>LNFM01018707.1_pt1 | contig 12212 bp, 7 predicted proteins | sample 596031 | NCBI WGS metagenome assembly LNFM01 (sample SAMN04254537, study PRJNA301005) | activated carbon metagenome | isolation source: dual media filters at the Ann Arbor, Michigan drinking water treatment plant | place: USA: Ann Arbor | reverse complement strand
CAGCGCCTGCATGCGAACCCCAACAGGAAGGGACTCGCATGACCAGACGATCCACCGCCGCGCCCGCGCCGGCGCCCACCATCCCGAAGATCCCAGCGACGCAGGTGCTGAGCCGGCTCGCCGCGCTGCAGGCGGCGCCGACTGCCACGCTGAAGCAGCAATGGCGGGAACTGTTCGGCAAGGAGCCGCCGCCCTGGAATCGGGCCTATATCCAGAGCCGGCTAGCCTATCGCATCCAGGAATTGGCCTATGGCGGGCTGAAGCCCGAGACCGTCGACCGGCTCGTCGCGCTGGGTGAGCAACTGGATGGCGGCAACGTCGTCCTGCGCCGAATCCGCGCCGACAGCCGCCCGCTTGCCGGCACGCGCCTGATCCGGGAATGGCAGGGCGTGCAGCACGTGGTCACGGTGCGCGTGAGCGACTTCGAATTCGAAGGGCGGCCGTATCAGTCGCTCTCGGCTATCGCGCGCCACATCACCGGCACGCGCTGGAATGGCTGGACGTTCTTCGGGCTGCGCGCGCGGGGTGAGACATGACCCGCCGCGCCCGCATCGAGCCAGCCATGCCGGCCACCACGAAGAAGCTCCGCTGCGCGGTTTACACGCGGAAGTCCACGGACGAGGGGCTGGAGAAGGAGTTCAACACCCTCGACGCGCAGCGCGACGCTTGCGAGGCGTACATCACCAGCCAGCGTGCCGAGGGGTGGGTGCTGGTGCGTGACCGCTACGATGATGGCGGGTTCTCGGGCGGAACACTGGAGCGACCGGCGCTGCAGCGTCTGCTGCGCGATATCCAGGCCGACCTGGTCGACGTCATCGTGGTCTACAAGATCGATAGGCTCAGCCGCTCGTTGATGGATTTCGCCAAGCTGGTAGAGGTGATGGACGCGCATGGCGTGACCTTTGTGTCCGTCACCCAGTCGTTCAACACGACGACCAGCATGGGCAGGCTGACGCTGAACATCCTGCTCAGCTTCGCGCAATTCGAAAGAGAGGTCATCGGCGAGCGCATCCGCGACAAATTCGCGGCGTCCCGTGCCCGCGGCATGTGGATGGGCGGCAAGGTGCCGCTCGGCTACGACGTGGTGGCGCGCAAGCTAATCGTAAATGAGGAGGAGGCGCCGCGGGTGCGCCGCGTGTTCGAGCTTTTCGCCGAGACGGGATCGGGCATGGAGACGGTGAAGCGCCTTCGTGAGGAGGGCCTCACCAGCAAAGTGGGCCGGCCGCTGGACAAGGGCGACGTCTACAAGCTGCTCAACAACCGGACCTATGTCGGCGAGGCGGCGCACAAGGGAAACATCTATCCCGGCGAGCACCAGGGCATCGTGCCGCGGGAGCTATGGGACCGAGCGCATGCCGTGCTGCAAATCAGCCCACGGGTCCGCGCCAACCAGAACCGGGCTCAGACGCCAGCACTCCTGAAGGGGATGATCTTTGGGGTGGATGGCCGGGCGCTGTCGCCGACCCACGCCAGGAAGAACGGCCGCCTCTACCGCTACTACGTGGCGCAGCGCGTGCTGAAGGGCGACGCTGCCGGCGACGACACCATCGTGCGCCGGGTATCGGCAGCGGAGATCGAGGCGGCGGTGGTCGATCAGGTGCGGGCTTTGCTGCGGCAGTCGGAGATCGTGGTCGGCACCTGGCGGGCGGCGCGCAGGGAGGCGCCGGATCTGACCGAAAGCGAGACGCAGGACGCGCTGCACCGGCTCGACCCGCTTTGGGAGCACCTATTCCCGGCGGAGCAGGCGCGGATTGTGCGGTCGCTGGTGGAGCGGGTGGTGGTCGGCCCGGCCGGCGCGGACATTCGGCTGCGGCTTGACGGGCTCGGTGACCTAGTCCGCGACCTCGGCGCCATCGCGCCGGCTGCCCTCAGGGCGGCAGCATGACGGCCGCCACCAGCATCACGGTCCGGGTACCGCTGGCGATCCGCCACCGGCCAGGGCGGAAGACCGTCGTGACACCGATGACCGATGGCGTGGCGCCGGTCACAACGCGGGCCGACCCCACGCTGGTCAAGGCACTGGCCAGGGGGTTCCGGTATCAGCGTCTGCTGGACGAGGGCCGATACGCGTCCATCAGCGAGATGGCAGAGGCCGAGCGAATCGAGCGAGGCTACCTGGGCAGCCTGCTGCGACTGACCCTCCTGGCGCCCGACCTCGTATCCGATGCGCTCGACGGTCGGCACATGCGCTCGGTCACCCTGGCCACCCTGCTGGAACCATTCCCCCTATGCTGGCGCAGCCAGGGCGAATTGTTCGGCAATGACGGGTCGGGAAAGTAACGGCCCCGGCCACATGGCCATTATGCCAAAGCAAAGTCCGTGGCATCTTCGGGGCGTGACAGGCCCCGTGATCGACAACCCGATTCTCAATAGCCCCTTCGCGGAACCGTCCCGCCATTGGGAGCTCGACGAGAACGGCATCCCCACTGGCACACCGGCCCCCGGCCGGCGGCGCAGCGAATTCATCGTCCCCGTCCCCCCGCCGAAGCACAAGGTAAAGGCTCAGGCCACCCTCGACCTGGAGGATGAGTACGGGAAGCGCCAGCCGAACGACTACATCAATGAAATCAGGGCCAAAGTCGCCCAATGGCGCTCCCTCGGCGAACAGGGCCTTCGTCCCGTCACGCCCGTCACCGCCCGCCTGCTGCGCCACTGGCGCGAACAGGGCCGAGCCCGCCCGCTCTTCTTCTGCCAGGTCGAGGCGGTCGAGACCGCCATCTGGCTGACCGAAGTCGCCCCCCGTGCCGAGACCGAGCGCCTGCGCACTCTGAATTCGGAGGCCAATCCGGACCTCCTGCGCATCGCCTTCAAGCTGGCGACCGGCGCCGGCAAGACCACAGTCATGGGGATGCTGATCGCCTGGCAGACCCTCAACGCCGCGCGCACGCGCAACTCGACCCGCTTCACCGACGCCTTCCTGATCGTGGCCCCCGGCCTGACGGTGAGGGACCGCCTGCGGGTGCTCCACCCGTCCGACCCGTCCAACATCTACGCCGCCCTCGACATCGTGCCGCGGGAGCTGCGCGACGACCTCCAGCGCGCCCGGATCGTCATCACCAACTTCCACGCCTTCAAGAAGCGCGAAACGCTCGAGGCACCGAAGCTGGCGAAGGAAATCCTGGCTGGCCGCACCGGCAAGGTCGAGCGCCCTGAAACCGATGGCCAGATGGCGCAACGCATCTGCAAGGACCTGCTCGGCCGCAAGCGCATCATCGTCATCAATGACGAAGCCCACCATTGCTATCGCCAGAAGGTCGGCGCGGCGGATGACGCCAGCGCGAAGCTCGACGCCGAAGGTAAGGCCGAGGCCAAGAAGAACAACGCCGCCGCCCGCCTCTGGATCAGCGGTATCGAGGCCCTGCAACGCGTGGTCGGCCAGCCCGTCCTGGTCTACGACCTTTCGGCCACGCCCTTCTTCCTGCGCGGCTCAGGCTACCCCGAGGGCACGCTCTTCCCCTGGGTCGTCTCCGACTTTTCCCTGATCGACGCCATCGAATGCGGCATCGTGAAGGTGCCGCGCGTGCCGGTGCAGGACCTGCCAGGCGCCGACGAGCCGGTCTATCGCCACGTCTACCGCTACATCCAGGAACATTCGGATGTGAAGCTGCCCAAGGCTGGCCGCGCCAAGCAGGGCAAGCAGCTCACGCCCGACCAGCTTCCCTCCCAGCTCACCGGCGCGCTCCAGGCGCTCTACGGCCACTACCGCCAGGTCTTCGAGAACTGGGCCAGCCGCGGCGGCAGCACACCGCCCGTCTTCATCGTGGTGTGCAACAACACCGCGACCTCCAAGCTCGTGCACGACTGGATCGCAGGGTACGAGCGCATCGAGACCGACGCCGAGGGCGCCGAGCGCCGCGTCATCGTGCCCGGCAACCTGCCGCTGCTCTCCAATGTCACCCAGGCCGGCATCGGCCAGAGCAGCATGGTGGAGCGCCCCGTCACCATCCTGATTGACAGTGAGGAACTCGAATCCGGCGAGGCCCTGTCGGACAACTTCCGCAAACTGGCCGGCCCCGAGATCGACGCCTTCAAGCGCGAACTCCGCGCCCGCGGTCGCCATGTGGATGCCGAGACGGTCACCGACAGTGACCTGCTGCGGGAGGTGATGAACACCGTCGGCCAGCCCGGCCGGCTGGGTGAGCCGATCCGCTGCGTCGTCTCCGTCTCCATGCTGACCGAGGGATGGGACGCGCGCACCGTCACCCATGTGCTGGGCGTCCGCGCTTTCGGCACGCAATTGCTGTGCGAGCAGGTGATCGGTCGCGCGCTGCGCCGTGTCTCCTACGACCCGGTCGGCGTGGATGACGCCGGCAACGCCATGTTCGCACCGGAATATGCCGAGGTGCTGGGGATCCCCTTCAGTTTCGTGCCGGCCAATTCCAAGGCCGACTACACCCCGCCGAAGAAGACCACCCAGGTCCATGCCGTGTTGCCGGAGCGCGCGGCGTTGGAAATCCGATTCCCCCGCGTCATCGGCTATCGCACCGTGCTGCCGCCCGGCCGCATCACCGCTGCCTTCACCAATGAAAGCCGCCTTGAGATCGATCCGACGGACGCGCCGCCCGAAGCCGTCAGCGCTGCCATCATCGGCGCCGAGCACACGCTGACGCTGAACGACCTGCGCCACCAGCGCGACACCACCATCGCCTTTCACCTGGCGGGCCACACGCTGCGCACCTGGTTTCGCGACAGCGAGGACCACCTGAAGCCGTGGCTGTTTCCACCGCTGCTCACCATCACGCGGCGCTGGATGGCGGAATGCCTGACCTGCATCGGCGGTACCTTCCCGGCCTACCTGCTGTGGCGTGACATCGGCGACAAGGCCGCGGAGCGCATCTTCCGCGCATGCACGCCCGAAGTCGCTGGTCCCGGCACGCTTCGGCCGATCCTGGACCCCTACAACGAGGCCGGCAGCAGCCGTCATGTCAGCTTCGCCACCACCAAGACGAATTTCTGGACCCCCGACGCGCAGAAATGCCAGGTCAACCTGATCGTCTGCGACGAGAATTGGGAGGCCGCGGCGGCCCAGGCGCTGGACGGCATGCAGGAGGTGCTGCGCTACGTGAAGAACGACCGGCTGGGCTTCGAAGTGCCCTATGTGGATGGCAGCACCGAGCGCCACTACCGGCCCGACTTCATCGTGGTGGTGGATGACGGTCGCGGCCCGGACGATCCGCTGCACCTCGTGCTGGAGGTGAAGGGCCGCCAGACCGCGCAGGACGACGTAAAGCACGACACCATGCGCAAACTCTGGGTGCCGGCGGTGAACGCGCTGGGGCGCTTCGGCCGCTGGGATTTTTGCCGGGTGGATGGACCCTATGGCGTGGATGAGATCATCCGGCGGCGGCTGAACGCCGACGCTCTCTCACGCGCCGCCTGAACCCGGAAGACAGCGCAGCATGGCCCGCCCGAAGAAGCTCAAACCCGACGCACCCGCCACTGAGGTGGAGACGCTCGTCCACCCCGCCGATATCGCGCGCAAGAACATCCCAACCGCGGAGACCGCGGCGCTGATGGCGGAGGAGGAAGCGCGGGCTGAACCCAAGCTCTATCCCCGCAACCCGGACCTGGACCCGCAACTGGTCTGGCGCGGGAAGGACGAGCAGGACAGCGCACCGCTGCGGGTCGAAACGGTCCCCATCTATATCCAGGAGAAACTTTATCCGGAGGCGCTGATCCGCGATCTGCAACGCGTGTCGGCGAAGGAAGCGGCACCGCAGGCCGATCTGTTCGGCAGCTTCGACCGCATCACGGATGAGGCGGCGCGGCTCGAGTTCTACCAGCACGCCGAGAACTGGTCGAACCGGATGATCCTGGGCGACTCCCTGCTGGTGATGAACAGCCTGGCGGAGAAGGAAGGTCTTCGCGGCCAGGTGCAGATGATTTTTCTCGATCCACCCTATGGAATCAAATTCAGCAGCAACTGGCAGCCGAGCACGCGCACGCGCGATGTGAAGGAGGGCAAGGCCGAAGGGCTGTCGCGCGAGCCAGAGCAGATCAAGGCCTTCCGGGACACCTGGAAGGATGGCATCCACAGCTATCTGGCATATCTCCGAGATCGGCTGGCTGTAGCGCGGGAGCTATTGGCCGAAAGCGGCAGCATCTTCGTTCAGATCGGCGACGAGAATGTCCATGTTGTGCGTAGCCTTCTCGACGAAGTTTTCGGGCCAGCCAACTTCATCGGACAGATCGCTTATCAAAAGACCACCGGTGCGACCTCTGATTTTCTCGGCGGCACGCTCGACTACCTGCTGTGGTTTGGAAAGAACCGTCAGCAAGCGAAATTTCGCGCCATGTACAATCTGAAAACAGCCGGCGAAGAGGGTGCGACCAAGTATCGCAAGTTGATTCATCTCGATGGAGCGCGGAGACCTGCCGCAGAGGGCGAAGTCTCGGGTGCGACGGCGCTCCCAGATGGCTGGAAGTTGTACACCGACGACAACCTCACCAGCCAAAGCGCCGGCCGCGAAAAAGGAGAAGGCGCAGCGTCCTGGTTTGAAGTAAAACATGACGGCCGAAGTTTTCTTCCGACGATGCAGTCCCGTTGGAAAACCAACGAAGCTGGGATGGGCCGTCTCCAGGCCGCTGGCAGGCTTGAGCCTGCGCGGAACATACTACGCTACGTGCGGAAGCTGGATGATTTTGCCGCAGTCGAGATCAACGATCTCTGGCGGGATATCGGCGGCATCCAAAGCCGAAGCGATCCGAAGGTCTACGTGGTCCAGACGTCCACTACGGCAATTGAGCGCTGCATGCTCATGACCACCGATCCTGGTGACCTCGTCTTCGATCCGACCTGCGGTTCCGGCACCACCGCCTTCGTCGCCGAGCAATGGGGCCGCCGCTGGATCACCACCGACACCTCCCGCGTCGCCCTGGCGCTGGCACGCACGCGCCTCATGGCCGGGCGCTTCCCCGCCTACCTGCTGCGCGACAGCCGTGAGGGCGCGGCGAAGGAGGGCGAGATCACCGGCCGCCCGCCCGAGGAAGGCCCCTTCCGCCACGACATCCGCCAGGGCCTCGTGCTGGAGCGTGTGCCGCACGTCACGCTGAAATCCATCGCCAACAACGCTGAGATCGATGTCATCCACGCCAATTGGACGCCGAAGATCGAAGCCGCGCTCGCTACCCTCAACGCCGCTCTCGGGACAAAGCATGCGGAGTGGCAGGCTCCCCGCAACCTGCCCGAAGACGCGAAACCGGCGGTGCAGGAGGCGCATGCGGCATTCTGGGCCACTCGCCGCGCTCGGCAGGCGGAGATGGACGCCTCCATCGCCCGGAACGCCGATACCGAATTCCTGCACGACCGGCCCTACACGAAGAAAAACGCCGTCCGCGTCACCGGCCCGTTCACGGTGGAGAGCCTCTCGCCCCACCGCGTCCTGCCCGCGGATGAGGAAGACCAGGCGGTAATGGAGGCGCTGGCGCAGGAGGCGGGTCAGCCCGTGCCCGAACGCCGCCCGCTCCGCACCCGGCCCGACAGTGGCGATGACTTCGTGACCGCCGTGCTGGACAACCTGCAGAAGGCCGGCGTGCAGAACACGAAGAAGGACGAGCGCCTGACCTTCGCCACGCTGCGCCCCTGGCCTGGCGGCAGCCGCGTCGAGTACGAAGAAGCCGGCGTGAAGAAGCGTGCCGCCATCGTCATCGGTCCCGAATACGGCACCGTCGGCCCCGACCTGGTGCGCGAGGCCGCGCGCGAATGCCGTGATTGGGCGGACAGCATGGTCGTCTGCGGCTTCGCCTTCGACCCGCAGGTGGGCGACAGCACGATGAACCTCGGTCGGCTCGTGGTGCTGAAGGCGCGCATGAGCCAGGAGCTGCGCGCCGCCGAAGCCTACAAGGCGGGCGGCGGCAACCTGTTCGTCGTTTTCGGTGAGCCGGATATCGCGCTCGATCAGGCCGACGGTGAGTGCGTCGTGCGCCTGAAGGGCGTGGACATCTTCGACCCGACCACGGGTGAGGTCCGTTCCTCCGGCCGCGTCGAGGATGACGTGGCCTGCTGGTTCGTGGACACCGACTATGACGGCGACAGCTTCTTCGTCCGCGCAAGGACCCCTTCGAGAAGCTCAAGACCGCGCTGAAGGCCGAAGTGGACGAGGACGCCTGGGCCAGCCTCTACCGCACCGAAAGCCGCCCCTTCGCGAGGCCGAGATCAGGCCGGATCGCGGTTAAGGTGATCAACCACTACGGCGATGAAGCGATGCGGGTGTTTCGGCTCTGAGGGGGTCGGCGGGGACACGGCGGAGTGCAGCGCTGCAGGGACGCCGCGCGGTTAGGCCGCCTCGGGTCGCTTTCAGATTGAGTGCAGAATCACCCCGCGACCCTATACAATGGGGGAATGTCGAATCGATTCGCCACGAGGCAGCCGCCTGTACTGGCGCTGAACGCCATCCGGCTCATCTGCCCTGAGCAGCCCATCCCGGCGGCTTTGGTTCCATTCGATCGCGTACAACTCCATTCATTCCTAGATCGCGCGACTCAGGATGTTTTTGCCACTCGATTCGCCGGAACGAATATGGCTGTTGTGCCAATTCTTCACGGCGCTGAGCTACCAGCCCCGCGCGAGAATTTGCTCGCCGCCGATAACATGCGCCTATTCTCGACACTTGCCCGAGAGGCCGTATTCCGACGTCTCCTGACCCTTCCCGGAAGTTACCGTGTCGTCAGTCGGCGTCCTCCAATTGTGGAGACAGCAAAGCAAGAGAACATTATCCCTACCTCTGTGGGGCTGCCGGATTGGCTCAAGAAGCGGGTAGTGCTCCGGTTCGAGACCCGGATCATCAGGCATCCCGGCGAAGCCCCCTATTTAGTATTAATTTGTGGAAATCGCCTTCGCACCGTCATCGATGTAGATTGCGGCCACTTGAATACTATCGGCGTTCCCCTGATCGGGAGTTATGTCTCAACCTGGATGAAAGACCCAGATCCAAAGGTGGCTGAACGGCTTCGACTAGCTGGGCGCGTCGTCGCCCACGATGGCGTCATGCTGACGCTCAGCGACCATGGCGACGGGCCTGCGGAGCTGCAGCTTCAATCAGCCTACCTCGAGCCAACGCGCGCGAATTTTAATGCCGTCGTTCAAGCCCTGGTACAGGGTCAGGCAGAGCGAGTACTCAGAGATCTCCAGGAGGTTGAAGGCGGACTTCGGGATGGCAAGGCCCACCTGAAGGCGCTGCAAAGCGCGCTGGAGTACTTCGGGCGCACTGATCTCGAAATTGCCGACGGGGTAACGGTACGATTCGGGAGTCTGCTTGACCAAGCGGCTGGATTGACGTTCCCGCCTGCCGAGGTTTTCCCAAAGCCTTCATTCTCGTTCGACCCGAGTGGGTCGCGCGACGATACCTGGACCCAGAGGCAGCTCGACTCGACGGGTCCATATGACCGAGCAACCTTTGAACGTAAGCGGCCGAGGATCGCGGTCATCTGCGAGGCACGGCGACGCGGCGACGTGGCAGAAACTGTCGCCCATTTCCTGGAAGGGCTCCCTACCATCAAGTCGCATAAGGGTCTCGTTCCACATGGGACGGGCTTGGTGGGCCGCTTCAGACTTCAGAAGCCGCAAGTCGAATTCTTCGAAGCCAGGGACGACAGCGGCGCCGCTTACGCTGACGCTGCGCGAAATGCGCTGTCGATGGCAGCGACCCGCGATCAGCCCTGGGATTTGGCCTTCGTGCAGGTCCAAAGATCGTGGAAGGAGCGGCCATATAGCGACAGCCCTTATTGGTCAGCCAAGGCTGCCTTTTTGCGTCGAGACGTGCCCGTACAAGCCTTGTCGGCTGAAGTGATGTCTATGGGTGATTTTGAGTATGCATGTGCCCTGGCGAACGCCAGCCTCGCAGCCTACGCCAAGCTGGGTGGCACGCCTTGGCTGCTAAAGGCTCGACCGTCGACGGACCACGAACTTGTCTTCGGCCTTGGGTCCCACACTCGCAAGGAGGGACGCCGTGGCGGAGGCGAGCGGGTCGTCGGAATCACGACCGTGTTCTCCAGTCAAGGGAACTACCTGCTGGATGCTCGTACGGCTGCGGTGCCATTCGAGCAGTACCCAACGACACTACGCGAAACTCTTGTGGCTGCAGTCGAGCGCGTTCGAAAGGAAGAGGCTTGGCGCGCAAGCGATACAGTGCGCCTGATTTTCCACGCATTCACGCAACTTCAACAAGAAACAGCGGATGCCGTTGTAGCAGCGGTAGCGGGAATGGGGCTAACCGGAGTGAAATTTGCCTTTTTGCACGTAGCTGAAGACCATCCCTACACGCTGTTCGACCAGGCTTCGACGAGCGGTAAAGGGGCGTTCGCCCCCGACCGCGGTCAGGCAGTAGAGCTCACTGATCATGAGTGGCTTCTCACGCTCACGGGGCGCGATCAGGTCCGGGCTGCGTATCAAGGCATCCCCGATCCCGTTCTGCTCCGCCTGCACGAGAAATCGACGTTCCGCGACATGCGCACTCTAACCCGACAGGTATCGGATTTCGCCTGTCACTCTTGGCGCACTTACGATCGCGCCCGTCTCCCTATAACGCTCCTTTATGCCGATGAGATTGCCAAGCAGCTCGCGGGGTTAGAGAGAACGCCGGGATGGGATCCCGACACAGCAGTGGTTGGCGCGGTAATGCGCAAGCCTTGGTTCTTGTGACAGCCGGGCCTTTTATTCCGCAAATCAGAGCGGGCTTAGAAGCGGCGGCGCAACCGACACACTCGACGGCTGCCCACGTACAGGCCTTTCGGGCGTGGTTACTGGGCGACCACGAACAGCTAACCCGCCTGTCCGATGCCGCGGCTGTAAACCTCGAAGCGGGTGGCGTGCGGTCTGCTGGAGACGTAGCGACGCTTGGCTATGCGGACGCAGCTCTGCCACTGGTTACTCCGCTTCTTGATTCGTTGATCCGCGGGCTGACATGGTTGAGTGAGCGAGCGTGGTTCCGCCCGCATCAGCCGCATACGCTGGAAGCGGACGGGGTTGCTGCACTTGGCGTAGGGCTGGGCTCACAGCGACGAACCGTCAGCCCATCAGCGAGATGGCTGCAAGAGCTGGTGGTTCGGAGCGCGAGATCACCCGACCTCTCCACTCTCGACCGCTCCCTCTTCATTGCTGCGGCACAAATATTGGACGCTCCCGGGCGTCAGGACGCCGCCGCTATGCTTCCGGAGGCTCGTTTGGCTCTCGCACGGCTAGACTTGGGGTCCATAGACGACGCCTGCCGCAGCGAGGCCTGGCAGCGCGCCTTGCGATTCTCAGGTGGTGAAGACGTGGTGCCGAGTGCAGCACTATTGCTCAAAACACTTGATATTTTAACTGATTACAATCTGCCTGCGCGCCTTGGCCATCTCAATCCACGCGACGTACTTCGAGTGTTGCAGGAAGTGCGGCGGTCTTTCAAGCGTTGGACATGGGAGGATGCTCCAAGAACGTCTAAGTCGGCTATGGCGCGTTGGGAGATCGAGAATGAATACCACGTCCAAAATTTGCTTTGGGGGATTTTGGCTCCCTTGTTCCCTGACTTGAATGACGAAGAAACTCTGCCGCCAGTTGGACAAAAGAATCCACGGGTTGATCTTTCCATCCCGAGCCTTGGCACCGTCATTGAGGTGAAGTTCATGCGACCCAACGCGACCTTCCAGGACGTCATCGAGCAGATCGCTGCGGATGCAAGCCTCTATGCAACGGACCCGAAATGGACATCCCTCATCCCGTTTGTGTGGGACGATGCTAGACGCACTGAGCAACACCAGAAGCTTATCGCTGGCCTCGAACAGCTACCGAGCGTCATCGGCGCCGTCGTGGTGTCGCGCCCCGGCAAAATGGATCGGTCAGCTTAGCCAAGAGGGGTCCGGCATCAGCGGACCGCGTTGCCTGCAAGCCAGCCTGATCGCGTCTCGGGTACCCTTTGCTTGGCGGTCAGCTTGTGGAAATCCCACAAGCCTCAACCCGGAAAAACGAGCCAATTTCAATGATATAAAGCTTGAGGGTTAAATCGCCATACCCCCAAGCTCCGGAGACTTCGGCGCCTCTGGAGAGAGATTTCCGGGCTGGCTGCGTTCTCCAACCCTCAAGCCAACGCGGCAAAACCCCAGGAAACCTGCGGTTCACGGCGTCGTCGACGCGTGGAAAATTTGAGGTTGGAAAACCGACTGGAGCAGCGGTGGGAACCGGATTCCAACCGTCGCTGGGGTCGGTGAGACACGTCTCGCGAGCCGAGAGTGTTCGC
>LNFM01011282.1_pt1 | contig 12212 bp, 13 predicted proteins | sample 596031 | NCBI WGS metagenome assembly LNFM01 (sample SAMN04254537, study PRJNA301005) | activated carbon metagenome | isolation source: dual media filters at the Ann Arbor, Michigan drinking water treatment plant | place: USA: Ann Arbor | reverse complement strand
GCGGCCTCAAGGACGGCGACGAGGTCCGCGTCTTCAACGATCGCGGCGAGATCGGCCTGATGCTGAAGGTCGTCGATGAGGTCCAGCCCGGCGTCCTGCTGGTGCCCGGCCAGCGGCCGACCGGCGAGGCCCTCTCCGGCACGATCAACATGCTCTGCTCGGACCGCTATACCGACATCGGCGAAGGGGCGACCTACCAGAGCACCTGGCTCGACGTCGGACCGTGGAAGGCGGCAAGCCGGGTCGCCGCCGAGTGAAGCAGTGGGACAGGGGTCTACGTCGCCGGTGCCATTCCAGACGGCCGTCAAACCATTGATCCGCCAGCAAAATCACCGTCCACCCGCTCCGGGACGTGGGACACCGGATGATTCGTTTCACGTCGCCTGTCCCACACACAGGCCGGTCGTACCGGGAGCCGAAGGTCGGGCGTGCAGGTGGGGCGAGAAGTCATAGGTGAAATCCTATCCTCTCCTGCTGTTGCCGTCAACCCTCCAGCGGAATGATCGCGGTGAGTGCCTCGTCCCTGGCTGCCGCGCGCAGCGGCGCGGTGTCGGTGTAGACACGTTCTTCGACAATGCGGCCTTCGCGCAGGCGGAACTTGTCGACACCGCGCCAGTCCAAGCGCCTGCCGCCCGCGGTGCGCGTGTTCTGCCATTCGACCACCACAGTGTCGCCGCGCACTGTCCAGTCGAGAAGCTGCCACACCGAGTCGGGCGCCCGCTCCTTCACGATCTCCGTCAGCCGCTTGAGCTCCTTGCCGGCCACCGGCCGGTCGTAGAGCGGCGAGTGCAGCACCCCGTCGGGATGCCATAGCGCCAGGAAGGCGTCGCCGTCGCGCGACGCCCATGCCGCGGCGAACCTGGTCACGAATTCCTGAACCTCGTCGTTGGTCATCGCCATCCTCCTTCTATGAGGCTGAAGGTAGGCGGCGATGCCGCGATGGTCCGGCGGAGTTCGGACTCTACCTACTTCACCATCGCCTCGCTGGCGACGCGGATGCGGCCCCTGCGCCGCGCCTTGTCGAGCGCCTCGTAGTCCTTGTCGGTTTGCCTGGCATAGGCCAGCGCGAATTTGGCGATGGCCTCGTCGAGTTCGCTGCCGTTGCCGCAATAGCCCGCGATCATCGCCGGATCGCCGGACTTGGCATGTGCCAGCGCCAGAGCCCAGCCGCACAGGGTGCAATATTCCTCGAATGTCTCGAGCTGATCGGCATCGCCTTCTCCGAACGACGCGCTGCCCTTCATGTCGGCCAGCTGGCGGACATAGAAGTGACTGCCGAGCGCCTCGCCCCATCCGAGGAAAATGTCGGGCGCGCCCTGGGTCAGACGCTGGCCAACCACCACGCGCCTGCCATGGCCCTCGAACGGCAGCTTGCCGTCGACATAGGGCGCCAGCACGGAGGCCTGCGCCTGCTTGACCTGCAGGAACAGCGGATCGTCGTTGTCGATGCCCTGCAGCAAAATCACCCAGCAGCCCGTACCGACGCTCCCGACACCCACGACCTTGCGCGCCGAGTCGACGATGCGATAGCGCGACAGCAGTTTCCGCCGGTCATACGACAGCGATTCGATGTAGGACCGCAGCATGAGGTCGAGGGCGTTGTTGATCGGCATGCCGTTCTCGAGGTGCGTCTCGCGCACGATCAGCGGCACTTCCTCGATGATACGATGCTCGCCGTCGACCTGCTCGGTCAGCTTCTCGAGCACCTGCACATGGCCCTTCTCGCGGGCCTTGGCCGTGATCCGGTCGGCCCGCTTGCGCGCCTTGGCCGACAGCGTGTCCATCACCGCCCGATCGTCGATGCGGTTGTACCAGACCTCGAGATAGCCCATCTCGGCGAAGCGGCGGATGCGCTTGCGGTAGGAGCGTGAGATCGCGCGCGCCGCATCGGCGGCATGGTCGTTGTCGCCGCCCATGAAGCGCGCGGCCACCGCGGCACTCGCGGCCAGCCGCTTGAGGTCCCATTCCCAGGGTCCGGGATGAACCTCGTCGAAATCGTTGATCGCGAAGATGAGGTTACGCTCGGCCGACGCGAAGACGCCGAAATTGGCGACGTGCATGTCGCCGCAGGCATTCACGAACAGGCCAGTGGCCGGCGTGCTGGAAAGATCCGCCGCCATGACCGCAGCCGAGCCGCGCAGGAAGGCGAACGGCGACGCCAGCATGCGCGCAAAGCGCACCGGCACCAGCTTCTGGACGCGCGTGACGTTCTGCTGCTCGAGGATCGCGACGGGATCGGGCCGGTCGTGACTCTTCTCGAAGCGGGCGTGCTCGGCCCGCGGCACCTGATCGCGCAGCGCCTTGCCGATGGCCAGGCGTTCCTTCACCGAGGGCCGCCTGTCGGTGAAGCTTGCCAGCATGGCGAGATCCTCGGTGGCCTCCTGTAAGTGCCGCAGATGTGCCCTGTCCTCGGCATGCCGCTTTACGATCGCCATCGCGCGCTCCCCCTCGTTCGGCTGCATTTTAGCGACTTCCGGCCCGACAGGATGCGGCGAAACCGCCCTCGCTGCCGTCGAGGCTGGCCAACCTTGCGTGATTTTCCTTCGCGCTTTTGCTATCCCGTCCGATGCAACCTATGAGCGTGTGCATCGTTGGACCAACTATTGAAGGTATTTCCCTTGATCGGTTCTGTACCGATACGACCACAAAGAGGAACGGGAATTGAACATCAGTCGAGTTTTGCTCGCCGCTGCCTTCGCATTCCTGGGCTCTGCCGCTCAGGCCAGGGAATTCCGATCTTCAGACGTCTTGCCGCTCGATTCTCCAACCGTGCAGGCCGTTGCGCACATGGACAAGCTCATCCGCGAGCGTACGGGCAACAGACTGAGCATCAGCATGCTGGGACAGGACGACCCCGACTCGGAGAACTTCACGGTCGGCGAAGTCAGGAACGGCACGCTGGACATGGCGCGCATAAACCTGGCGGTTTTCAATGCCGCCGTGCCGTCCACCGTTGTTCTTTCACTGCCGTATCTCTTCAAGTCGGCGGCCCACATGAGACGCGTGCTCGACGGCCCGATCGGCGACCGGATTCTTGCCGATCTCGAAAGCCAGGGGTTGGTCGGCCTGTGCTTCTACGACGCCGGCGCACGTTCGTTCTACAGTTCGACCAAGCCGATCCGGACCGCGGCCGACATGAAAGGCATGAAGGTCCGCGTGCAGCAGGGAGACATCGCTGCGGCGATGGTGCGGGCGCTCGGCGCCACGGCGATGTCGATGTCCTACCAGAAAGGCTACGACGCGCTGAAGGTGGGCCTGGTCGATGCCGCCGTGAACACCATGCAGTTCTATTCCTCTTCCGGTCACTTCCAAGTGGCAAGGTATTACAGCCCGACCGAGCATTCGATGGCGCCTGGCGTCCTCGTTTTCTCCAAGGGGGTCTGGGACACCTTGCCCGCGGACGACCAGGCGGCAATTCGCACGGCGGCGAAGGACTCCGTGCCGTACATGCGCAAGCTGTGGGACATTTCCGAAGTTTCCCTGCGCAAAATCGCCGAGGCCGGCGGTGCCCGGATCACCGGCGATATCGACACGAAATCCTTTACCGACGCGCTGTTGCCGCTTCATCCGGTGCTCGTGACGGACGGCCGCTTGCGGGAAACAATTGCGAAAATCCAGGCGGCCGACTGACATCGCCTCCCTGTCGGAGCGAAGCCCATCAGACGGGCGAATGCCCTCAGACGAACCTGTGCTGCGTGCGCTCGCGCCGGGCGAGCTTCGGCACCGCCTGGCCCACGATCAGCGTCTTGAAGTGTTCGCTCTGCTGGTGCTCGGCGAACGCGGCCTCGTCGTCGAAAACCTCGTAGAAGAAGAACTTCGTCGGCTCGGCGAGAGATTGATGAATCTGGAAGGCTTTTACGCCCGGCTCGCGCTGGGCCTGCGGCAGGAACTTCCCGATGATGCCGACCAACGAGTCGACCTCCTCGGGCCTGGCTTCCCAGAACGCCGTGACGACCAGCCCGCTCTTGATCCCGTTCAAATCGGCCATGTGAGTCTCCCTTGGTGTGAGGAGCGATCACGATAGTCGGCATGTCTTGCCCGACGTTTCGGCGCGGATCGAAGCGATCAGGCCCTGCGTCGGGAAAGCACGACCAGCCTCCACCCCGCGACAGCGGCCACCAGCGCCACCGCAACGAAACTCAGCGGCACCCAGAAGGCAGCGCTGGCGATGCCGCCCGTCGTCAGGCCCGACAGGCCGGCCACGTTGGCGACGATGCCGGAGGCAGCCGCGCCCAGCGCAAAGCCGGTCTGTTGCGCGGTCGCCACGGAGCCCGACGCGAGATCGCGCTCGCCAGGCTTGGCGCCGCTCATGATGCCCTGGACGCCAAACACCCAGCAGATGCCGATGCCGAGGCCGGTCAGAACGATCAGCGGCGGCAGCACGGCCACCGGCTGCGCCGTCATGAACAGTGCGATGCCGAGCAAGCCCGCCGCCATGGCGAGTGGCCCGGCCACCATCGTGCGGTTCGACCATCGGGTTGGCAGTCCGGCGACGGTGACAGCGGCCACGGTCCAGCCGAGCGAGGCGCCGGCCACGATGTAGCCGGCGGCCAGCGGGTCGAAGCCATGGAGCGCCTGCAGGAAGATCGGCACGAAGATCGAGAGCGGGCTGTAGGCGACGGAAACCAGCAGGCAGAACCACAAGGCAACGCCCGTCACCGATCCCAATGAAAAGGCGTCGCTCGGAAACAGCGGCGACGCGGATCGACGATCGAGCGCCAACATCGCCACGAGGGCCGCGACCGCTGCAACGAAGAGACCGGCCTTGGCGGCCAGCGCGCCGACCACGCTTGCCGCCGACATCACCGCGATGGCGGCGCAAATCAGCACGACCCGGCCGACCGGCACGCTGCGCACCCTGCCGTCGCGCCCGCCACCGCTGCTGCCGCGGGCGCGTGGCAGGTAGCGCAGCGAAAAGATCGCCAGCACGGCACCGGCGATCGTCACGGCATAGAACGAGCCGCGCCAATTGCCCCAGGTCGCGAAGGTACCGCCGACCAGCGGCCCGACCAGGATGGACAGGCTCCAGACGCCCGACAGCAGGGAGCCGACGCGCGGCCATAGATGCTCGGGGAAAGCGTTGCCGACCAGCACATAGGCCATGGCCGACAGCACCCCGCCGCCGAAGCCCTGGACGAAGCGGCCGGCGACGACGAAGCCCATCGACGGTGCCAGGGCGCAGACCAGTGCACCGGCACCGAATACCAGCGCGCCCGCGGCAAAGGCGCTCCTGGCGCCGAACTGGGAGGTCAAATGGCCGGTGCAGGTGGCGGCGACGATCGACGAGGCGAGGAACGCCGTCGTCGGCCAGCTCATCAATGCCGCACCGCCCACTTCCTCGACGATGCTCGGCAGTACCGTCGCCAGCATCATCACGTTCATGGAATGCAGCAGCACACCGCCCAGAAGTACCGCCAGCAGGGGCAGCCATTCGGGCTTGAGCAAGGCCGACCAGCGGACCTGGGACGCTTCCGGCGACATGCCGCGAATGATCACGATCCCACCGTCGCGGTCAAACGGCGTCATCCCGACCGGAGCCGAGCGCAGCGAGGTATAGTGGAGGGACCCGTTTGTTGTTACAGCCTCATAATAGGTCCCTCGACTGCGCCGCCCCTTGGGCGGCTTCGCTCGGGATGACGGGCTATGGCGTCCGAAAACCGCGAGCGTGTCCCGTGCGCGCGTGAGAAAATGCCGCCATGGAACTGCTCGATCGCAAGACCTACTACCGCGCCTTCCAGAGCCGTGATGCGCGGTTCGATGGCCGTGTCTTCGTGGGCGTGACCTCGACCGGGATCTATTGCCGGCCGATCTGCCCGGCGCGCGCGCCGAAATTCGAGAACTGCCGGTTCTTCGCTTCTGCCGCCGCCGCGCAGGAGGCGGGCTTCCGGCCCTGCCTGCGCTGCCGGCCCGAGGTCGCGCCCGACCTCGCCTTCTGGCGCGGCACGGCCAATACCGTGAGCCGCGCCCTGGCTCTGATCGCCGAAGGTGCGCTCGACGAGGACGAAGCCGGTGTCGAAGCCTTGGCCGAACGGCTGGGTGTCGGCGGCCGGCAACTGCGCCGGCTGTTCAGGCAGCACGTCGGCGCTTCGCCCATCGCCGTCGCGCAGACGCGGCGTGTGCTGTTCGCCAAGCAGCTCCTGCACGACACCCGTCTGCCGATGGCCGAAGTCGCGATGTCGGCCGGGTTCGGCAGCGTGCGGCGCTTCAACGAGACCTTCCGCGACCTGTTCGACCGGCCGCCCAGCGCGCTTCGCCGCAAGGCCGGCACCGATACCTCGGCGCGGGACGGCGTCACGCTGCGGCTGGCCTACCGGCCGCCCTACGACTGGCCCGGCATGCTGGCGGCGCTCGCCGCGCGCGCCACCCCGGGCAACGAGTGGATCGAAGGCGATGTCTGGCACCGCCGGATCGAGATCGACGGCAAGCCCGGCACAGTCGCCGTGGCCCATCTGCCGGAGCGCAACTCGGTGATGGTCACCATCCGCTTTCCCTCGGTGAAGGCGCTGCCCGTCCTCGTGGCGCGCATCCGGCGGGTGTTCGACCTCGGCGCCGACATCGCCACCATCGGCACTCACCTGGCGCGCGACCCCAGGCTCGCGCCGCTGGTCGCCCGGCGACCCGGTCTGCGCGCGCCGGGCGATTGGGAACGCGAGACGATCGTATCGGGCATCGACGACAACACGCCGCGGGCGTGGCGGCCCTGGCACGCCTATGCCGTGCAGCATCTCCGGATGGCGAACCATGGCTGAACCGCTGGAATTCCTCGTCGACCGGCTGGTGACGCCGATCGGCGAGTTGCTGATCGTGACCGACCGCGCGGGCCAGTTGCGCACCATCGACTGGACCGACCACGAGGCGCGCATGCGCCTGCTGCTCGACCGCCAATACGGCAGGGGCGCCTATACCATCGGCGCCGCGCGCGATCCGGGCGGCCTCACGCGCGCCATGCGGGCCTACTTCAGGGGCGACGTCGCCGCCATCGACAGCCTGCCCGTCGAGACGGCCGGCACGCCGTTCCAGCGGAGCGTGTGGCGGGCGCTGCGCCGCATCAAATCAGGCAGCACCATCAGCTACGCCGAATTGGCGCGGCGCATCGGCAAGCCCAGGGCCGTCCGCGCCGCCGGGCTTGCCAATGGCCAGAACCCGATCAGCATTGTCGTGCCCTGCCATCGCGTGATCGGCTCGAACGGCAGCCTCACCGGCTACGGCGGCGGCCTGCCGCGCAAGAAGTGGCTGCTGGAACATGAAGGGGTGAGTACCTAAAACGGGTCACCTCATGTTGACGCCTTCGCTCCTTGGCCATATGAGCGAATTCATGCCGACTCACTTCACGATCGATCACAAGACCCGCTTCGTCGACGCCAGGTTCGACGGCGTCATTGTCCTGAAGGACGTCGAGGATCTCTGCGACGCCATCGTCGGCCAGGACGCGTTGCCCTATCGCAAGCTGATCGATGGCCGCACGGCCGTCGGCAAGTACGACGACAACGATGTCATGGCGCTGGGCGCCCGCCTCGCCGCCTATGCCACGATGGGCCCGCGCGGCGCGCTGGCGATGGTCCCCGCAGACGACGTCTCGCTCGACCTCACGGACCGGCTCATCAACCTCGGCAAGAATGGCCGGCCGGCCAAGGCCTTCCGCTCGATCGACGAAGCCCGCACGTGGCTTTTCGCCCAGCCTGAAGTCTAGATCTACGACTGGGACACCAGCACGTTGCGGCGCTTCAGCCGCAGCAGCGAGGCTGTCGCCCGGCCATCCTCGGCCGGTTGGTAGACGACGCTGAACAGGGTCCGCGCCTTGGCAAGCGCCTCGCCGAACCCTTTCTGTTCGCTCTCGAAGGCATCGAAGCCGCAGCGCAGCATGAAGGCCGCCTGGTCCTGCAGGACGGCGCCGGTCGCGCGCAATTCGCCCTGGTAGGCGAGCCTGCCGCGCAGCAGACGGGCCTGGCTATAAGCGCGGCCGTCGCTGAACTTGGGAAAATGCAGCGTCACGAGATCGAGCCGCGACACGTCGGGCGCCAACGCCTCGACCGGGTCGGTATTGGCCGGCGCGACGCCGACGGGTCCGCGACGGGCGAGCAAGGCCGCCCGGGCCTCGCGCCAGCGCGCGAAACTCACCAGCACCATGCCATCGGCCGGCACCGCGGCATCGTCGGCGAGACGCAGCCACGGATCCTCGACGATGAGGGCCTCGGAGGTGCCTTCCCTATAGAGCGGCATACATACGATCCTTGAAGGGCTCGGCGCCGATACGCCGAAAAGTGTCGACGAAGCGTTCGCCGTCGCGGCGGCTGTCGAGATAGGTCGTGACCAGCGAGTCGACGGCCTCGACCACTTTATCGGCCGTAACGGCGGGACCGAGGATGGTGCCCAGCGCCGTCTTGCCGAAGTCGACGTCGCCGCCCAGGCTGATCTGGTAGAGTTCGACCCCGTTCTTGTCGACGCCCAGGATGCCGATGTGGCCGACGTGATGATGGCCGCAGGCATTGATGCAGCCCGAGATCTTTATTTTTAGGTCGCCGATGTCGTGCTGGCGCGCCAGGCTCGCGAAATGGCTGGAGATGCGCTGCGCCACCGGGATCGAGCGCGCATTGGCGAGCGCGCAATAGTCGAGGCCCGGGCAGGCGATGATGTCGGTGATCTTGCCGACATTTGCTTCGGCGAAGCCGAGACGCCCCAGCGCCGCATAAACCGCCGGCAGATCTTCGATGGCGACATGCGGCAGGATCAGGTTCTGCTCGTGGCTGACCCTGAGTTCGCTCTGGCTAAACGCGTCGGCGATGTCGGCGACGCCCTCCATCTGCACAGCACTGGCATCGCCCGGCGGCGCGCCGGCGGGTTTTAGCGACGCCGTCACGATCGCATAACCCTTCACGCGATGCGGCGCGACGTTGGACTTCAGCCACAGGGCGAAGTCGCGATCCTCCAGCCTCAGCGCCTCTACGGCGCCGACCACGTTAGAGCGCGGCGGCAGTTCGGGCGGCGCAAACTGGCGCGCGATCGCTTCGATGGTTTCGTTATCGAGTCCGAGGAGGCCATCGCGGGTCGCGGCGTATTCCGCCTCGACGTCGGCGCGCATCTTCTCGACACCAACCTCGTGCACCAGGATTTTTATCCGGGCCTTGTAGAGATTGTCGCGCCTTCCATAGCGGTTGTAGACGCGCAAGGTCGCCTCGAGATAGGCCAGCAGCTCGTTCTTGGGCAGGAACGCGCGCAGGGTCTTGCCGATCATCGGCGTGCGGCCAAGGCCACCGCCCACGATCACCTCGAAGCCAACCTCGCCCTCGTCGTTGCGCCAGAGACGCAAGCCGATGTCGTGCACGCGGACAGCGGCGCGGTCGTTGGGCGAGCCGGTGATGGCGATCTTGAACTTGCGCGGCAGGAAGGTGAATTCGGGATGGAGCGTCGACCACTGGCGCACGATCTCGGCCCAGATGCGCGGATCCTCGATCTCGTCCGCGGCGGCGCCGGCGAAGTGATCGGCAGTGACGTTGCGGATGCAATTGCCCGATGTCTGCAGCGCATGCATGTCGACTTCGGCCAGGGCCGCGAGGGCGTCGGGCGCATCCTCGAGCTTGATCCAGTTGAGCTGCAGGTTCTGCCGTGTGGTGAAATGGCCGTAACCGCGATCGTACTTGCGCGAAATGTCAGCGAGCTTGCGCAGCTGGCGCGACGACAGCGTGCCGTAGGGAATGGCGATCCGCAGCATGTAGGCATGGAGCTGCAGGTAGAGGCCGTTGGTGAGCCTGAGCGGCTTGAATTGTTCCTCGGTCAGTTCGCCCGCGAGCCGGCGGCGCACCTGGTCGCGGAACTGGTCGACGCGCTCGGAGACGAGCGAGCGGTCGTATTCGTCGTAACGATAGAAATGGGTGTCAGGCATAACGCACCGCGTCGGCGGCAATGGCGTCGAAGGTGAGTCCCGAGGCGCGGATCTTCTCTCGCAAGGAGAGCGGCGCGATGGTGCCGTCTTCGTCCTCGGTCACCGCAACCAGAAACGGATCGACCACGGTGAAAGCTTCGGCCTGGGCTCGCAGCAGCAGGATCTCCCCGGCGCGGCCATCGCGGGCGATGGCGGCGCGGTCGAGCCGGGTCGTCCAGTCGCCGGCATCGTCGAGCCAGACCACGACGCCGTCGGCGAGGCGGTTGGCGCTGGCGACCTGGAGGTCGCCGCTCAGGGTCTTGGCCATCAGGATACCTCTGCGAGGAGCGGTTGGCCGGCCGCGGCCGCGAGACCCGCGACCTCGCCGACGATGATGAGACTGGGACCGGCGTCGTCCCTTGTGTGGATGGCGGCAAGCCGCGCCAGGTCGGAGAGCCGGCCGGTCGAAACCCGCTCGTCGGGCCGCGTGCCGTTCTCGACGATGGCGACCGGCGTGGTGGGAGCCGTGCCGGCATCCAGCAGACGATCGCGCACGGCCGACGCTTCCGTGGCGCCCATGTAGATCGCCAGCGTGTGACCACTCGCGGCCAGCGCGGGCCAGGCGGCTTCGCGACCCTCGGCGCCATGGCCGGTCACGAAGGTCACGGCCGAGGCGAAGCGGCGATGGGTCAGGGGAATGCCGGCGGAGGCAGCACACGCCAAGGCCGCGGTGATGCCCGGGACGACCGACACCGGCAACCCGGCGGCGCGCAGTGCGTCGAGCTCCTCGCCGCCGCGCCCGAAGATGAAGGGATCGCCGGCTTTGAGGCGCACGACCGTCTGGCCGGCCCGCACCCGGCGCACCAGTTCGGCTTCTATGTCGGCCTGTGCCCAGCCCACGCTTCCTTTGCGCTTGCCGACCGGAACCAGCTCGGCGTCCCGGCGCGCGCGGCCCAGGATGGCCGCCGGCACCAGCTCGTCATGCAGGATGGCATCGGCCTCCTGCAGGAGCTGCGCGGCCCGCAAGGTCAACAGGTCGGGATCGCCGGGACCCGCGCCCACGATATGGGCGATGCCGACCGGCGAGAGGCGGCGGCGGACGGCGTCCAGTTCGCCCAGCGCCACGCGCCGCGCGCCGGCCTCGTCGCCGGCAAGCGCCAGCCGGGCGGCCGGCCCGTCGACCAGCCGGCGCCAGAAGCCGCGACGGCGGGCCATGTCGGGGATCAGGGCGTTGGCCTGGGCGCGGAAAGTCTTCGCCAGCTTCGCCAGCGCGCCGATCCGCTCGGGCAGCGCCGCCTCGATGCGGCCGCGTAAAATGCTGGCCAACGTCGGTGACGCGCCGCCGGTCGAGATCGCAACCACGACGCCGTCGCGATCGACGATCGCGGGCAGGATGAAGTCGCAGAGCGCCGGCCGGTCGGCCACATTCACCGGCACGCCGGCGGCCCTGGCCATGCGCTGCAGGGCAGTGTCGGCCTCGAGCGTCCCGGTGGCGATAAAGGCCACTGCGGCGCCGCGAAAATCGGCCACCGTGGCCGTAACCGCCAGCCGCACCACCTGGGCGCCGGCCGAGCGCGCGGTCTCGGCCCGACGGTCGGCGGCCAGCCCCTCGCCCGCCACGACCACCTTGCGGCCGGCGAGGTCGAAGAACATCGGCAGGTGCTTCACGAGACGGCGGCCCGCAGCACGACGTTGAAGGCCAGCATGGCGGCGGCCTGCGAGATCGACAGGACCCAGAGGATGGACTCGGGCTTGCGAAGGAACTTGGACATGCGGGCACCCGCTTCAGGTGAAATCTTGATCTGGCGATGTTTCGCACGTCCGCCATGACTTGAATTACCGAAGGTTTCCCGCAACGGAGCATTTCCTGCTGCCTGCCCGCCTGGGAAGGAATTTTTTGCTCCCCTTGACCTTGGACCGCTCGTTCCTAAATCCCTGCTGTCGCCCGTGCCCATGCCGGGGCGGGCGGCATCACACCATCGCTCACTGGAGGATGTTCATGCGTACGATCGACTATTCCCCGTTTTACCGCGCCACCGTCGGCTTCGACCGGGTCTTCAACCTGCTCGATTCGGTCGCCGGGCAAGCCAGCACCAACGGCTATCCCCCGTACAACATCGAGAAGTCCGGCGAGAACGACTACCGCATCGTGATGGCGGTGGCGGGCTTCGCGGAGGCCGAGCTCAACGTGACCCAGAAGGAGAACGAGCTCCTGGTCACCGGCCAGACTTCGGCCGACGGGCAGGACGAGAAGCAGTGTCTCTATCGCGGCATCGCCGGGCGCAATTTCGAGCGCCGCTTCCAGCTCGCCGACCATGTGAAGGTCGTGGGCGCGAAGCTTGCCAACGGCCTG
>LNFM01011278.1_pt1 | contig 12216 bp, 13 predicted proteins | sample 596031 | NCBI WGS metagenome assembly LNFM01 (sample SAMN04254537, study PRJNA301005) | activated carbon metagenome | isolation source: dual media filters at the Ann Arbor, Michigan drinking water treatment plant | place: USA: Ann Arbor | reverse complement strand
TCGGCCTTCATCGCCACCGAAGAAGCCCGCGCCGTCGAAGACTACAAAGCCATGATCACCCGCCACGGCGCGGAAGACATCGTCTACACCAACCTCATCACCGGCGTGCACGGCAACTACCTCAAACCCAGCTTGCAAGCCGCCGGCCTCGACCCCGACAACCTCGACCAATCCGACAAAAACGCCATGAACTTCGGCTCCGGCCGGGTGAAAAAATGGAAAGACGTCTGGGGCTCCGGCCAAGGCATCGGCGCCGTCCACGACGTGCTGCCCACAGCACAACTGGTCGACCGCCTGGCGCGCGAATACGCGGAGGCCCGGGTGCGGCTGGGGACGCATTCGGCACTGGTGAATCCGGGGTGGGTGTAGCGCTGGTGGCCCCAGGGGAAGGCTCTGCCTTCCCCTGGACCCCATCCGCAAAGGGCCGAAAGGCCCTTTGATCCCATGAATATGGCGGGGTGAAGGGAGGGGGCTCACCGTCGCGAGTTTGATGAAGGGCGCCCCCGCCCCCTCCCTTCACCCCGCCATAAACTCAACGACGGTCAAGGGGCGGCTCGCCCCTTGCGGGAGGGGTCTGGGGAGGGCGGAGCCCTTCCCAGGAGCCACCAGCACCACCCCCCACCCGATCCACCACCGCCGCCGCCGTCACCCCGGCCGCGCGCAGGCTGCGCAGTGTGGGCGCGCCGTCGCGTTTGGCCAGGCGTTTGCCGTGTTCGTCCAGCAGCAGGGGGTGGTGGTCGTAGGTGGGTTCGGGCAGGTCCAGCAGGTGTTGCAGCAGGCGGTGGATGGAGGTGGCGGGCAGCAGATCCTCGCCGCGCGTCACCAGGGTGATGCCTTGTGCTGCGTCGTCGCAGACCACGCAGAGGTGGTAGCTCAGGCCGGCATCCTTGCGTGCCAGCACCACGTCGCCGTGGGTTTCCGGGGTGCAGCGGAGCCGTCCGTGGGTGAGGTCGGTGAAGAAGAGTGGTCCGGGGATGGCGCGGGCCATGTTCAGGCGCCAGGCATGCGGTGTTCCGGCGGCGATGCGGCGGTCGCGTTCCGCCTGGGATAGCCCGCGGCAGGTGCCGGGGTAGATCGGGCCGTCGGGGCCTTGCGGTGCGCCGCCGGCGGCGGCGATGTCGGCGCGGGTGCAGAAGCAGGGGTAGAGCCAGGGCCGCAGCTGTTGCAGGGCCGCGCGGTGTTCGGCGGCGTGGGCGGACTGGACGCGGATCGGCCCGTCCCAGGTGATGCCGAGCCAGGACAGATCCTCGGCGATGGCGGCGGCGTATTCGGGGCGGCAGCGGGTGTGGTCGATGTCTTCCAGCCGCAGCAGGAAGCGCTCCCCCCGCGCGCGGGAGAACAGCGCCGAAAAGGCGTGGCCGAGGTGCAGATATCCGGTGGGGCTGGGGGCGAAGCGGGTGGTGTGGGTCACGCCGGCGCATTCTTCCCGCCCGCTTCGCCCGGGGCAATGCAAAGGATTTAATTGCTATTTGCGGACTTCTATCGTAGCATGCCGGAGATTTCCGCCATGGAGCCCCCGATGTCGCGCTTCCTGAAAAACTTCCGGCACACCCCGCCCGGCATCCAGGCCCGCCTCACCCGCCCCGTCCCCTGGCGGCCGATGACCGATGATGAATGGGAGGCGGTCATGCATTTCATGGTCTTCGTCCATCCCGGCCCGGGCCGGCCGACCATTGCCGGCGCGCGCCGCTCGCTCGATGCCTGTTTCCACGCCGCCTGTTTCCCCGGCCCCTGGAAGCGGCTGCCCGGCGCCTATGGCAAGCCCGATTCCATCCATCGGCTGTTCCGCCGCTGGACCCATGCCGGGTTGTGGAAAATGATGCTGCGTTTCGTGGCGAAGGAGCGCGCGGGGCTGGAGGCGATCCAGTACTGGGTCTGCCGCGCCTTTCGTCAGGCCTGGCGGCTGCAGGGCCTGGCCGGCCTCTCCCTGGCGCGGCGCCTGGGGCTCGATTCCGCGCTGCGCGGGCCGAGCTGGTATCTGCCCGACGCCGATTTGTCCGCTTTCCTGCATTCCTGGGTTCTGCCGCGGGCGCAGGCCTGGATGGCGCACCCCGATGGCCGTGTCAGGCGAGGCTGCGTCGACCTGTTGATGCGGCTGCACAGCCAATGCAGCGGCCGCCGCACCCTGCCCAGGCATCTGCAGCTCAGCCATCAGGAGGCGCTGTGGCCGCTGAGCCTTGCCCCCTGCGGATCGCCCTGGCATGGACCGCGCATGGTAGCCTCCCCGTCATGAGCCATCCCGGCCTCGCCCCTCGCCTCGACCTGATTGTTCGGCGTGCCGAGGAACTCCGCTCGCAACTCGAAACCGCGCAGGGGTCGCAGGTGGCGGCGCTGTCGCGCGAGCTGTCCAACCTCGACCCCATCGTCGAAAAGATCGCCGCCTGGCGCGCCGCCGAGGCCGCGCAGGCCGAGGCCCAGGCCATGCTCTCCGACCCCGAGATGCGTGAGCTGGCCGAGGCCGAGCTGGCCGAGACCCAGGCCCTGCTGCCCCGGCTGGAGCGCGAGATCCGCCTGGCCCTGCTGCCGCGCGACGAGGCCGATGCCCGCAGCGCCATTCTGGAAATCCGCCCCGCGGCCGGGGGCGACGAGGCCGGGTTGTTCGCCGCGGAACTCTTCCGGGCCTACCAGAAATATGCCGAGGCGCAGCGCTGGCGCTGGACGTTGCTGGACTACGAGGAGAACGAGCTCGGCGGCGTGAAGAACGCGAGCGCCGAGGTCGAGGGCACCAATGTCTTCGCCCGCCTGAAATTCGAAAGCGGCGTGCACCGCGTCCAGCGCGTCCCCGCCACCGAGAGCCAGGGCCGCATCCACACCTCCACCATCACCGTGGCCGTGATGGCCGAGGCCGAGGAGGTGGACGTCCAGATCAATGAGAGCGACCTGCGCATCGACACCTATCGCGCGCAAGGAGCGGGCGGCCAGCACGTCAACAAGACGGACTCAGCGGTGCGCATCACCCACATCCCCACCGGGACCGTGGTGGCGATGCAGGAGGAGCGCAGCCAGCACAAGAACCGCGCCAAGGCGATGAAGGTTTTGCGCGCGAGGATCTACGAGGCCCAGCGGGCGAGGCTGGACGCCACCCGCAGCGCCGACCGCAAGGGCCAGGTGGGAACGGGCGACCGGAGCGAGCGCATCCGCACCTACAACTTCCCCCAGGGCCGGGTGACCGACCACCGCATCGGCCTGACGCTGCACAAGATCGAGCGGGTGATGCTGGGCGAGATGGACGAGATCATCGAGGCCCTGCTGGCCGAGGATGAGGCGGCGCGGCTTGCCGCGGCGGAAGGGTGAGCCCGCCCGATGACCGCAGGGCCGAAGGGCCCGCAGGTCTGAATCGGTCGGGCAACGGCACCCCGCCCGATGACCGCAGGGCCGAATCGCCCGCAGGTCTGAATCGGTCGGGCGGCCCCCCCGCCTGCCAGCCCGGGGAGACGGTGGGCGCGTGGCTCTGCCAGGCCGGCCAGGTCCTCCGCGCGGCGGCCATCGAGAGCCCGCGCATGGAGGCCCGCTGGCTGCTCGGCCACGCCATGGGCGTCACCGCCGAGGCCCTGCTGCGCGACCCCCGCGCCGCCGTATCGTCCGAGGCCGGGCAGCGGTTCACCGCCATGCTGGCCCGCCGCGCCCGGCGCGAGCCCATGGCCTATATCACCGGCACCGCCGGCTTCTGGGGCCTGGATTTCGCCGTCTCCCCCGCCACGCTCATCCCCCGGGCGGACAGCGAGACCCTGGTCGAAGCCGCCCTGGAACACGCCCCGAATGCCCGCCGCGTGCTGGACCTGGGCACCGGCACCGGCTGCCTGCTGCTGGCGGTGCTGAGCGAGCTTCCCGCCGCCACCGGCATCGGCATCGACATCAACCCCGAGGCCGCCGCCCTCGCCCAAAGCAACGCCACCCGCCTGGGCCTGCCGGCCAAAATCCTGGCCGGGGACTGGGCCGAGGCGGTGGCCGGGCGCTTCGACCTGGTGCTGAGCAACCCGCCCTATATCGAGGCCGCCGCCATCCCCGCCCTGATGCCTGAGGTGGCGGGGCACGAGCCCGCCGCCGCCCTGGATGGCGGCGCCGACGGCCTCACCGCCTACCGCGCCATCATCGCTGCCCTGCCCAGGCTGCTCTCCCCCGGCGGGCTGGCGGTGCTGGAGCTAGGCCAGGGCCAGGCCCCCGCCGTGGCCAGGCTGGCCCGCGACGCCGGCCTGACATGGCTGGAACCCCGCCCCGATTTGAACGGCATTCGGCGTGCCGCGTTGATCAGGCCATGAAACCCGCTTGCTTTCCCCGGCGGACCGGCCCACAAGTGGTGTACGAGACGCGTCGCGGCGCGTTCGGCATGGCAGCCCAGTTTCGGCTCCCGGCCTTTCGTGATCGCCCGCACGGCAGCGGGCACCCAAAGCAGCACAACTTCGAATTGCTTCAATTCGAACGACAGAAGCGCGAACCGAATGAACATGAAACGCATGCGTGGCCGCGGATACCGCCAGGGTGGGGGCGGCGGCGGTGGTGGTGGCGGGGGCGGCGGCGGTCAATACCGCTCGGCGGCAACACCCAGCCAGCAGCCGATGAACCGCAACCACGTCTTCGACAGCAGCGGCCCCGACCTGCGGCTGCGTGGCACCGCCCAGCAGCTCTTCGAGAAATACCTCCAGCTCGGCCGCGACGCGACGGGCGGCGGGGACCGGGTGATGGCCGAGGCCTATTTCCAGCACGCCGAGCATTACTTCCGAATCCTCGGCGCGATGAACCAGGCGCAGGTCGCCCAGGGCGGCCAGCATCAGCCGCCACAAGGCCAGAACCAGCAGCACCGCCGCTACCAGCCGGACGACCAGCAGGGCGGCGACCAGCAGAACGACGATGGCTCGGAGGGCGAGGCCGAGACGGTGCCGCCGGTCCGCGGCGAGGTCTCCGTGCAGGATGCCGAGCGACTGGCCGAGGCGATCGAGGCCGAGCTTTCCGCCGAGGCCGAGAGCGCGGCGCGCGAGGCACGCTAACCGGCCCCCGCGCCGCGCGGGGCCGCGCCATGCAACGCTTCCTCGACCAGCGGCTGAAGCTGCACATCCTGCGGGTGATCGACGCGCTGGAGGCGCATCGGTCGCTGCTGAAGGCCGGCGCCGTGCTGGGCCTCGGCCAGCCCGCGCTATCCCGCAGCCTGGCCGAGGCCGAGGCGATCATCGGCCAGAAGCTGTTCGAGCGGCATCCCCGCGGCGTTCGCCCGACCGAGGCGGGGCTGGTGCTGGTGCGCCTCGCCCGCCGGGTGCTGGCCGAGATGCGGCGGGCGGATGAGGCGCTGGACCGGCTGGGCCAGGTCGCCGCCATCGGCGCCCTGCCGGTGGCCGCGGTGGGCGTTCTGCCCGGCGCACTGATCCGCCTCAAGGCCAGCCACCCGGCGATCCAGGTGCGGGTCGAGCAGGGGCGGATGGAGGAGCTGCTGGCCCTGCTGGCGGCCGGCGAGATCGACCTGGTGGTCGGCCGCCTCTACACCCCCGCCAGCCCCGATGCCTTCGGGCGCGAGGCGCTGTGGCAGGAGCCTCTGTCGATCATCGCCCGCCCCGGCCACCCCATCCTGGCGCCGGGTGGCCCCCCGCTTGCGGCCTGCGAGCTGGTGCTGCCCACCGTCAGCCAGCGCGTGGGGCAGGAGATCGACCAGCTGCTGGCCCGGCTGGGGCTGGGGGGCGCGGCCCTGCGCTCCAGCAGCCACGGCTTCATCCGCGAGATGCTGCTGGCCACCGACATGGTCTCGATCATGCCGCGCTCGATGATGGCCGGCGACCTGCTGCGCGGCGCGCTGCGGGTGGCGCCTCTGCCGCTGGAGGCGCCGCCCCGGCCCGCCGGCCTCATCACCTCGCCCGACCGGCCGCTGCCGCCCGCCGCCCTGGCTTTCTGTGCCGCGCTGCGCGGCCATGTGGCGGAGCTGGCGGCGGAGGGTATCGCCGATATGCCGGATGCTGATACCTCCACCGGAACTCGGCATGGGACAAGCCATGCGGGGGACCGCTAATGTCGCCCCAACACGGGGAGGTGGCGTTGGAAGAACCGATCATGGACGTGGCGCATCTCGGCCATGTGGAGCTACTGACGCCGCGCTTCGAGGCCTCCCGCCACTTCTTCACTGAGGTGATGGGCATGGTGGAAAGCGGCCAGCAGGGCGACAGCGTCTTCCTCCGCGGCTGGGATGATTACGAGACCTATTCCCTCCAGCTTACCGCCGCCGCCACCTCCGGCCTCGGCCATGCCGGCTGGCGGACGCGCAGCCCGCAGGCCCTCGCCCGCCGGGTGGCGGCGCTGCGGGCCGATGGCGTGACCGTCACGGAACACGAGGGCAGCTTCGGCCATGGCACCGGCCATCGCTTCCGCGACCCCGATGGGCATCTGGTCGAGCTCTATTACGACACGCAATGGTATGAAGCGCCTGCGGGCCTGCGCCCGGCGCTGCGCAACCAGGCCCAGCGCTACCCCGCGCGCGGGGTGAACGTCCGTAGGCTGGACCACTACAATTGCCTGGCGGTGGATGTCCGCGCCTGCCGGGAGTTCTTCCAGCGCAACCTCGGCCTGCGCTGCACCGAGCGGATCGAGTTCGATGACGGCACTGAAATGGGTATGTGGCTGACCGCCACCAACAAATCCTACGACGTGGCCTATGGCCGCGAGGGCAATGGCGTGCCCGGGCGGCTGCACCACATCACCTTCGCCCTCGACAGCCGCGAGGCCATCCTGCAGGCCGCCGATACGTTTCTGGAGGCCGGCGTGGCCATCGAGAACGGTCCGCACAAGCATGCCATTCAGCAGACTTTCTTCCTATACGTTTATGAGCCCGGTGGCAACAGAATTGAGCTGGCCCATTCAGGCGCGCGGCTGATCCTGGCGCCGGACTGGAAGACCATCACCTGGTCGCAGACGGAACGGAATCGCGGCCAAGCCTGGGGCTTGCAACTCACCGACAGTTTCCGCACCCACGCCACGCCCCCTCTGCCGGAGAAACCCCAATGAGAAGCGCCCTGCTCGCCATGACCCTGCTCGCCACCCCCGCCTTCGCCCAGATCACCGCCCTGCCCGAAGCCGTGCAGGCCCGCATCCGCGAGATCGGCCCGACGATGGGCGCGCCCGCCGTGGCCGGCACGGGCGAGGCGCTGGCGCCGGTCATGCCGCCCAACACGCCACCCACGCAGCGCGACGTGCAGTATGGCAGCGATGCCCGCAACCGCCTCGATGTCTGGGCCGCCAGCGCGACCGGCAGCCCGGTGCTGGTCTTCGTCCATGGCGGCGGCTTCGTCGGCGGCGACAAGACCAGGCCCGGCGTCCATTTTTACGACAACATCGCCAGCTGGGCCGTGCGCAACGGCATGGCGGCGGTGAACATCACCTATCGCCTGGCCCCCGGCCACACCTTCCCCGCCGTGATCGAGGACATCACCGCCGCCCTGGCCTGGGTGCGGGCCAATATCGCGGCGCATGGCGGCAACCCCGCGCGCATCATTCTGATGGGCCAGTCCGCCGGTGCGGCGCATGTGGCGGACTACCTGGCGCGCCATACCGAAGCTCCCGGTGTCGCGGCGGCGGTGCTGGTCTCGGGCGTCTATGACGTGGCGAGCTATCCGCCCGGCCCCACCGCCGGCGCCTATTACGGCAGCGACGCCGCGGTGCTGGCGCAGCGCTCCGCCCTGCCCGGCCTCTCGCGGCTGCGGATCCCCGTGCTGCTGGCCAATGCCGCGCTGGAGCCGCAGCCCTTTCGCGACCAGGGCGCGGCGCTGCGGGCCCGGCTGCCCACGGCGCGCTATCTCGACCTCGCCGGCCACAATCACTTCTCGCCCGTCTTCGACATCGGTTCCGCCGATGTCGAGCTTTCCAACGCCATCCTCGCCCTCAGGACCACACCATGAGCAAGCCCACCGCACTCGTCGTCAGCGCCCATTCCGCCGATTTCGTCTGGCGCGCCGGCGGCGCCATTGCCCTGCACGCCGCGAGGGGCTTTGAGGTCACCGTGGTGTGCCTGAGCTATGGCGAGCGGGGCGAGAGCGCAAAACTCTGGCGCCAGCCCGGCATGACGCTTGAGCGGGTGAAGAGCGAACGCCAGAAGGAGGCCGAGGCGGCGGCGAAAGTGCTGAATGTCCATGACATCCAGTTCTGGGACCTCGGCGACTACCCCATCACGCTGAGCCAAGATTCGCTGTTCCGCCTGGTGGATGTCATGCGCGCGGTGCGCCCCGCCTTCATCCTCACCCACTCGAAGGAAGACATCTACAATCACGACCACCCCGCAGTGACCGACTTCGCCCAGCACGCCCGCATCACCGCTCAGGCGCATGGCCACAAGCCGGAGCAAAAAGTCCTGGGCGCGCCGCCGGTCTTCCTCTTTGAGCCGCATCAGCCCGAGCAATGCGGCTGGAAGCCCGATGTGCTGCTGGGCATCGACAGCGTCTGGCCGCAAAAGCGCCAGGCCATCGAATGCATGGCCGGGCAGGAGCACCTCTGGGAATACTACACCCGCGTCGCCCTGCAACGCGGCGCCCAGGGGGCGCGGAACTCCGACAAATCGATGACCTATGGCGAGGGCTATCAGTCGGTCTTCCCGCATGTGGTGGACAGCCTCGTTTGAAAACGCTGAGCGCCGCTATCGGTCGCTATCCGCATACCACGGCGCTGCTCGATGGTGCCGTCACGGTGCCCGGGCTGCGGCTGGAATGCGCCGATATGCCGGTCATCTCCCGCGCCTTCGCGTCCATGGTGCGGGAGGGCCGCTATGCGATCAGCGAAATGGCCATCGCCACCTGGCTGCAGGCGCGCGAGCATCACCGCGGCCTGGTCCTGCTGCCCTGGGCGCTCGCCGCGCGCTTCCAGGACAGCGCCATGCTCTGCCGCGCGGCGGCACCCCTGACACCGGCCGATCTCGCCGGCAAACGCGTGGGCGTGCGCGCCTATAGCCAGACCACGGGGATGTGGCTGCGCGGCATCCTGGCCACCCATGGCGTGGCCGCCGGGGACATCGCCTGGACCACCTTCGAGGACGCCCATGTGCCCGAATATCGTGACCCGCCCTTCGCCACCCGCGCCGCGCCGGGCAGCGACATGCAGGCCATGCTGGAGGGCGGCCAGCTCGACGCCGCCATCTTCGGCAATGACACGCCGAAAAGCCCGGCGCTCCGCCGCGTCTTTCCCGATGATGCGGCGGCCGAATTCCGGCGCCTCTATGGCTTCATGCCGGTGAACCACCTTCTGGTGGCCCGCGCCGATGCGGTGGAGGCAGCGCCCCTGGTGCTCGCCCTGTTGGCGGCGGCCGAGGCCCGCGCGCCCTCCGGCCTGCCCCGCGGCCGCGCCGCGCTGATGCCCAGCCTCAACTTCGCCGCGCATTTCTGCGTGCAGCAGGGGCTGATTTCTCACGCACCAAGCTACGACGAGATATGGGCCGGGCTGCCCGACATGATCCAATAACGACCCGGAGGAATCACCAGAATGAACATCACACGCCGCGCCATTTTGGCCGCACCGCTGGCGCTGCCGGCTTTCGCGCAGGAGACCTACCCCTCCCGCCCCGTCAACGTCGTGGTCCCCTGGGGCCCGGGCGGGCCGACCGATACCTTTGCCCGCGTGCTGACCGCGCGGCTCGGCTCGGACCTCGGCCAGGGTTTCGTGGTCGACAACCGCGTGGGCGCCAATGGCACCATCGGCATGGCGGCGGCGGCCAGGCTGCGGCCGGATGGCTACAACATCGTCATCACGCCCAATTCCACCTATGCCGCGGCGCCGCATCTCTACACCCTGCCCTTCGACATGGCGCAGGCCTTTGCCGGCGTGGGGCTGCTGGTGACCATGCCGATGTTCATGCTGGTGTCGAAGAACTCGCCGGTGAATTCCGTGGCCGACTACATCGCCCTGGCCCGGCGCGGCGGGCAGACCTATGCCAATGCGAGCGTGGGCGCCACCTCGCATCTCGCCACCGAACAATTCCTCCAGGCCGCTGGGATCGAGGTGCTGGAAGTCGGCTATCGCGGCGGCGGCCCGGCCGTGCAGGCGGTGCTGACGGGCGAGACCGGGATGGTCTTCATGCCCGCCGCCTCGGTGATGGGTTTCATCGGTTCGGGTGAGCTGAAGGCGCTGGGCGTCGCCTCGCCCGCGCGCAGCCCGCTGGCCGCCAATATCCCCACCTTCGCCGAGCAGGGCTTCCCGCAGGTCCAGGTCGAGGAGCATGTCGGCATGCTGGCGCCGGCGGGCACGCCCGAGCCCATCCTGCGCCGGCTCAACGCCGCCTGCACCGCTGCGCTGACCGCGCCCGACCTGGCGCCGCGGCTGCAGGCCCTGGCCGTCACCCCGGCGCGGCAGCCGCTGGAGGCCTGGCCCGCCTATCTTCGCGCGGAGAGCGAAAAGCTCGGCGCCATCATCCGCAGCCGCAATATCCGGGTGCAGTAGGCGCAGCAGAGGCGGCAGCGCCGCTCGGGGGCTGGCATGCATGTTGCTTAGCTTGGCGGCGAAACCCACCTCCGCCGCCATTCAGGATACACCACGCCATGCTGCGCCGCCTCCTGCTCTCCTCGCCCGTGCTGCTGGCGGATTCGCTCGGCCTGGGTCCTGCGCTGGCCCAGGCATCCTGGCCGAACCGCCAGCCCATCCGCCTCATCGCCGGCTTCCCGGCCGGCGGCCTGGCCGATGCCATAGGCCGGCTCTTCGCCGCACCGCTGGGTGAGGCGCTGGGCACCTCCGTGGTGGTGGAAAACCGCACCGGCGCCTCCGGCACGCTGGGCGCGGATGCCGTGGCCAAGGCAGCACCGGATGGTCTGACGCTGGCGGTCTCCCACGCCATCCCCTTCGGCTTCGCACCGGGCGTGCTGCCCAGCATGCCCTATGATCCGGTGGCGGATTTCACCCATCTCGCCATGCTGGCGGAGGCGCCGACCGTCACCGTGGTGCTTGCCCGCTCACCCTTCCGCAGCATGGCCGAAATGCTGGCCGCCGCGCGCAGCCGGCGGGTGGCCTTCGGCTCCTCCGGCGTGGGCTCGGCCGAGCATATCATGGGTGCGGTGGTCGGCCGCGCCGCCGGGGCAGCGCAGCTCGACCACATCCCCTATCGCGGCTCGGCGCCGGCCATGCAGGATCTTCTGGCCGGCGTGATCGACACGATGAACGCGCCCATCACCACGCTGGTCGGCCAGTTGCAGGATGGCACGCTGCGCATGCTCGCGACCTCGGGCGAGGCCAGGGTGCCGGCCTTCGCCAATGTCCCGACCCTGGCCGAGCTGGGCTACCCACAGGCCACGCACACGCAATGGATCGGCTTGTCCGGGCCGCGCGGCCTGCCCGCCGCGGTGACGGAACGGCTGATCGCCGCCATTCCGCCGATCGCCGCACAGCCCGCCATCCAGGCAAGGCTCGCCGAATTCGCCTCCGCCCCGCGCAGCCCCACGCCGATGGGGGCCGATTTCACCCGCATGGTCGCCGCCTTCCGCGACCATTGGGTGGCCATGGCGCGGGCCGAGGGCATCGTCGCGGGGTGAACCCTCTGGGTTGATCGCGGCGGGCGCTCAGAACAGCCCGTCGATCCGCCCCGCGGCATCCAGGCCGATGCTCTCGGCCGCCGGCACGCGCGGCAGGCCGGGCATGGTCATCACCTCGCCGCAGATCGCCACCACGAAGCCGGCACCGGCGGAAAGCCGGACATCGCGCACCGGCAGCACATGCCCACTGGGTGCGCCCAGCAGGGTGGGATCGGCCGAGAAGCTGTACTGCGTCTTGGCGATGCAGACCGGCAGGTGGCCGAAGCCCTGGGCCTCGAAGCGCTTGAGCTTTTCCGCGGCCGTGGGCGCCAGGTCGATGCCCGAGGCGCGATAAATCTCCCGCGCGATGGTGGTGATTTTTTGCGCCAGCGGCAGTTCCGAGGCGTAGAGCGGCGCGAAGCCGGCCCCGCCCGCCGCGATGCCAGCCATCACTGCACGGGCCAAATCCTGCGCGCCCGCGGCGCCATCGGCCCAATGCCGGCACAGGATGGCCTGGGTGCCCTGCGCCGCCATGGCCTCGATCACCGCGGCCTGTTCGGCCGGCGTATCGGCCGAGAAATGGTTCAGCGCCACAACAGGTGTGATGCCGAATTTGCCAATATTCTCGACATGCCGGGCCAGGTTCACCACGCCGCGCCGCACCGCCGCCACATCCTCGGTGCCGAGTGCCGATTTGGCGACGCCGCCATGCATCTTCAACGCCCGCACGGTGGCCACGATCACCACCGCATCGGGGGCG
>LNFM01011277.1_pt1 | contig 12216 bp, 10 predicted proteins | sample 596031 | NCBI WGS metagenome assembly LNFM01 (sample SAMN04254537, study PRJNA301005) | activated carbon metagenome | isolation source: dual media filters at the Ann Arbor, Michigan drinking water treatment plant | place: USA: Ann Arbor | reverse complement strand
TCGCGGATGGACGGCGGCTGTGTCATGCGGCTTAGTTAGACAGGGCACGCAGAAGCCGTCGAGTGAGGAAACCGTGGGCAAGGTCAAAAACGTTCTGTTCATCATGTGCGACCAGCTGCGCGCGGACCATCTGTCCTGCGCCGGCCATCCGCACCTCGAGACGCCGGCGATCGATGCGCTGGCGGCGCGCGGCGTGCGCTTCCCGCGCGCCTATGTGCAATCCGGCGTCTGCGGCCCCAGCCGCATGAGCTTCTACACCGGCCGCTACGTGTCGAGCCACGGCGCCACCTGGAACCGCGTGCCGCTCTCCCTGCGCGAAAAGACCCTCGGCGAGTTCCTGTCGGCGGCCGGAATCCGGGTGGCGCTGGCCGGCAAGACCCATGTGCTGCCGGATCTCGAAGCATTGGAGCGGTTCGGCATCGAGGGCGGTTCGGCGCTGGAAGCGCTGATGCGCGCCGGCCGCTTCGAGGAACTCGATCGCTACGACGGCCACTCGCCGCCCGGCGCGGAGAGCGGCTATGCCGACTATCTGCGGCGTCACGGTTACGTTTCCGACGATCCGTGGAACGACTTCGTGATCGCCGCCGACGGGCCCGGCGGCGAGAAGGCCTCGGGCTGGCACATGCGCAACGTCCACCTGCCGGCGCGCGTGAAGGAGGAGCATTCCGAGACCGCCTACATGACGCGCGAGGCGATGCGCTTCATCGACGAGATGGGCGAGAAGCCGTGGTGCCTGCATCTCAGCTACGTGAAGCCGCACTGGCCCTACATGGCGCCGGCGCCCTATCACAACATGTACGGCGCCGCGGACATTCTGCCGCTCAATCGCGACGAGCAGGAGAGGGCGAACGAGCATCCCGTGCTGGCCGCCTATCGCGAGATGGAGGAATCGGTTTCCTTCAGCCGGCCCGAGGCGCCGGGCATCGTGCGGCCGGCCTATATGGGCCTGATCCGCCAGCTCGACGACTGGCTCGGCCGCCTGTTCGCGCACATGGAACGGGCCGGCCGGCTCGACGACACGCTGATCATCTTCACCGCCGACCATGGCGACTTCCTGGGCGACCACTGGCTGGGCGAAAAGGAGATGTTCTACGAGGAGGCGCAGCGCGTGCCCTTCATCGTGGTCGATCCCGATCCCGAGGCCGACCTGACGCGCGGTACGGTCGACGAACGCTTCGTCGAGGCGATCGACGTCGTGCCGACCATCCTCGAGACCTTGGGCCTGCCGCCGCAGGATCATCTGCTGGAGGGGCGTTCGCTGCTGCCGCTGCTGCGCAGGATCCATCTCGACACGTGGCGCGACGCGGTGTTCTCCGAACTCGACTATTCCTTCCGCGAGGCGCGTACGATCCTCGGCCGCAAGCCCGACGAATGCCGCGCCATCATGGTCCGCACCGACCGCTGGAAATACGTCTGGTGGCAGGGCTACCGGCCGATGCTGTTCGATCTGGTCAACGACCCGAAGGAGCGGCGCGATCTCGGCGCCGACCTGACCTATGCGCCGATCTTCCGTGAGATGGAGGAGCGGCTGAACGCCTGGGCGAAGGCGCGCAAGAACCGCGTCACGGTCGACGACGCCTATGTCGCGGCGCGCACGGCCAGGCATCGCCAGCACGGCATCTTCTTCGGCCAGTGGTAAAATGAGTGGTGACATGAGCACGAACCCCTACATCCTTCACGGCTTCGGCCCGTCGCCCTATTCGGTGAAGATGCGCGCGATCCTGCGCTATCGCCGGCTGCCCTTTATCTGGAAGGCCGTGGGCTGGCCGCGCGACGTCGCGGTCGCGGCGGGCCTGCCGCCCGTGATCCCGGCGCTGACCTTCCCTGACGGCACGGTGATGAACGATTCGACGCCGCTCGCCCATGCGCTGGAGCGCGCCCATCCCGGCCAGCGCTCGATCATTCCAGATGATCCGGCGCACGCCTATCTCAGCGACCTGCTGGAGGATTTCGGCGACGAGTGGGTCACCAAGATGATGTTCCACTATCGCTGGTTCTATGCGCCCGACCGCGCGTTCGCCCAGGACTGGGTGATCACCTCGCGCAATCCGCAGATGCCCGAGGCCGAACGGCGCGAGGCGATGCAGGTCTTCAACGACCGCCAGGTGGGTCGCATGGCAATGGTCGGCTGCACCGACGCCAACCGGCCGATCATCGAGGACAGCTACCGCTTCATCCTCGACACGCTCGATCGCCACGTGCGCCGGATGGAGTACCTGTTCGGCTCGCGGCCGTCGCTGGCAGAGTTCGGCCTGTTCGGCCAGCTGCAGATCCTGTCGGTCGATCCGACGCCGATGATGGAGATGCGGGCGCGCGCACCCGACGTCTATTGCTGGCTGCTGCGTCTCGACGATGCGTCGGGCGTCGAGGGCGAATGGCTGGCGGCTGACGCGCCGTTGCCGGAAGGCGTGACCGCGTTGCTCAAGCACTGCGGCGAAACCTATCTGCCGTTCCTCGCCGCCAATCGCGCGGCGCTCGAAAGCGGCGCGCCCTCTGTCGATCTCGACATTCTCGGCCGGCCATGGAGCCAGGCGCCCTTCCGCTACCAGGCCAAGTGCTACGACGCGTTGCGCAAGAAGCTGGCGGCGTTGCCGGCCGATGTGCGCAGGCGGCTCGATCCCGTACTCGAAGCGACGGGCTGCCTGCGCTGGCTGGAGTAGCGTGTGCTTTCGACGTGGTGAATCCGCTCAGAACTCCATCGGGTCGCGGAAGTGCGCCTTGAAGATGCGGTCGCGATGTTCGACCAGGATCGGGTCGAGCGCCGCCACGATCTGCGGGTCGGCGGCGGTGAAGGCCGGGCGTGAAGCCTCCCGGATAGGACACTGCGCGGCGGGCAGCGGCAGGATCATGCTCATGATCGACGTCCAGTAGATGTCGACGCAGCTCAACCCTTCGCCCACGAAGTAGGGCACGCCGCGTGCCTGTTGCGCACGAAGCTGCGTCGCGAGACCGCCCAGGGTGGCGCCGATGCGCGCACCCGCCGCTGCCGCGTCGCCGGCATCGAAGCCGTATTTGTCGATCAGCGGCGCCATGCGCGCACCAGCGCCGGCCTTCACGGCCATCGCGAACATCTGCAGGCGGCGGTTCCAGGCGATGCCGCCTTCGCCCAGGATCTCGTGGCCGAGGCCGATCGCCAGCGCGCGCTGCAGCGGATCGGCGGGGAGAAGGGCGGGTGTCGGCGCGAGGCGCTCGGCCAGCAGCAGGATGTCGAGCCAGCGGTTGAGCGGCGGGCCGTCGCGCCAGGCGACGACGGGTCCGCTGTTCTGGCCCGACCAGGTCACGATCTCTTCATTGGCGGCGCCGACATCGAGCGGGGCGGCGACATAGTCCAGTCGCTTGATCTCGAGGATCGTCTTGGCGGCCTGGCTCCACGGGCTCGGCACGCCGCGCACCAGCACGATGCGTAGTCCGTCGTGGCCGATGATCTCGGCGGGAGTCCTGTAGGTGAGCATGGCGTCTCCTTCGGCAGCAATCTTTGTGGTCGCACGAGGGCAAAGCCAACGATCATTTCGATGGCTTGAGACGAGAATTTCTCACACCGTCATTCACGCTTCTTTGAACGAAACTCCGTTCACGCGCACACGCTGAGCGCGTAAGCCGTTCAGCCCGTTCGGAAAACGCAGGAACATGTCATCAGCCCTCACCCAGGATGGCGCCGTCTCGCGCCTGCGGCTCCGGCTCCAGGAAGAAGAGCATAACGGCCTCGCCTTCGCGTTCCGCTTCCGGCTGATCGCGCTCGGCATCGTCGCGGTCTGGCTGCTGTTCGCCGCCGGACCGGCGCGTGTCGGCATCGGCGTCGGCGCCTGCCTGACGATGATGGCGTCGGCCTGGATCGTCTATGCGCTGCGCGGCTCGCCACACGCGCGGGCGGTGCAGCTCGCCGTCACCGTGCTCGACGTGACGGTCATCACGATCGGCACGCTCGTGCCGATTCCCGGCGCGCCGGACAATGGCCTGTGGCTCGAACAGGTGTTCGGCCGTCGCTCGCTGTTCCTCTACCTGGTCATCTATCTCACCGCGAGCGCGCTCAGCTATTCGGTGCGCACCGTGATCCTGACCGGCGCGGCCTCGCTGGTGGCGCTGATCGGTAGCTTCATCTGGACCGCGCTCGACCAGGCCCGCGCCTACGGCATCGATCTCGCGGGCACGGCCGACCTCTGGCCGATGGCACGGGGCATCTTCGCGCGGCTGATCGGTCCGGGCTTCGTGACACCGGAGGCCTTCCTGATCCAGCAGCTCATCTTCATGAGCCTCTGCACCGGCTTCATCGCCATCGCGGTGTGGCGTGCGCGCGCCCATCTCGGCCGTACTCTTTCGGCGGAGGGCGAACGCAACAATCTCGCGCGCTACTTCTCGCCCAACCTCGTCGATCGCCTGGCCGGCGCCGAGAACGATTTCGAGGCCGGCCGAGAGAGCAAGGCCACCGTGCTGTTCGTCGACGTCGTGGGCTTCACGCGCCTGATGGAAGGACAACCGCCGCAGCAGACCATCAACTTCCTGCGCGTCTTCCATCAGCGCATGGCCGAATGCATCTTCGCCCACGGCGGCACGCTCGACAAATTCATCGGCGACGGCGTCATGGCGACCTTCGGCACACCGGACGCCCAGCCCGACGACGAGACCCGCGCGCTCCTGTGCGCTCTGAGCATGGTACGGTCGGTCGAGGCCTGGAACCGCGGCCGCCGGACACGTGGCCTGCCGGTGGTGCGCATCGCCGTCGGCGTGCATGTCGGGCCCGTGCTGATGGGCGCCATCGGCAGTCCCAACCGTCTCGAATACAGCGCCGTCGGCGACACGGTGAACGTGGCGAGCCGGCTGGAGCATCTCGCGCGGGCACACGATGCGGTCATCGTCGCCAGCGCCGAGACGCTGGCCGCCGCGGTCAACTCGGGCGGCTTCGGCGCGGCCGACAGCAAGCACTTTCGCCCCGTCGGCGCGGTCCAGGTTCCCGGTCGCGGCGAGCCGGTCGAGGTCTTCGTGGTACCGATTTCCAACGCGATGGCCCGCTGAGCGACGTCGCGGGCCGCAGCGCGAGCCGGTGATGCCGGTTCGCGTGACGCCCCCCGGACAGGCTGTTAGCGTCCGCGCCACAAACAAGAAATGTCATCCGGAGGATCAATGTTCGAGTTCAAGACCAGCCGCCGCGCCCTGTTGGCCGGCGCTGCCGCCACCCTCGCCGCGCCGGGCCTCGTCCGCGCGCAGGACGCGTTTCCCAACAAGACCATCAAGTTCGTCGTGCCGTGGACTCCGGGCGGCGCAACCGACAACATCTCGCGCATCGTCACGGCCAAGATGTCGGAGCTTCTGGGCCAGCAGGTGCTGATCGACAATCGCGCCGGTGGCGGTGGTACGATCGGCACCGATGCCATCGCCAAGGCAGCCCCTGACGGTTACACGATCGGCCTGATCACCGTCTCGATGTTCTGCATGGCGCCGGCGCTCTATGCCAAGCTGCCCTACGATCCGGTGAAGGATTTCTCGCCGATGGCCGGCATGTCGGTGTGGCCGAACATGCTGGTGGTCCATCCCAGTGTGCCCGCGAAAACCGTGCCGGAGCTGATCGCCCTGCTGAAGGCCAATCCCGGCAAGTACAATATGGCTTCCTCGGGCTCCGGCACGACGATCCATCTGGCTGGCGAGATGTTCAAGCAGCTCACCGGCACCGACATGCTGCACGTTCCCTACAAGGGCAGCGCCGGGGCGATGCAGGATCTCATCGCCGGCAACGTGAACATCATGTTCGACAACATGCCGAGCTGCTGGCCGCATGTGCAGGCGGGCAAGCTGCGGGCGCTCGGCGTCACCAGCCGGACGCGCAACAAGGCGGCGCCCGACGTGCCGGCGATCATCGAATTCGTGCCGAACTATGTGGTCGAGGTCTGGATGGGCTTCGGCGGGCCGGCTGGCGTGCCGAAGCCGATCATCGACAAGTTGGCCGCCGTCGGCACCAAGGCGCTCGAGGATTCCGACGTGAAGGCGAAGTTCGCGGCCCTCGGCAGCGATCCCTGGCCGATGCCGCCCAAGGGGCTGCAGGACCGCATCGTGAGCGAGATCGCCGTGTGGGCGCCGATCGTCAAGGCGAGCGGCGCCAAGGTGGACGGCTAAGGCCGGCCCAACCGGACATCGAACCGGCGCGCCATCCTCCGTCCTGGAGGACGGCCGTCGCGGCATTGTTGCTTCTGCTCGCCGTTCCGGCGCGGGCCTTCCCGACGACCAGACCCATGGCCTGGTACCTGCGCGAACAGTCAGGCGGCACGTTGCAAGACCGCGCGGCCGAATCGCACGATCGCCCCGGCGCGGGTCGAGGATTTCGAGCGTGGTGCGGTCGAACGCGGCGGTCTTCGGTGTGCTCGCTGACGGCCGGTTCGTGCTAATTCCCCCGTCAACGACGGCGGGGGGAGACGGAGCATGTACAAAACCATTCTGGCGGTTTCCGAGGGTGGGCCCGACGCGGCCATGTCGTTCCGCCTGGCTGCCCGGATCGCCGCCCTGTTCGATGCGACCGTCGACGCGGTCCACTTCTCGGAGGTGCGCCGGGGCGACGCCGACATCGCGCTCCAGTCGATGCCTTTTCTCAAGTCCGACTCCGACACGCGCGTCGAAGGCCGCGCCCGCGAGTCCGAGCGCGCCTATCGCGAGCTGATCGCCTCGCTTCCGGGCGCCACGTTCAGCGGCTCGGGACTGACGCGCGCGCGCCTCGTCGCCATGGGGCGCGAATCGAGCCTGCTGCTGCTCGGCCGGCCGGGCGCCGATCCTGAGAACATCGCGCCCGAGACTGTCCAGGCCGCGCTCCACGAGTGCGCACGGCCCGTGCTGATCGCGCCGCCGCACCTCGGCCCCCGGCCCATGTCATCGGTCGTCGTCGCCTGGAACGGCAGTGCACAGGCCGCCCGTGCCGTCGGCTACGCCCTGCCGTTTCTCGCAAGGGCCGAGAAGGTGACGATCCTCGTGGCCGGCGCGGCGCCCGACACCGTCGGCACGCCGTTTCTCGTACGCATGCTCGGCCGTCACGGCATCGTGGCCATGGTCGAGACGATGGATCCGGGGGACGTGTCGGGCCGCGCCCGCGGCCGGGCCTTGCTGGATTACACCCGGGAGAAGGGCGCCGGCCTGCTCGTCATGGGGGCCTACGGTCACCGCGGGCTGTCGAATTTCCTGGGGCTCGGCGGCGCCACGTCCAAGGTGATCTCTTCATGCCCCGTGCCGCTTCTGCTGGCGCATTGAACGAAAGCGAGAAGGTTCGGACTCCGCGCCGGAAGACCTGTACAAGGAGCGATGAGCAACGAAGCATTCGGCAAGCACATGGTGTGGACGGTGGACCCGCGCACCCAGTCTGAAATCGGCATCGGCTATTCGAGCCTGGTGGAAGCCCAGGCGGAGGCCGTCAAACTGGAGCAGGTGGGCTACAAGATCCTTCGGATCAGCCCCATGACGCTGCCCAAGCCCAACTCCTGACGAGCGTCCCTGCCGGGTTGCTCCCGCTTTGGATGATGGTGGCCACCAGCGCCTGAAGGACGAGCATGACGCGCCGATGATGAATACGGTGCCTCCGGCATCATGACGAGACTGCCGACGACGCTGACCTGCAGCGCGTCGGCCCTTTCGTGCAGTTCGACCCGGGCAAGACGGATTTCGGCCTGGATGAGGTCGGCGCTGAGACCGAGGGCATTCGTGACCAGAGCGACGACTCGGCCGCGGAGCTCTTGCTGGCCCCACCTGCCCGCTACTTGAACTCGTACTTGTCGATCAACCAGGGCTCGTGCTCGGCGGCGTCGATCCATTCCTTCATCGCGGGATGGCTGAGCAGTGCCTTGCAATAGGCGTCGGCGTCAGTGTCGAGCGTGACGTTGTAGCTCTTGAAGCGAGTCGCCACGGGCGCGAACATCGCATCGGCCGCGCCGAAGGTGCCGAACAGGAACCCCTCGTCCTTCTGAAACGCGCCGGCAAAGCGCTTGCGGCAATCGCGCCACAGGAAGGTGATGCGCTCGATGTCGGCGCGCACGCCGGGCGTCATGCCCTTGCCGGAATAGGAGGCGCGGATGTTCATCGGCATGTTGTCGCGCAGCTCGACAAAGCTCGAGTGCATTTCGGCCGAGATCGAACGGGCATGGGCCCGCGCGGCGGCCGAAGGCGGCCACAGGCCGGCCTCGGGCTTGAGGTCGTTCAGGTACTCTGCGATGGCGAGCGAGTCCCATACCGCGAGGCCACGATGCAGCAACACCGGCACGCGTCCCGACGGCGAGTGCTTGCGGATCGCCGCCTGCGTCTCGGGCCTGTCGAGTGGCACGACGATCTCGTCGAACTCGATGCCGGCGATCCTGGCCATCAGCCAGCCGCGCATCGACCACGACGAGTAGTTCTTGTTGCCGATCACGACGGTGAATTCGGCCATGCACGCCCTCCTTGCCAGCCATCGAGTTTGGCCGGCAATGTTAACCGTTCTTCATGAATAATGTGAGCATGGCCATGTCGCTGCCGTTCGTCGACCGTTCTTCTTCTTCCTTGCCTCTGCAGTTTGTGGGTCAATCGCAGTGGGGTGCCTGGCTGAAGGCGCAGTCCGTGACGCGGCGTGCCTGGATCGAATCGCTGGGCATCCCGGGATCGCCCGGCGATGTCGTCGTGTTGCCGGGAGATGACGGCAAGGCTTCAGGTGCAGTGCTTGTGATTCCGAATGCGCCGACCCTGTGGGATTTCGGTGCGCTGGCGTCGAAACTGCCGGTCGCGACGTGGCACCTGGAGGGCGAGACCGCACCGGTTTCGATGACCGACGTCGCCGTGGCGATCGGGCTCGGCACCTGGAAGTTCGAGCGCTACCGCGCCACCAAGAGCAAGGCGGGACCGCGCTTCGTGTGGCCCGCCGATGCTGACAAAAAGCGCGCGACGGCCACGATCGAGGCGATCTCGATGGCGCGCGACCTGATCACCACGCCGTCTTCCGACATGGGCCCGGCCGAACTGGCCGCCGCGGCGCAAGGCCTCGCCAAGACGCACAAGGCCAGGGTGAAGGTGCTCGTGGGTGACGATCTCCTGAAGCAGAACTATCCGACGATCCATGCGGTCGGCCGCGCCTCGGCCCGCGCGCCGCGCCTGATCGACCTGACCTGGGGCAAGGCAAGCCACCCCAAGGTGACGCTGGTCGGCAAGGGCGTGTGCTTCGATACCGGCGGCCTCGACCTCAAGCCCGCCGCGGGCATGCTGATGATGAAGAAGGACATGGGCGGCGCGGCGACGGTGCTCGCGGTCGCGTCGATGATCATGGCGACCGGCCTGCCGGTGCGGCTGCGCGTGCTGGTGCCGGCGGTCGAGAATTCCGTGTCGGGCAATGCCTTCCGCCCGATGGACGTGATCACGACGCGCAAGGGCATCACCGTCGAGATCGGCAACACCGATGCCGAAGGCCGCCTGATCCTGTGCGATGCGCTGCACGAGGGCGCGTCCGAGAAGCCGGCGATGATGATCGATTGCGCGACGCTCACCGGTGCCGCCCGCGTGGCGCTGGGACCGGACCTGCCGGCGCTGTTCTGCAACGACGACAGGCTGGCGAACGCGCTGATCGCGGCGGGCGAGGCGGTGACGGATCCAATGTGGCGGATGCCGCTCTTCCCGCCTTATCGCCGCATGCTCGACAGCAAGGTGGCCGACATCAACAACGTCTCGGCCGGCGCCTTCGGCGGCTCGATCACCGCCGCGCTCTACCTCAAGGAATTCGTGCCCGACGATGTGCCATGGGCCCATTTCGACATGATGGCCTGGAACAACAGCAGCCGTCCGGGTCGTCCCGAGGGCGGCGAAGCGCAGGTCGCCCGCGCGATCTACCGCACGGTCGCGGACAGGTTCGGGAAGTAGTCGAGAGACCCCCGAGCCCAGAAAGCAGAGCCGGTCATCTCAGGGCGGGGGTTACCCCGCCCGAACCGAAGCACCGAAGGTGCGGAGTGGAGAGATCTTCTCTCTACTGAATGTCGGCTTTTGGAGGAGAGAAGGTCTCTCCACTCCGCCGCGCTACGCGCGGCTTCGGTCGAGACGACGGCCTTTTGGGATCAGTAACCCGTGACCGGGTCGACCGTGTTGATCAGCGGTTGCCCGGCGCGCAGGCGCTTGATGTTCTCGACCACGCCGGGCGAGGCGGTGCGCGGGTTGGTGGCGCCGGCGATGTGCGGCGTGACCTTGACCTTGGGATGCGTCCAGTAGGGATGGCTCTCGGGCAGGGGCTCGGTGTTGAACACGTCGAGCGCCGCCCCGGAGAGGTGGCCGGAGTCGATCGCCGCGAGCAGGTCGTCGTCAACGACATGCCCGCCGCGACCCATGTTGATCAGGTAGGCGCCCTTGGGCAGGGTCGCGAACAGCTTGGCGTCGAGCAGGCCCTTGGTATCGCGGGTCAGCGGCAGCACGTTCACCAGGATGTCGGTGCGGGCGAGGAAGGCGGCCAGCCCGTCCGGGCCGTGGAAGGTCTCGACGCCGGGCAGGGTCTTCTGCGTGCGGCTCCAGCCGGCCGTCGGGAAGCCAAGGGCCGCGAACTTCTTCGCCGTGTCCTGACCGATGGTGCCGAGGCCGGTGATGCCGATGCGGCGATGGATGGTGTCGACGAAGTCCTCGGGCTTCCACAGCTTCGCCCGCTGGCTCGCCGCGTACTTGTCGATGTCGCGATGGTGGCGCAGGGCAAAGTAGATGGCGTATTCGCTCATCTGCCCGACCAGCCCGTCGTCCATGATGCGCGTGATCGGCACGCCGGGCGGCAGCTGGTCATCGGCCAGCAGATGGTCGACGCCCATGCCGAGCGACACGATCAGCCTCACGTTGGGGAAGGAGGCGATCAGGCCCCGGTCCGGCTTCCAGGCAAGGGCGATCTCGATATCGTCCTTGTTCCCGAGACTGTCCCGGGTGCGGAAATCGATCGGACCAAGGCCTGCTTCGAGGACCTTGTTCCAGAGGATGCCGTCGGTATCGCGGCTGATATAGGCAATAGCGCCGGTCATTCTGTCTTTTACTGGGGGAGCCTCGCCGGGTCGAGCCCCGTTCCGTCTTTCTTCGCGACTAAGAGGCGACGTTTCGGCCATCGCCGCCGATCGCTTCGAGATTGAAGGCCGCGGCGATGAGGGCCTGTGTATAGGGGGTCTGGGGCGCCTCGAAGATCTGCTTCGCCGGGCCGCGTTCGACCACCTTGCCGTGACGCAGGACGACGACCTCGTCGGCCAGCGCCCGCACGACCTTGAGGTCGTGACTGATGAAAAGGTAGGCAAGCTTGTGGCGCTGCTGGAGGTCGCGCAGCAGGTCGACGATCTGGGCCTGGACGCTCATGTCGAGCGCCGAGGTCGGCTCGTCGAGCACGATCAGCCGCGGCTTCAGGACCAGGGCGCGGGCGATCGAGATGCGCTGGCGCTGGCCGCCCGAGAATTCGTGGGGGTACCGCTCGCGGCTCGACGGATCGAGGCCGACCTCGCGCAGGACCTGGTCGATCAGGACGCTGCGCTCCTCTCTCGTGCCGATGCCGTGGACTTCCAGCCCCTCGCCCACGATCTCGCCCACCGACATGCGCGGGCTGAGCGAGCTGAACGGATCCTGGAAGACGATCTGCATCTCGCGACGCATCGGCCGCAGCTGGCGCTGGCTGAGCCCCTGGAGGTCGCGGCCGTCGAACCGGATGCCACCCGCGCTGCGTTCCAGTCGCAGCAGGGCGAGACCCAGGGTCGTCTTGCCCGATCCCGATTCACCCACCAGGCCGATCGTATGGCCCTCGCGCAGCGCGAGGCTGACGCCGTCGACCGCCTTCACGTGGCCGACCGTGCGGCGCATCACGCCGCGCCGGATCGGGAAATGCACCTTGAGATCGTCGAGCCGCAGGATCTCGGGCGCGGCGGGATCGGCGGCGGCCGGCCGGCCCTTGGGCTCGGCCGAGAGGAGATGCTGGGTGTAGCTGTGCTGCGGCCGGTCGAAGACCTCGGCGACCGGGCCCTGTTCGACGATGCGGCCCTGGGTCATCACGCACACCCGGTCGGCCATCTTGCGCACGATGCCGAGGTCATGGGTGATGAACAGCAGCGCCATGCCGTAGCGCGCCTGCAGCGACTTGAGAAGCTTCAGGATCTGCGCCTGGATGGTGACGTCGAGCGCCGTGGTGGGTTCGTCGGCGATCAGCAGGTCGGGCTCGTTGGCGAGCGCCATGGCGATCATCACCCTCTGGCGCTGGCCGCCCGAGAGCTGGTGCGGATAGGCGTCGAG
>LNFM01011276.1_pt1 | contig 12217 bp, 11 predicted proteins | sample 596031 | NCBI WGS metagenome assembly LNFM01 (sample SAMN04254537, study PRJNA301005) | activated carbon metagenome | isolation source: dual media filters at the Ann Arbor, Michigan drinking water treatment plant | place: USA: Ann Arbor | reverse complement strand
TGGATGGATCGGTTTTCCGGCTCAAACGATCAGATCGCTGAGATCGCGCCATTCCAGATTCTCGCGCTCGATCAGTTCGATCTTCCAGTCCCGTTTCCAGCGCTTTAATTGTTTCTCGCGGGCGATCGCCTCGTCCGGCCGCTCGAACGTCTCGACATAGACCAGCCGGTAAACGCCGTAAGCTTTGACGAACGAGGAGCCCTCGCCATTGCGATGCTGCTCCATCCGCTTGGCGAGAGAATTGGTCACCCCGATATACAGGGTCCCGTGACGCCGGCTCGCGAGGATGTAGACGTAATACATGCACGAAACACAATACTGTCGCCCCTGCGAACGCAGGGGCCCATACCGCGTGATCAATCGATAAGATCGCGGTAGCTAGTACCGTATCACACAACGAAGGTCTGTGGTTATCAGCCCCTGCGTTCGCAGGCGCGACGGCGCCTTACTTCACATCCGCGCTCGCCGTCACCGGCCGCACCGGATCGCCCTCGCGCAGCAGTGCGCCCGCGCGCGCCACCACGATGTCGCCTTCCTGCAGCCCGGAGGTGATCTCGACCTGGCCCGCCGACATCAATCCCGTCTCCACCCGCCGCGTCTCGACGCGCGCGCGCCGCACCACCTGCACCACGGTGCCGGCGGAGCCGTAGAGGATGGCGGTGAGCGGCACCGAGACGCCGCAGCTCTGCCCGGTCCTGATCTGCGCGCGGCCGGACGAATTGACCAGCAGGCGGCGGTTGGTGGTGACGGCGACGAACACCTGCGCAAGCTGGCTGTTCGGTTCGACCGTGGTGGAGAGCCGCCGCACCCGTCCGTCGACTTCGCCGGCGCCGATCACCTTGATCCGCGCGGTCTGGTTGACGGCAAGCTTTGCGATGTCGCGCGTCGGTACCATGCCGACCAGGTCGAACTCGCTGCGTGCGATGATCGAGAACAGCGCTTCGCCCTTGCCGGAGGCCAGCGCGCCGACGGACGCGGTCGTTGCCGAGATGATGCCTGCTACCGGCGCCTGCACCGAGATCTGCCCACCCTCGGGAAGGCTGAGCCGCGCCATCACCTGGCCTGCGGTGACGGTGTCGCCCGCATCCACCATCACCTCGGTGACTTTCAGCCCCATCCGCTCGGGCCGCACTTGATTCTCCTCGCGCGGAATGATGGTGCCGGTCACCTCGACGATATTGGCGAAGCAGGCCTTCGCGGCCTTGAGCACCGTGACCGCGGCGCCCTTCGGCGCTGCCGGATCGGGATCGTCGGCGGCGGCGAGGCTCGGGGAGGACAACAGGCAGAACATCTCCGCTGCGATCAGGAGGCCCAGCGTCAGTGAATGGTCGCGCGCGCGCAGGATGGTCATCTTTGTTTCGTTCCCGGTTTCGGGACCATGGATATCAGAGGGATGAAGGGGGGCCAAGCCGCTGCGGTGTCACCCCTCCGCCAGGCTGACGGCCTTGGCCATTGACGCTTCCACGGCCAGCGGAACGGCGGCGAGTTCGTCGGCGCGAGCGATATGCCGGGTAATCGCGGCATTGACCGTCGAGGCATGGGTGAGCGGCAGCATGTGGCCGGCGGCGGGGAAATGCCGGATCTCGGCGCCATCGACGACCGCGCCGAGCCGCTGCACGATGCGTTGGGTGAGATAGGGCGACAGCCCGCCCGAAAGCAACAGCGTTGGAACGCGAAGCGAGGCCGCAGCAGAGGCGACATTCTCCTCGGCGAACGCCGCCTGGAAATCGAAGGCAAGCTTGTCGGCACGCTCGATCATGCGCAGCCGCGCGCTACCCGATACCGGATCCTGCGGACCGGAGCCATTCCAGAACGCGGTGAACATGTCGATCGCCTCGAGCACCGATCCGTTCCAGATGTCCTCGGTCACGTCACGCGCAACCTGCGCGAACCGCGCGTGGAGCCGCCGGTCCGCATCGCTATCGCACAACAGCGTCGGCAGCACCGGCTCGATCAGCGTCAGGCTGCGAATCCGATGCGCGAACGGCGAGGCGGTCGCGATCCGAAACGCGATCGCGCCGCCATAGGAATGGCCGACGAGGTGGATCGGCCCTTCCGCGTCGTTGAGCGTGCCGCTCAGGCATCGGACTTCTTCCGCCAGCGTCAGAGGTAGATCGAGCACGCAACCGTTGGCGCCGTAGCCCGAGATATCGGGGGCAAAAAACCGGTGGCTGCGGGCGAGTTCATCGGCGAGCGTCTTCCATTGGCGGCCCGAGCCGAGCGAGCAATGCAGGGCCACGACGCAGGCCTTTTCACGTTCTGTACGCGAGATTTGAATCACATTGGTCATCGAAATAATTCCTGATGAAAGGATGGGAAGGCTTCGGCGGGGCCATGCCGATGGCCCCGCGGCAAAATTGTTGGCGCGATGCTTCACCGCTTGGTGATAACGACCTCGAGATATTCGCTGGGCACCACCATCGTGCTGTCGCCGGACCGGTTCATGCGCACGATCAGGGCATTCAGGTCATTGTGCAGCTCTTCCTGTTTCGCCGGATCGAGCGCCGCGAACGCCTTCAGCACCGGGCCGTAATAGGTCTTGAACACGTCGAGGAAGTGCTCCGCCGAGCGATAACGGAATTTGAACAGGCGCGATTCAGCCTTGATCGAGCGCACTTCCGCGTCGAACATTTCGGTCAGCCGCGCGCGTGTTCCCCAAAGCGCCGGCGATTTGGCGCCTGCGGGCGGCGGCAGATATTTGCCCAGCGTCTTGAAGACTTGTCCGATGAAGCCTTCCGGTGTCCAGTTCGCGAGGCCAATCTGGCCCTTGGGCTTGCAGACCCGCAGCAGTTCGGCCGCCGCGCGGTCCTGGTTCGGCGTGAACATGACGCCGAAGGTGGAGAGCACGGTGTCGAAGCTGGCATCGTTGAAGGGCAGGTTTTCCGCGTCGGCTTCCCTGAATTGCACCTGCATGCTCTCCGCCGTGGCACGCGCCTGGCCGCGCTCCAGCAGCGCTGGCACGTAGTCGGTCGAGGTGACGTCGCACCACCGCCGCGCCGCGGCGAGCGTCGCCATGCCATTGCCGGCGGCGACATCCAGCACCTTCGAGCCGGCCTTGAGATCGAGCGCTTCGCAGAGCTCCTCGCCGACGATCTGCAGCGTCGAGCCGACGATGGCGTAATTGCCTGACGACCATGCGGCCTGTTGACGCGTCTTGAGGGCGGCAAGGTCGGGGGCGGGCTGGGGATCGGCCTGGGTCTGGATTGCTGCAGTCGCGCTCTGGGCGGCCATTGGCGGCTCCTTCCTGGTTATGCGGCCACGGAAGGGGGCCGCGATGAACCAAACATGGCTCTATCCGGACCTAAAGACTGTGATGCCGGGCTGATTTTGCCTTGAGACGATCCTGATTTTTCAGTGAGAAGTCGTTTTCTGTGAGATTTCGCACACGATCCCGGCGGGAAATTCGCTCTACCTCTGCCTATCTTCGGGATGCAGTGACCGGAAATCGTGCGCCCCGTCCGAAGTGATTCATGATGATCTAAACTGGATGAAGCCGTGCAATTTCACTTTTCAAACCATGTGCTCGATGTCGACCTTCGTGAACTGACCCGCTGCGGCGAGAGCATCGCGGTCGAGCCGCAGGTGTTCGATCTTCTGGTCCACTTGATCGAAAATCGCGATCACGTCGTCACCAAGGACGATCTGATCGAGACGGTGTGGGACGGCCGCATCGTCTCCGAGTCGACGTTGACGAGCCGGATCAACGCCGCGCGCAAGGCGGTTGGCGACAGCGGCAAGGATCAAATCATGATCCGCACCATTGCGCGGAAGGGTTTTCGTTTTGTCGGCAATGTGCAGCCGAAAGCCGCGAACGGCAGCGAAGCGCACCGCGATGTGCCTCAACCGCCCGCGCCCGCGCCCGCGGCCGAGCCGCAGCACCGGCACTTGCCGGCGCTCGATCGCACCGCGATTGCCGTGCTCCCGTTTGCAAATCTCTCGGGTGAGCCGGAGCAGGAATATTTTTCCGAAGGCATCAGCGAGGACATCATCACCGCGCTGTCGAAGCTGCGCTGGTTCTATGTGATCGCGCGGAACTCCTCGTTCATCTACCGGGGGAAATCCGTCCACCACAAGCAGATCGGCGAGGAGCTCGGCGTCGGCTATGTCGTCGAGGGCAGCGTGCGCAAGGACGGCAACCATGTGCGCATCGCCGCCCAGCTCGTCGACGTCACGACCGGCAGCCATCTCTGGGCCGAGCGCTACGACCGCGATCTCGCCGACGTATTCGCCGTGCAGGACGAAATCACCCAAGCCGTCGTCGCCGCGATCGAGCCGCAGCTCTACGCCGCGGAGGATTTCCGCGCCCGGCGCAAGACGCCCGACAACATGGATGCGTGGGATCTCGTGATGCGCGCGCTGTCGCATTACTGGCGCGTGACGCGGCAGGACAATCTGGTGGCGCAGGCGCTCTTGGAAAAGGCGATCAGCGTCGATCCGCAATATGGCCAGGCGCTCGGGCTGCTGGCGGCCTGCCACACGTTCAGCGCCCATATGGGCTGGCAGGAATTGTCAAAGGTCATTCCGGTGGCGGAGCGCGCCGCGCTGGCGGCGATCCGGGCCGACAGCGAGGACCCGTGGGCGCACTATGCGCTCGCCAGCGTCTATCTGTTCCAGGGGCGCTTCGATGATTGCATCGCCGAGTTCGAACTGGCGCTGCAGCTCAATCCGAACTTCTCGCCCGCGCGCGGCATCTACGGCGTCGCACTGTCCTATCGCGGCCGCTGGGAAGACGGCGATCGCGCCGCGCGCGAGGCGCTGAAATTCTCACCCCGCGATCCCTTTGCCGCGATCTATTGCGGCGTCTCCGCCTATTGCCAGTATGTCGGCCGCAATTATCAGGAGGCAATCCGCCTCTCGCGCGAGGCGCTGCGCCAGCGCAGCGACTTCGTCGGCGCTCACCGCGTGCTGGTGGCCTCATTGGGAATGGAAGGCAGCCTTGATGCTGCCAAAGCCGCGCTCGAAGGCCTCCGCCGCGCCCAGCCCAGCATCTCGCTCGACTGGCTGGCCAGCGGACTGCCGTTCGAGCACGAGGCAGACAAGGCGCATTATCTGGAAGGGTTTAGACGGGCGGGGCTGGGGTAGGGAAAGCTGTGCCGGTACCCGCAACGTTCGGCAGCTTCTGCCCTTGAAATGATATCATAATGGTGATATCATTTTGGCCGCGTTGGAGGGTGCCATGCAAGTTTCGAAGTGGGGCGACAGCTTGGCCGTGCGGCTTCCCAAAGCCCTGGTTGAGAAGATGGGTCTGCGAGCCGGCGATGAACTCGACATCGTCGACGTGGTCGAGCGGACGCTGATCGTGCAGAAGGAGGACCGCCGCAAGGCTGCCCTCGAGCGCCTGGCTTCCCTCAACTGGACGCTTCCTCCCGATTACAAGTTCGATCGGGATGAGGCGAACGAGCGGTGAAGGCGTTCTTCGACACCAACATCCTCGTCTACACCGCGACCTCGGACGCCAGAAAGCAGCGGGCGGTGGATTGCCTGGGGCGCGGAGGCGTCGTCAGCGCTCAGGTGCTGAACGAATTCGTCCACGTTGCCCGCCGCAAGCTTCATCATGACTGGCCGCAGGTCGAACTCGCGCTCGGCCTGTTCCGCGCGTCGCTCGACGACATCTTGCCCGTCACGCTGAACACGCACACCGGCGCCGTGTCCCTTGCCCGCGAGCACGGCCTGCCAATCTACGACGCCCTGATCGTCGCCGCCGCCATCGAGGGCGGTTGCGACACGTTTTTCAGCGAAGACATGCAGCACGGCCGCAGCATCGGCGGCCTCACCATCGTCAATCCGTTTCTCGATAGCGCGCCATAGTCGGCCGTGCTCGGGTGGGTGGTCGCGGCGAGAAATAGAAGGAAATTATTGCTAAGCCGCGCCATTTTAAGCCGACAATCCGAATAGTCCGTCGATCGTGCGCCTCAAATTTAGCGAGCACATTGGCCTTCGCGGGACGACGGGACTAAGATCCCTTCATCCGCCTCGTCGCCGCAGTCACATCGACGACATTATCCACTTCCTCGCGCCAGCGCAGGATCTCTGCCGCGAGAATCGGATGATTGAACCCCTTCAAATTCAGATCGTCGATCGGGCGGCCCTCGACCCATTGCTCGACCATGCCGTAGACGCGCCGGCTCACCACGATCTGGTTGGCCTTGGCTTCGTCGCAGAGTCGTGACGCCAGGTTGGTGACGCTGCCGATGGCGGCGTATTCCAGCCGCTGCTCGAAGCCGATCTGGCCGAGCGTGGCGTAGCCGAGCGCGATGCCGATGCCGAAGCCGAGATTGTGGCCGCGGTTGCGCCACTTCTCCGTCAGTTCGCCGATGGTGTCGCGCATCTCCACTGACATCTTCACCGCGCGCGCGGTGTGGTCGGCGAACTGGATCGGCGCGTTGAACAGGATCATCACGCCGTCGCCGGCATAGCGGTCGAGCGTGCCTTCGTACTTGAAGATCAGTTCGCCGAGCGCGGCGTGATACTCGCGCAGCACGTTCATCGCCTCTTCCGGCTCGGTGGTCTCGGTGAATGCCGTGAAGCCGCGCAGGTCGCAGAACACGACAGTGACTTCGCGGCGGTGGCTGTCGAGCAGGCCTTCATGGCCGTCGGAGGAGGCGATCAGTTGCGCCACCTGCGGCGCAAGGAAACGCTCCAGCCGCCGGATGCGTTCGATCTCGCCGAGTTGTGTTTCCACCCGCTCCTCCAGCGAGCGGTTCCAGTCCTTCAACTGGTCGGTCTGTTCCTGCAGCTTGTCGGCCTGCCGGCGCACCGTCGAGTGCGCGGTCTGAAGTTCGCGGCTCTTCTGGTCCACCTCGGTGAACAGCCGCGCGTTGCGCATCGCCAGCACCGCCTGGTGCGCAAAGGTCTTCATCAGGCCGATCAGGTTGGTGGAGAACTCGCCGGCGTTTCGCCGCAGCACAACGAGCGAGCCCAGGATGCCGGTCTGGTCGACCAGCGGCACCACCAGCACCGAATGAAAACCGGCTTCGACCGTGACGTCGCGCAACGGATGTTCTGATATTTCGCCGAGATCGGGAATGTCGATCGGTTCGCCGCTCGCCGCCGCCTCGCCGAGCGGTGAGTTGTCGGCGTCGATGGCGCGGTGGCTGCCCTCGGCAGACTTGTCGATGCCGATCGATTCCGTGAGATGGAACTGGTGATTGTCAGCGTCGTAGCCGTAGATCAGCACGGCATCGGCATGGGTGATTTCGAGCGCGCGTGCCGCGACCGTCGGCAGCACGGCGTTGAGATCGAGCGAGGAGGCAACCGCACGGCCGACTTCCTCGAGCACCTTGAGCTCGTTGATCGACTGCGCCAGGTCCCGCGTCCGCTCCTTCACCTTCTCTTCGAGGCCGGAATAGGTCGCGGCGAGCTGGCTCGCCATGCCGTTGAACTGGTTGGCGAGCTCTTCCAGCTCGTCCGCCGTCTTCACCTCGATGCGGTGGCCGAAATCGCCGGCGCCCAGACGCCGCGCGCCGGCTTGCAGCGCCGTGATCGGCACCAGCATGCGGCGAGCCATGATGGTGCCGGCGATGATCGCGACCACGAGGCCGAGCCCGATCAAGAGCGCGATCCGAACCAGCTGATCGCGGATCGGCGTCAGCGCCTGCGCGGTCGGCTGTTCGAAGAACACGTGCCAGCCGAGCCTCGGCACCGCCGCCTCCGTCGTCAGCACCGCATCGCCGTGGATATCCTTGCCGGATGTCAGCTCCCGGCCGCCGGTCGGAATGATGGCGGCGACCTGCGGCAGCGCGGAAACGTTCTTGCCGACCTCCGGTCCCCTGGCCGAACTCGCCAGCACCTCGCCCTTGGGGTCGATCACATAGGCGAACGCCGCCTTGCCGACCTGCGCGTCGTCGAAGAAGTCGGCGAGGAAGCCGAGATTGATCTCGGCGACGGTGATGCTGCCGTCGGCGTGCGGCAGCGAGATCGACATGAACGGGCGCTGGTCGCGCAGATACGCCGGCGAAAAGCTGGTGCCGCGCCGGACGGTCTCGATGAACCTGACGTCGCGGGAAAAGTCGGCGTTGCTGTCGAGCGTGACGGTCTGGCGGGTGTGGCGCAGCTGCTCGCGGCCCTGGGCGCTGAGCAGCGAGAGCTGGTTGACCTGGGGCACCTGCCGCAGCAGCTGCGCATAGTCGGCGCGGCGTTCCTCGGTCCGGGTCGAGGAGGCGCGGGTCACCCAGCTGATCTGCCGCTCCAGGTCGCCCATCGACTGTTCGATCCGCTTGGCGGTGGCTTCCGCCTTCTCGGACATGCCGTCGGCCAGCGACCGCTTGATGCCGCCATAGGTGATCCAGATTTCCATCGCGCCGTTGACGGCCAGCACGAACACGACGAGGCCGACCAGCGCCACCACGTATTTGGCGAACAGGCCTTCACGCAGGAACCAGACCTTGTCCTTGACCTCGCTCATCCGGACCCTCGTGCGCCGCCATGGCGGACGCATCGTTACGCGCGGCGCTGGCCTCTCCCGGGGGCCGCCGCAGATGGGCCTATCTAGCACGAATCGAGGGGGCCGGCGGGGTCTCCGACAGCATGGTTAGTCCGGATTCTGGGCAGAAATCACCGGGCACGGGCCCGGCCTTGGCCCTTGCAGGGTGCTTAGCGATTGAACAACTGCCGAAGCACCTCGTTCATCGGCTGGCTGTCCTGCTGCGCCGTGGTCTCGCTCGGCGGTACAGGTGCGGCAGGCTCGGAGGGTGCATTCTCGGCCGGCACGGTTGGAGCCGACTCCAGCGCTGCCGATCCTGGGGAGGGGATGCTGCGCTGGCCGCCCGGGCGCGGGGCAGTCTGTGTCGAGCCGCCTTGACCGGAGCCTTGCCCGAACCCGCTCAAGCCCTGCTGCAACAGATTGCCAATGGTCTCGCCGAGCTGGCCGCCGAGCGGGCTGGCAGGCTGGTTGGTCCCGGCCTGTCCGCCGGCCGCACCCTGTCCGCCCACGGCGCCCGGTTGTCCGCCGCCGAGCAGGCCGCCGATCGCAGCGCCGAGACCGGCGCCGTTCGGGCCGAACAGGCCCTTGCCCATCTCCTTGAGCTTCGCATAGGCGCCTTCGGGATTATCGAGGATGCCCTGCATCTCCGGATAGATCCGAGGGGCGCCCCACGGCCCCTCGATCATCACGGGAATGCCGAACCCGACCGGATCGGCGGCGCGGCCCTGGCCTTCGGTGGTCATCACGAGCTTGGGTTCGACGCGGAAGCCGATCTGCTTGGTGCCGAGATCGATGGTGCCGGCGCCGGTCATCTTCACCAGCGGCCCGACCAGGTTGAGATCGGTGGTCTGCGCCTGGCCCTTGTCGATCTTGAACGAGGCCGAAAGCTGCGACAGATCCGTCGCCTTCTCCTCGCCCTCCTGCCAGCCCGACAGCGTGGCTGACGTGAGCGAGCGGATCATCTGAGCGACGTTGAGCCCCCTGATCGCGCCATCCTGGAACACGACGAAGGCGGTGCCGGCCACGTTCGACATGATCGCGCGCTGGCTGGTGCCGGCGGAGCGTACGCTGATCTTGGCCTGCATCCTGCCGTCGAGCTTGTCGAAGTCGGCGAGGCTGCGCAACACCGGCAACGCACGCACGCCGGTAAGGTCGGCCCGCATCGCGAAACTGGGGGTGGCGGTTGATGCGTCGATGGTTACGTCGCCATTGGCGTTGCCGTCGTAGGCGCCGATATTGGAAACCTGCCCCTTCAATACGCCGCTTGCCAGCGTGGCTTCGATCGCGGCCGGAGCAAACCGGCCGTCGCCGATGGCGAGTTCGGCGGCCGATATACGCGCCTGCACGTCGATATAATTGAGGCCGTTGAGGTCGATCGTCGCGCTGCTCCAAGGCTGCGGGGAGGAATTCGTGCTACGCGACGTCGCAACCGCAAGCTTCTGGAAGTCGAGGTCGAGCTTGACCAGCGGCTTGCTCGCCAGATCGACCGAGGCCCAGCCGTTGAACGCGCCATCGCCGAGCGTGCCGGTAACGCCGTTGATCATCACGCTCGATCCGTTAAGCCGGACCCCGGCCTTGGCAGACAATTGCGCGTGCAGCAGGCCGGGGGCGTCGATGGTGATTTCGGCCGGGATGTTCTGCCGCTCGATCGGCGGCGCGGGTGGTGCCGCCTTGATATCGAACTTCAGCGGGTTGCCGTTGCTGCGCGCATTGCCGGACAGGTGGATCCTGCGGTCGGCATCGATCGATATCTCGGCATTGACGGCCTCGATCCTGTTCTCGACGCGGTCACGCAGGTTGGAGAATATGATCGTCCCGCCGCTGACGCTGACATGCTCGATCGTAAGGGCATCAGTGGTGTTGCTGGCGGCAGGCTTCGTCGCGGCGGTACCGGCCTCTCTCAGCCGCTCGCGCCGCAGCGGCAAATTCACCACCGGGCGGATGACGACGAGGTCGGTGATACGCGGCCGGCCGGCCCACACGCTCGCCAGCGTCACATCGGCCTGGATGCTGGCGGCCGCGAAGCGGTTGTTGATGTCGCGCTCCTTCGGGTCCTGCAGCGTCACGTCGTTCAGCGTGATGTTGAGCTGCGGCCACAGGCCGATCCTGGCGCCGCCGTTGATGGCGAGCTTGTAGCCGGTCTCGCGCTCGACCCGCGCCTCGATCTGCCCCGTCAGGAACCCCGACGGGATGCCGATCACCAGCAGCAGCGCGATGATGGCGATCACGGCGGCAACGGCCGCGCCGACGATTTTCAGTGCTCTCATTTCGACATTCCAGACCGCGCAAACGGCTCTCATTTCGGCGGCGCAACCCGCGGGCGCAAGCGGTCAGGCGAGTTTATCCCGGAAACGGGATGCCGCTCGGAGCAGCCAAAAATATTCCGGCTGATCTGCGAACTTATGTGACTTAGGACACACTCATAAGGTAGGGAATCTTGCTAACGGCTCCGGAGGCTGGCCGGAACCAATTTGGAAGGCAATACAATGAGTAAACAGGCCGAATTTGCGGTCATTTTGAAAATGAACCCGATGTTTTCGGATTTGGGCGCCGACGAGCTACAGCGCATCTCCGGCCTTTGCCACACCCAGCAGATGGGCATCGGCGAGACGCTGTTCCAGAAGGGCGATCCCGGCGATGCGCTCTACGGGGTCCGGCGCGGCCAGATCCGGATCGAGACCGGCGCCTCGGACGGCAGCCGCCTGACGCTGAATTTCATGGGGCCCGGCGACCTGTTCGGCGAGGTCGCCGTGCTCGACGGCGATAGCCGCACGGCGGACGCGACCGCCGGCGAGCCGTCGGAACTGTTCGTCTTGCGGCGCGAGGATTTTCTCGCCTTCCTCGAGCGCGAGCCGAAGGTCGCAATCAAGATCATCATGCTATTGTGCCAGCGCATCCGCTGGCAGAGCGAGCGGATGGAGGAATCGGTGCTGCAGCCGCTGCCGGTCCGCCTCGCCCGGCGGCTCTGCGCGCTCGCCTCCGATTTCGGTTCGGAAGTTCACATTTCGCAGGAACAGCTCGGCGTCTTCGTCGGCGCCGCCCGCGAAAGCGTCAACCGCCAGCTGCAGCTCTGGCGCAAGGACGGCATCCTGGATCTGCAGCGCGGACGAATTCTGCTGCAGAACATGAACAAGCTGACGGCGGTGGCGCGGAACGAGTAGGTCCCTGATGGGCAGGTATCGCCCGCTGTGGTACAATGACCGCATGAACAAGCTACCTAAAGAAGTGATCGAGCATGCCGAGAACTGGCCCCGGGAGGACCAGGAGGAGCTTGCCGAATACGCGCGCGAGATCGAAGCCCGTCGGACCGGCATCTACACCATGTCGGACGGCGAGCGGTCGGCAGTCCTTAAGGGTTTAGCCGAGGCTGATCGCGGGGAATTCGTGTCGGACGAAATGATCGCCGAGGCCGACAAGCGCCTCGAAGGATGAGAGTACGCTACACGCCTGCGGCGTTCGCCGATCGAGAGCGAATACTCCAATACTTGAGAGAGCGATCCATCAGCGGCGCGCGCAACGTAGCGCATACGAGATGCCGTCGGCACACGTCTCGAAGAGCCTGGAAGAACAACGATAGATAACCGGCGACGGTGGGCTCACTTCGCCGCGGGCGACATTGCCGGCGGCACCGAGGGCGGGCCCTTGGCTGGCGGCTCCTTCTGGTGATCCGATCCGTGACCCGGTTCGTCGGGCTCGCCGCTGGAGACCAGCAGCTTCTGGCCGAAGCGCCAGCACAGCGCGCCGAGATCGTCCATCACCATGAACATCGCCGGCACGAACACCAGCGACAGGATG
>LNFM01011275.1_pt1 | contig 12218 bp, 10 predicted proteins | sample 596031 | NCBI WGS metagenome assembly LNFM01 (sample SAMN04254537, study PRJNA301005) | activated carbon metagenome | isolation source: dual media filters at the Ann Arbor, Michigan drinking water treatment plant | place: USA: Ann Arbor | reverse complement strand
TTGTCGCGCAGCTTCTGGTACTGGTCGGGGTGCTCGTTCAGCGCCAGCACCGAGCCGCTCATGGTGTTGCGGGTGGTGTCGTTGCCGCCGACGATCAGCAGGATGATGTTGCCCATCAGATTGTCGGGGTCCATGTGCCGGGTCGCGTCGCTGTGCGCCATCATCGACAACAGGTCGTTGCGCGGCGGCGCGTTGACGCGCTCGTTCCAGAGTTTTGAGAAATAGGCGTAGCACTCGTCCATCTCCCGGCGCCGCTGCTCCGGCGATTCGACGACGCCGCTCTTGGGCAGCGCGGTCGAGACGTCGGACCAGCGCGTCAGCTTGCGCCGCTCCTCCCAGGGGAAATCGAACAGGGTCGCCAGCATCTGCGTGGTCAGCTCGATCGAGACCCGTTCGACGAAGTTGAAGGTCTCGTTGCGCGGCAGATTGTCCAGTACCTTCTGCGCGCGCTCGCGGATCAGTTTGGCGAGCTCATCCAGGTGGGTCGGCGTGAACATCGGCGACACCGTCTTGCGCTGCGCCGAGTGCCGGGGCTGGTCCATGGCGATGAAGCTCGGATAGTCATAGCCGGGCGGCACGTCGCGGATCGAGATGCCGCCGAGCGTCGAGTCCGAGGAGAAAATGCCGTGGTTGGTGTCGACATGCATGATGTCGCTGTATTTGGTGACCGACCAATAGGGCTCGATCGGCGCGTTGGTGCAGTAATGCACCGGCTCTTCCTTGCGCAGCCGCTCGAACCACGGCCACAGCGTATCGTTCTGGAACAGCCTTGGCGCGCCGGGATGGAAATCCTTCAGCGGCGTCGCATAGGCTTCCTCGCGCGCGGCGCGCATGATCTCGGTCCGGTCGGGTCTGATGGCGGTCTGGACGTTCATGTTGATCATCCCAGGTGGTAGTGGCTCAAATGCCTGCGGATCGGGCGTCGGGGCTAGCCCGCGATGCGGACCGGCAGGGTCTCGTAGCCCTTGACGAAACTCGAATACACCCGCCTGGGCTCGCCGACCACCTCAATATGGTCGAACCGCTTGAGGATTTCCTCCCAGATAATCTTCAATTGCAGCTCGGCAAGCCGGATTCCGACGCAGCGGTGGATGCCGAAGCCGAAGGAAATGTGGGTGCGCGGCCGGGCGCGGTCGATGATGAAGTCGTAGGGGCGCTCGATCACGTCCTCGTCGCGATTGCCCGAGACGTACCACATCACGACCTTGTCGCCTTTCTTGATCTGCCTGCCGCGGAATTCAATGTCTTCGAGCGCGGTGCGGCGCATATGCGCCAGCGGCGTCTGCCAGCGGATCACCTCCGGCACGAAACTGTCGATCAGGCCGGGGTTGTCGCGCAGCTTGCGGTACTGGTCCGGATTCTTGTTCAGGGCATAGAGGCTGCCCGTCAGCGTGTTGCGGGTGGTGTCGTTGCCGCCGACGATCAAGAGGATCAGGTTGCCGAGAAAGTTCTTCGGGTCCATGTCGCAGGTGGCGTCGCTGTGGGCCATCATCGACAGCAGGTCGCTCTTCGGCGGCTGGCTGGCGCGCTCCTTCCAGAGCCGTGCAAAGTAGCTGGCGCATTCCAGCAGCTCCGCCTGCCGCTCCTCCTCGGTGGCGACGAGCCCGCCGGGGCCGGGAAGCGTGGTGGCGACGTCGGACCAGCGCGTCAGTTTGCGGCGGTCCTCCCAGGGAAAATCGAACAGCACCGCGAGCATCTGGGTGGTGAGTTCGATCGAGACCCGGTCGACCCAGTCGAACTCCTCGTTGACCGGGAGATTGTCGAGGCATTCAGCCGAACGCTTGCGGATATTGACCGCGAGCTGGTCGAGATGCGTCGGCGTGAACATCGGCGCCACGGTCTTGCGCTGGCCGCTGTGGCGCGGCTGATCCATGGCGATGAAGCTCTCGCGGCGCAGGTCCGGCGCCACGTCGCGGATGGTGATACCGCCCAGCGAGGCCGCCGACGAGAACACCGCATGGTTGGTTTCGACATCCATGATGTCGTTGTATTTCGTCACCGACCAATACGGCCCGAACATGCTGTCCTTGCAGTAATGCACCGGGTCTTCGCGGCGCAGCCGGTCGAAATACGGCCAGAACGTATCGGTCTTGAACAGTTCGGGATCGCTGACGTCGAAATCGTCGAGCGCAATCGAATCGGCCCGGTCGCGCGCGGCCCGCAGCTGCGACTCCCCGGCGAGATCGATGGTTCCGTGCATGGGCGGCTCCCTGATCGCGACCTGCCCGAAACGGTATCCGGGCGGCGCTTTGGGTGAATTACAGCCCGTCGCGCGCGCCAGAGCAAGGGCGAGTTTGCAGCATCCGGCTGCGCAGCCATCGGCCCGCCTCGGCAAGGCCTCTTCTCAGCCCATTCGGCCCGTGACAAGCTGATTTCGAGCGGATAGGGCTTGCGCAACCAAGCCGTCCAGAATCTGCCGGAGGCCGCCTGCCATGATCCCCAACGCCCATCGGATGTTCAACTTCGACCTCGGCGAGACCGCGGACGCGATTCGCGACACCGTGCATGCGTTCTCGCAGAACGAGATCGCGCCGCGCGCGGCCGAGATCGACCGCAGCAACCAGTTTCCCCGCGACCTCTGGCCCAGAATAGGGGCGCTCGGGCTGCACGGCATCACGGTGGAGGAGGAATATGGCGGCAGCGGCCTCGGCTATCTCGAGCATTGCATCGCGGTCGAGGAAATGTCGCGCGCCTCCGCCGCGGTCGGGCTGTCCTACGGCGCCCATTCCAACCTCTGCGTCAACCAGATCCGCCGCAACGGCAACGAGACGCAGAAGCGGAAGTATCTGCCCAAGCTGATCTCGGGCGAGCACGTCGGCGCGCTGGCGATGTCGGAGCCCGGTTCCGGTTCCGACGTGGTGTCGATGAAGACGCGCGCCGACCGCAAGGGCGATCGCTTTGTGCTCAACGGCAGCAAGATGTGGATCACCAACGGCCCGGTCGCCGATACGCTGGTGGTCTATGCCCGGTCCGATGCCGATGCCGGCCCGCGCGGCATCACCGCCTTCCTGATCGAAAAGGGCATGAAGGGATTTTCCACCGCGCAGAAACTGGACAAGCTCGGCATGCGCGGCTCCGATACCTGCGAGCTCGTTTTCGAGGATTGCGAGGTGCCTGAAGAGAACGTGCTGAGCGAGGTCGGCCGCGGCGTCAACGTGCTGATGAGCGGCCTCGACTACGAGCGCGCGGTGCTGGCGGCAGGCCCTATCGGCATCATGCAGGCCTGCATGGACGTGGTGCTGCCCTACGTTCACGAGCGCAAGCAGTTCGGCCAGCCGATCGGCACCTTCCAGCTGGTGCAGGGCAAGATCGCCGACATGTACACCACGATGAACGCCTCACGCGCCTATGTGTACGCGGTGGCGAAGGCCTGCGACCGCGGCGAGACCACGCGCGAGGACGCCGCCGGCGCGATTCTCTACGCCGCGGAGAAGGCCACGCAATGCGCGCTCGACGCCATCCAGCTGCTCGGCGGCAACGGCTATATCAACGACTATCCGACCGGCCGGCTGCTGCGGGACGCCAAGCTCTATGAAATCGGCGCCGGCACCAGCGAAATCCGCCGCATGCTGATCGGCCGCGAGCTGTTCGAAAAAACCGCCTAGCGCATGGGAGCTGGGTCACACAGCGACCCACCAATCCGTGGTTTGATTGCGGAAAGTCTTGCTGGAATTGATCCATGAACCAGATGAACTGGCTCCCGCAGGTGCCGCCGCCCTCGGTGCCATCCGTGCCGCCGCCGATGCCGGTGGCGTTTTCCGGCAGAAGGGGCGAATTCTTCGATCTGGTCAGGCGCGGCGCCGGGCTTGAGTTCGTCACCCTCGGCTTCTACCGGTTCTGGCTCCTCACCGACATGCGCCGCCATCTTTGGGCCAATACCCTGGTCGATGGCGACGGCGCCGAATACACCGGCCGCGCCAGGGAGTTGCTGATCGGATTTCTGGTCGCGCTCGCGATCCTGCTCCCGATCTATCTCGGCTATTTCCTCGTTGGCCTCGAGGCCGAGCACATCCAGGCCTTCGCGAGCATTCCGCTGGTCGCGTTCTTCTACGTGTTCGGGCAGTTCGCGATCTACCGCGCGCGGCGCTATCGCCTGACGCGCACGGTGTGGCGCGGCGTGCGGTTCTGGATGAGCGGCTCGGGGTGGATGTATGCCTTGCAGGCATCTTTGTGGGGCCTGTTGGTGGTGTCGACGCTGGGGCTGGCGCTGCCATGGCGCACGGCGGCGCTCGAACGCTACAAGATGCGCCATTCCTTCTACGGGGAAGTGCAGGGCGGTTTCGAGGGGCGCGGCTGGGAATTCTTCAAGCGCGGCTGGTGGCTGTGGCTGTTGGCGCCTGTTGCCATGTACGTTTTTCCGCTCGCGCCCTTTGTCTACGGCGCTTTCAAGGCGGTGGAATGGCGCTGGTGGTTGTCGGGCGTGCGGTTGGGCGGTGTGCGCGTTGAATCCTCGTTGCCGCGCGGCGCGCTGATCGGGCTGTACTGGAAGGTGATCGGCTGGGTCGTCGTGCTGGCGCTGGTGTTCGCCGCTTACCTGGCGCTGTCGGCCGCGTTGGTAGCGAGCATGACCGGCGCCCCGATGGCGGATTTTTTCAGGTCGCAGGAATTTGCGAAGAGCATCCCGCTGCTGGCGCTGGCGGCCGTCGGCTATCTGGCATTCGTCTTGGCGGTCAACGTGGTGATCCGGATCTACCTGCTGCGCGATCTCTGGGTGAAGGTGATGGGGTCGGTCAACATCACTGGTATCGAGGCTGTCCGCAATGTCGCCACGCGGGGCGAACTGGCCGGTGCGCTCGGCGAGGGGTTCGCGGATGGCCTCGATGTCGGCGGCTTGTGATCGGAGCCTGGATGGCGATGGACAGGGAAGCGCGGGAGCCAGCAAGTTCGCCCACCGACGGCCTGGCGACTTATTTCGACGGGGCGTCCAGTCGGCGGCGCGCGGTCACGCTCGGCTTGTCCGACCAGCTCACGATCAGGGAAGGCGACCGGACGCTGGCGGCGTGGGCCTATGGCGACGTCCGTCGCGCCGACGGACCCTCGGGAATCCTGCGTCTGAGCTGCCTGAGCGCGCCCGCGCTGGCTCGCCTTGAGGTTCGCGACGCCGCCCTGGCGGCCAGGCTGGTGGAGCGCTGCGCCAGCATTGACGACAACACGCCCGGCCGCGGCGGTGTAGCCGCCGTCGTCGGCTGGTCGCTGGCGGCCGCGGCTTCCATCGTCGCCGTGGTGCTGTTTGGCCTTCCACTCGCCGCCGACCGCCTGACGCCGCTGGTGCCCGATGCGTTCGAGCGGCGTCTCGGCGAGGTCGCCGACGCGCAGGTCAAGACGATGTTCGACGCCAGGGTTTGCGACAATGCGGCCGGCCAAAGGGCCTTCGCCAAGCTTGTGACCGCGATCCGGCAAGCCGCCGGGCTCGACACCTCGGTTCAATCAGGCGTGCTGTCGAGTTCGATCCCGAACGCGCTAGCGCTGCCGGGCGGCAAGGTCTACCTGTTCGACGGGTTGCTGGCCAAGGCCGAGAATCCCGACGAGATCGCCGGCGTGCTGGCCCACGAGCTTGGCCATCTCAAGCATCGCGACAACATCCGCGGCCTGATCCACGACAGCGGCGCGTCGTTTCTGATCGGGCTTTTGTTCGGCGACATCACCGGCTCCAGCGCCTTGATCTTCGCCTCCCGCACCATGGTCACGTCCTCGCATTCGCGCGAGGCCGAGCAGAATGCCGACAGCTTCGCCATCGATGTCATGCACCGGCTCGGCAGGCCGGCGAAGCCGACCGGGGAATTGCTGTTCCGGGTCACCGGGAAGGAAGGCGGCAAGGGCCTTTCGATTCTCGCCAGCCATCCCCTGACCGAAGACCGGCTGGCGCGGATGAGCCGGGAAGACCGCGCGCCCAGCGGACCGCCGCTGCTGACGGCGGCGGAATGGCGGTCGCTGAAGTCGATCTGCGACGCCAAACCCGGGGATGCCAAGCCCGGGAATGCCAAGCCTCGCGACACCAAGATATGAGCGGATGTTGTCTGGGCGCCGAAGTCACTGCGGCAGATTGTTGACCTTCCGCACCCAGGCGCGGACATCGGCCAGCACATCAGGCAGCACCGCCTTGACCTCCTGCACGGTCATGCCGGCCTTGATCCGGGGGTCATAGAGCAGGTTCAGCAGATACTGATCATAGATGTCGAAAAAGCCCATCGACACATTGTCGTTGAACATGGTCCACGGCACGCTCGCGGTATCGTTGATCGGCCCCAGCGATTGCAGCAATTCCTCATAGGCGCAGTCGAAGAAGACGAAGTCGCCGGTGTCGACGGTCAGGATCACGTCGGAGCGATCGATTTCGTATTTCTCGTTTTTTCGAAAGCCGCTCAGGCATTGCGGGTCGAGCGAGGCGCGAATCTCGCCCGCGCGTTGCCGGCCGAACAAGCTCGTCATGGTGCGATAGAGGTCGCGATCGCGCACCAGCTTGACCCGCACATTGGCGGCTTCGTCGCTGTCGGCCATGGCGATATCGAGGTGCTGCACGCGCCTTGCGATGTCGGCCACGACCCGGGCAAGCTGGGCCTTGCGGTCGGCGCGGGCGCCGTCGGCAAACACCCGAACCGGCGTCACGTATTTCCGGATCCGGTCAACGCGTCCGGCGAGGTGATGCTCGGCGCCGAACGCGACCTTCAGGAAGCCGTCCACGATCTGGCTGTCGGTGAAGCTCTTCTTCTCGGCGCGCTGGCGCTGCGCGACCGCGGGAATTTCGGCAACCGCCGCCTTCGGCAGCGAGATTTCACCGAGCGCGACGACGGCGAGGGCCGCCGTCAGGAGTCGGAGAGACGGGGATCGCCGGCGCCTGCGCATCGGCGCGCCGCTGCCTAATTCCTCACAATGACGGGGGTGCCGACCGAGACTCTGTTGTAGAGATCGGTCACGTCCTCGTTGGTCATGCGGAAGCATCCTGATGACACCGCCTGTCCGATCGTCTCGGGTTCGTTGGAGCCGTGGATGCGGTACAGCGTCGATCCCAGATACATCGCGCGCGCGCCGAGCGGGTTGTCCTCGCCACCGACCATGTGCCGCGGCAGGTCGGGCCGCCGCCTCAGCATTTGCGCGGGCGGGGTCCAGCTCGGCCATTCCTTCTTGGCGGTGATGCGGTGGTTCCCGCTCCAGCGAAAACCGTCGCGGCCGACGCCGATGCCGTAGGCCAGCGCCTGGCCGTTGCCGAGCACCAGATAGAGCCGGCGCTCGGCGGTGCTGATGTAGATCGTTCCCGGTGCGTAATTGCCGCTGAAGCTCACGGTCGTGCGCCGGATCGGGCTGGTTCCGCCGAGGCCTCCGCCGTGAAAATTGGGTCCGCCGCCCAGGATGTCGCGCAAGTCGAAGCCTTGCGCCTGCGCCTGGCCGGCACCCCCCAGCACCGTCACCGCCGCAACCAGCAAAGCCAAAGCCCGGATCATGTTCTTCCTCGCGAGAAAATCGGAATAAGTGGTGAGACAGGCCACAATCGCCGCGATTTCGCAAGCGAACAACCCGTGACCTCGGCATTTTCAAACACAGCCGCCGGAAAACGCAAGCCGCGGCAGGCGATGGCTGCATTGTGTCGCTAAACCTTTGACGAAACGTGCGAACAATGTTTGATCCCCAAAAGCTTGCAGAACGATTGCGAGAAAGGGAGCGAGACCATGAACGGTGCGGAAAGCCTGGTGCGGACATTGGTCGCAGGCGGCGTTGACGTCTGCTTCACCAATCCGGGAACCTCGGAGATGCATTTCGTCGCCGCGCTGGACCGGGTCGAGGGCATGCGCTGCGTGCTCGGCCTGTTCGAGGGCGTGGTGACCGGCGCCGCCGACGGCTACTACCGCATGAAGGGCTCGCCGGCTTCGACCCTGCTGCATCTCGGGCCCGGCCTCGCCAACGGCCTTGCCAATCTGCACAACGCCAAGAAGGCGAATTCCGGCATCGTCAACATCGTCGGCCAGCACGCGACCTACCATATCGGCTACAACGCGCCCTTGACGTCCGACATCGAGGGGCTGGCGCGGCCGATGTCGTCCTGGGTGCGGACCTCGCCGGATGCCAAATCCGTCGCCGCGGACGGCGCCGCCGCGATCGCCGCCGCCAGGAGCGCGCCGCCGCAGATCGCCACGCTGATCCTGCCCGCCGACACCGCCTGGAACGAGGCCGACGGCATCGCGCAGGTTCCCGCCGAGAGCCAGCGGGCGAGCTATTCCGCGCAGGCGGTGGACCACGCCGCCAAGGTGCTGCGCGGCGGCGGCGCCCAGACGCTGCTGCTGCTCACCGGCGGCGCGCTGACCGAGCACGGGCTGGCGCTGGCGGCGCAGATATCAGGCAAGACCGGCTGCAAGGTGATGGGGCAGACCTACAATCCGCGGATGGCGCGGGGCAGGGGCCGGTTCGCGATCGACCGCATTCCCTATGTGATCGAGCAGGCGCTGCCGATCCTCAAGGACTTCAGGAACATCGTGCTGGTCGAGGCCAACGACCCCGTCGCCTTCTTCGCCTATCCGAACAAGCCGAGCCTGCTCAAGCCGCAGGGCTGCGAGGTGCATCGCATGACCTCGGGCGGGGAGAACTCCGTGGCCGCGCTGGAAGCGCTGGCCGGCGCGTTGCACGCGCAGCCGGCCGACCGGCCGCCGCAGAAGCTGGTCGAGATCGCAAAGCCGACCGGCGCGCTGACCCATGCCTCGATCGCGCAGGCGATCGCGATGGCGATCCCGGAAAACGCCATCGTGGTCGACGAGTCCGTCACCACCGGCCGCGGCTTCTTTCCGCCGACGGCGGCCGCCGCCCCGCATGACTGGCTGCAGAACATGGGCGGCTCGATCGGGTTCTCGACGCCGGTTGCGACCGGCGCGGCGGTGGCCTGCCCCGACCGCAAGGTGATCTGCATGGTCGGCGACGGCAGCGCGATGTACACGCTGCAATCGCTGTGGACGCAGGCGCGCGAAGGCCTCAACGTCGTCACCATCGTGTTCGCCAACCGGATCTACCAGATTCTGCGCGGCGAATTCGACGGCGTCGGCGCCGGCGAGCCCGGACAGCGGGCGCTCGACATGCTCAAGCTCGACCGCCCGACCATCGACTTCGTCGCGCTCGCCAAAGGTATGGGCGTGCCCGGCCGCGCGGTCGCCACGGCCGACGACTTCAACAAGGCGCTGGCCGAAGCCATCGCCGAGCCGGGCCCGCGGCTGATCGAAGTGCAGATGTAAGGCGGCGCGCGCTCGACTTGCGCGTAGGCTCGTTCCGAACGGCTCCGGCGCGCTGCCGTTGCCGCCGGATGAACAAATTGTCGGCCCATTGTGGCCAAAGCCATACCCGAACATTCCCCTCTGTGATGCGTAGAGGGGTTGTGGCATGGCGTACCGGATCGTTGCCGAACGCGGAAACGAAACCGTCAGGATGGACCGGAGCAGTTCGCTGATGGCGGTGGCCAAGGCCCGGGTCTGGGCCAGCGAAGGCTGGAACGTCACCATCATCGTTCGCGATGCGGAGGCCGTCGCGCCGTCCGAGCCCGAGCGACGGATGCTGGCCTGCGGGTAACTGCGCCCGGCCAGCAGCCATCGGGTGGAGGCCGGCCCTATTCAGCCTTGATGCCGGCGAGCTTGATCACCCGCGCCCACTTTTCGGTCGCCTCCGAGATGATCGCCCCGAATGCCGCAGGCGTTCCCCCGGCAACGGTGCCGCCGAGCTCGACGATCCGGGCCCTGATCTTGCTGTCGGCGAGGCCGGCATTGAGCTCGCGGTTCAGCATATTGATGATGTCGGCGGGGGTGCCTCTCGGCACGCCGATGCCGGCAAAACCGCTGGCCTCGTAACCCGGCACGAAGTCCGCCACCGTCGGCACGTCAGGCAACACGTCCAGCCGGGCCGCGGTCGTCACCGCCAGCGGGCGCAGCTTGCCGGCCTTGATGTGTTCGATCGATTCCGATATCGGGCTGAAAATCACCTGGATGTGGCCGCCGACCAGATCGGTGGTCGCAGGCGCCCCGCCGCGATAGGAGACGTGGACCAGATTCACGCCGGCCATCATCTTGAAGAGTTCGCAGGCGATGTTCTGCGGGGTGCCAGGACCGGCCGACCCGTAATTGATCTTGCCCGGGTTGGCCTTGGCGTAGGCGATGAACTCGGGGAGCGTCGTGGCGGGGACCGACGGATGCACCACGACGACATAGGCCAGCCGCGCCGAACAGACGACCGGCGCGATGTCGCGGATGAAGTCGAAACTGAGATTGCTGTAGAGCGCGGCATTGATCGCGTGCGGGGTTACGATCTGCAGCAGGGTGTAGCCGTCCGCCGGCGCCCTGGCGACCGCCTCGGTGCCGATATTGCCGCTGGCGCCGGCGCGGTTCTCGACGATGAATTGCTGGCCGAGCCGATCCGACAGCCATTGACTCATCAGGCGCGCCTGGATGTCGGTGGCCCCGCCGGCGGGAAAGCCGACGATGATGCGCACCGGCCGCGACGGATAGGCCTGTGCCCGCGCCACGCGGGGCAGGACCGGCAACGCCGCCGCGCCCGCGGCCAGTTGCAAGAATGTGCGGCGGGGATATTTCATGACGCTCCCTCCCGAATATTTTTGTTTTTCGGACGGCCAGCCGGACGCCCTGTTGGGTGCAGACTACACCCGTCTTGCCCGCAGGCGAAAGAGGCCGGCGCCGCCTCCTGGTACGAAGCCCCAATGAACAACGATACTGACGTCGGTCGATGCGAGCGAGCCCTGGCGCGCTGCCGCGCGCCAGGTTGATCTGCAAGGGCACCTCGGCGGAGCGATTACTTCTCGACCGTTCGGATGCCGGCCGGGCCGCCCGGGACCTTGATCTGGCCGGTCACCTTCAGCGACTTGCCGTCGAAGGCGAGCACGTCGAGCGCCTTGTCGAGCATGGATTGCGCCAGCAGCGTCTTGCCGTCCCGGCTCCAGGCCACCCCCTGGCCCCAGCCGCCGACCTTCGCCTCGGCGGCGAGTGCGAGCTTGCCGCCCTCGACGCGGTAGACCATGACGAGGCCGTGATCGTTGTAGGACGGATGCGACTTCGGCCGGTTCGAGCCATTCTGGATCGTCACCGCCACATGCGAGCCGTCGGGCGAGAAGCTGGCGCCTTCGGGGATCTGTCCGACCGAGTGCTGCTCGACGATCCGGGGCGGGTTCTTCTTCAGATCGATGACGCTGATGATGTCGGTGTCGCCCTGGCCGCCGCCCTGGTTGGTGAGCACGGCCAGATCGCCTTTGGAGCTGATCGACATGCTGTAGGGCCGGACACCCGCGACCATGTAGGCCTTGGTGTCCTCCACCTTCGCGCCGTCGACCGACAGCACGGAAATGCGGTGATCGCCGTCGCGGGTGACGAGCGCGCGCTTGCCGTCGGGCAGGAAGGCGACGTGGCTCGGCCCTGATTTGGCGTCGCCGAGCTGAATCGTGCCGGTCGGCGTCAACGTCTTGCCGTTGACGGTGAGGATCGACACCGTGCCGTCGCCGCGGTTGGTCACCAGCACCAGCTTGCCGTCCGGGCTGAACGAAACACCCGAGGGCGAGACGCCCAATTCGAGCGTGGCGATCACCGCCGGCGGCGTGGCCTTGAGGTCAATGACGCTTAGCTTGTTGTCGGGGACGGTCTTCTTGGGGTCGGACGGGTCGATCTTGGTCGAGGCCACCACCAGCGCAATGCTCTCGTCGGGGGCGATCGCCACGCTCTGCGGCGGGCCGACGACCGAGCCCGGCGCATTGAGCTGGCCGACGATTTTGGGCGGCGAGACGCCGAGATCGATAATGGTGACGTTATCGGGCGCCGGGTTCTCGACGATCCGGTTGACGCCATCGACGTTGACGACCTTGGTGTCGTTCGACGACACCGCAAGCTGGGCGCTTGCCGTGGGCGCCATGGCGAAGCTGATGAGACATAGAGCGGGAACGCTGAGCATGCGAGTGCGGTCGCGTTGGTCGCGAGCTTTCATCGTGATTTCCTCCCTGGAACTGCCAATCTGACGTCGGCCGTCCGGGAGGGTATACGAAGCGGGCGGATCACGCATCGAGGATTCAGGCCGGGGAAGCGGGGCGCAACGTCCACGGAGGGTCTTGGCCGTGTAAAAACTCCATTCCGGGGAAGCCGGAGAGAAGGCCGGAGAAGTTCGGTCTCAGGCCGCGATCGCGGCCATCAACGGCTTGGTCCCAACGATGTTCATGACCCGGGTCAGATTGTAGGCCAGAACCGAGAGGGCCA
>LNFM01011274.1_pt1 | contig 12220 bp, 10 predicted proteins | sample 596031 | NCBI WGS metagenome assembly LNFM01 (sample SAMN04254537, study PRJNA301005) | activated carbon metagenome | isolation source: dual media filters at the Ann Arbor, Michigan drinking water treatment plant | place: USA: Ann Arbor | reverse complement strand
AGTTGCAAAACATGCAACTAGCCCAATTCTTTTCGCAATTGCAGCAAAAGCGCGCCATGGCTACTTGGGGTTCAACGGCAAGAGATTGCCGAAACGCACTTCAGCCGGGCGGCTCTCTCCTCCTCTCTCCCTCGCCCCCGGTTGAATCGAACGGCCTCCATGCACAGCGTGGGGGCCGTATTCGTTTAGGCTCCAGACTTGTGCGCCAACTTGTCCACCGCAAACCGCTCGACCTGTGGATAACTTTACATTTTTATGTTTGCGCGACTCGGTTTTCATGACAACTTTAAGTCATCGGGCAGGACCGCCACGATGCAAAGCCGGAACGGAAACGGGAAGGCGGAGCGGAATGGTTCTAATGTCAGGTCACCAAATCAGCAGGCAAACCGGTCGCAAGACAGGGAAATGTGGCAGAGGCGGTGGGTACGAAGAAAACGAATATCATGTGCGGCGACACGCAAGTGAAGCAACGCCGGGTAGGATACCCACAGTACCAAGGCGAACCAACGAGGCCTTCGGGCCGAGTTGGGGAACCGGACGTCAGACAGCGGAAAGAATGACCTTCGGGTCAAGGACTTCCAACATCAGACGCAGTGGCCGCTGGTAGCAATACCAGCGGCCATTTATTTTGCGCGCAAGAACCGAATCAAACGGGCTGGATAATTCAGGGTGGCCTCGCTAAGGCCATCGCATGTCCGAAATCACACCCCAAATCGTCGCCGACCATGGTCTGAATGAAGAAGAATATGCGCGCGTGTTGGACGCGATGGGGCGCGAGCCCAACATGGTGGAACTCGGCATTTTTTCGGTGATGTGGTCGGAGCATTGCAGTTACAAATCATCGCGCATCCATTTGAAGAAATTACCGACCGACGCCCCGTGGGTGATTTGTGGTCCGGGCGAAAATGCGGGCGTCATCGACATTGGCGAAGGCCCGAACGGCACGAAGCTCGCTGCGATCTTCAAGATGGAATCGCACAACCACCCCTCTTACATCGAACCGTATCAGGGTGCAGCGACCGGCGTTGGCGGCATCCTGCGCGACGTATTTACGATGGGCGCGCGGCCAGTCGCGAACATGAACGCTCTGCGCTTCGGGCGGCCCGATCATCCCAAGATGAAGCATCTGGTGCAGGGCGTTGTGGCTGGCATCGGGGGCTACGGCAATTGTGTTGGGGTGCCGACTGTGGGGGGGGAAACAAATTTCCACCCTGCCTATGACGGCAATATCCTCGTCAACGCGATGACCGTCGGCATCGCCGATCAGGACAAGATCTTCTATTCTGCGGCTACCGGTGTCGGCAACCCCATCGTATATGTCGGCAGCAAAACTGGACGTGATGGCATTCATGGCGCGACCATGGCTTCGGCTGATTTTGGCGCGGATATCGAGGAAAAACGCCCGACTGTTCAGGTTGGAGACCCGTTCACCGAAAAGCTGCTCATCGAGGCGTGCCTTGAACTGATGGCGTCGGACGCGATTGTCGCAATCCAGGATATGGGCGCTGCGGGACTCACGTCCTCCAGCGTTGAAATGGCGACCAACGGCAAGGCTGGCATCATCCTCAACATGGACATGGTGCCGTGCCGCGAGGAAGGCATGACGCCTTATGAAATGATGCTGAGTGAGTCTCAGGAACGCATGTTGATGGTGCTGAAACCCGGGCGCGAGGAATTTGCCAAGGCGATCTTCGACAAATGGGAACTCGATTTCGCAGTCATCGGCGAAGTAACCGATACCGGCCATATGGTGCTGACCTTCAACGGCGAAGTCGTGTGCGATATTCCACTCGGCCCGCTCGCCGAAGACGCGCCGCTGTACGACCGGCCCGCCGCGTCGAAGGAAGAATATAAGGCATGGGCTAACGTCAAACCGCTGCGCGACATTCCCGAAAGCACCGATATCGGTGCGGATTTATTGAAACTTATGGCCTGCCCCGACCTCGCCTCGCGCGCATGGATCTGGCAGCAATATGACAGCCAAGTCGGCGGCGACACAGCGCAGCTTTCGGGCGGCGACGCAGCAGTCGTGCGAATTCACGGCACCAACCGGGCACTTGCAATGAGCACCGACTGCACCCCCCGTTATTGCTTTGCCGACCCCTATGAAGGCGGCAAGCAGGCGGTGGCCGAAACCTATCGCAACATCTGCGCGGTCGGCGCAAAGCCGCTGGCAATCACCAACTGCCTTAACTTCGCCAATCCGCAGCGCCCCGAAATCATGGCGCAGATTGTCGGTTGTTTAGAAGGCATGGGCGATGCCTGCCGCGCTCTCGATTACCCGATCGTGTCGGGCAATGTGAGCCTGTACAACGAGAGCAAAGCCACCGGCGGCGGGAGCGCGATCCTGCCGACGCCGGCAATCGGCGGCGTGGGCGTGCTCGAAGATGTAAGCAAGATGGCGACGATTGGGTTTAAAGAGGGTGCCCATAAAATTCTTCTTATCGGTGCGGACCCGAGGGCGATCCCCCAAATGGGGCAGTCTGTTTGGTTGGATGTCTGCCACGGACGGCAGGCGGGTAGTCCACCCAAAGTTGATTTGGTAGCTGAGCGACGCCACGGTGAATTTGTTCGTCGCATAATAGCGGACGGACTGGCGACTGCAGTTCATGATGTTTCCGACGGGGGCATATTGGTGGCGGTAACTGAAATGGCGCTTGCGGGTAATATTGGAGCTTTGCTCGAAATTTCAGCGTTCGAAAATCTGGTTGACCGCGAAAAAATTCAGCATGCATGGTCGTTATTCTCGGAGAACCAATCGCGGTACATCGTAACAGAACGATATGATATGCACGCAATCGAAAAGTTGGCCACCGACAGCGGCATAGGCTGCTGTTTCATTGGCTGGACCGGAGGCGAATCGATAGCCATTTGTCGCGGAAGAGAGCCAATTTATACGGAAACGAGTCTCACCGATCTCCGCGCTGCCCATGAGAGCTTCTTCAAAAACTGGATGGAAAGTTGATCTGCCTTCGCGCGCACTAAAGCCCGTACTGCCAAACTAGCAACGTCGAAAGCGTCGTTACCATGATCAGCACCAGCGGCACGCCTGTGCGCATATAGTCGCGGAACTGGTATCCGCCCTCGGCCATGATAAGCATGTTGGTCTGATACGCAACCGGTGTCGCGTAACATAGATTGCAGCCGAACAGCACCGCTAGGACCAGAGGCTCCACGGGAAGCCCGAGCTGCTGTGCCAAGGCAAAAGCGATCGGCGTACCGACCGCTGCCGCGGTAGCGTTCGACGCGAAGTTAGTGAGTATGGTCACAAACAACATCACCGACGCGATCACGACAGCGGGTGCCGCATATTGCAAACCCTGCGCCAGCCCTTCACCAATCCACGCCGCGGCCCCACTGACCAGAAACAATTTACCAATCGCGATGCTGGCCGCGATGAGAACGATCACCTTTGCCGACAGTGCACGGCCAACGCGCTCGAACTTGACGCAGCCGGTCAAGAACATCGCGACCGCGCCTGCGAGCGAAGTAATGGCAATCGGAATAAGCCCGAAACTCGCTATGCCAACTGCTAGCGCCATGATTGTTAGCGCCAAAGGTGCTTTGCTCGATCGGGGCAATTCTTTTACGCCTGCGAGCAGCAGCAAGGCATCCTGCTGTGCCCATTGCTGCAATTTCTCTTCGGTTCCCATCGCTAGTAATACGTCACCTTCGCGCAGTGGTGCTTCGGCATTCTCGTCGCGATGTTCGTGAATGAATCGGCGCGCCTGATCGATGCCGAGCACGGCAATGCCCTCAATCCCTGCATTTTGTAACGTCCTGCCGACCAGTCGCGAGTCATTGGTGACCGCAAGCTCGGCAATGGCGATGTCATCCCCGCCAGCTGATGCTTCGCGCGAAAGCCGCTCGGTCATCCATGTCGGCGCGGCGCTCGCGCCCAAAAGCCTTGCTGCTTCGACCAAAGCCTCGCGAGGGGCCTGCACCGAAAGCCGCATGGCTCCAGCGAGTGGCTCTGAAAGGCTGGACAATAGCCGGAAATCGGACGGTAGCATTTTTATGAGCTCGTCACGACTTTTGCCTAAAGCAGGCGACGTTTCGCTGATCCGGAAGGTGGCGAGGAAATTGTGGCGCTCGTGTGCCTGCTCGACCTCTGCGCCACGTAAGAGACGCGGCATAACAAGCCAGATGTAAGGTAAAGCAACAATCGCCGCTATCAAGACGATGTGAGAATAGTGGAATACGCCGATTGCAGGCATCCCCAAATCTTGGGCGATCGAAACTACCAAAAGGTTGGTCGAAGTTCCGATAGTTGTCGCCATCCCGCCGATCAAAACTGCGGAATTTACAGGTATCAAAGTCTTTGATGCTGGCATCCCGCCCTGCATCGCGAGCTGAGTCAATATCGGCAGAAGCAGCACCAATACCGGCGTATCATTGATCATCATGCTCATGCCAAAGGCGAGCAGCAGCGTAACTAATAGGCCAAGCTGATTGTTGAACCGCCATACCGTCCGCAACGCCCGCGCCGCCGGATCGAGCGCGCCGGTGACCACCAGCCCGCGGCCCATGATCATCAGTGCGCAAATGGTTATGAGGGCAGGGTGGCCAAAGCCTTCAAAGGCCAGCACCAAACCCTGATTGGGCACCATATCGGGCAATGGAAAAAAATACAGGCCAAGCGCGATGACGCCGATGGTCAGCAGCGATACAATCTCTACGCGCAGCTTTTCGGTGGCAAAGGCGTAAAAAACCAGAACAGCCAGCAATATGGACGCAGCGGCGTGGGGGGTTAGCGTCGACAGCATCGAGCGACCTTAGCTGCCTGACGTTTAGGGGCAAGCTTTGGCGCTATCTTTTTCGGCGATCCTTCAAGCGTTTAGACCAACTGCATCAATGAAATCGTTTGAAAAAGCATTCCTTTCGGCTTGATCGGGTAGCAACACACGCCGCGCTGCGTTCCAGCGGTCAACATTGCCACCATAAGCTGCGCGCACCCTTGATTTGGTGAGGTGATTCGTCTTGCCCCAATGCATCGTGAACGGCATCCCAGCGGTCTCGAACTTTTGGGCGACCAGCTTGATTAGCTTTTGCGTCGAAGCCGAATCGATGCCGTCAATGTCGATGACGCAGGTCGGATCGTACCGCGTGAAGGACAATATTCCGGGCGATTTCTGCACATAGCGGCACGTCAGCACCACGCCTGCTTTCTTGTGCAATCGGAACGCCTCGGCCATGATCTGGAGCGCATTGGTGACCTGCGCCAGAGGCACACCAAAACCGCTGCTCGCAACGCCGCGCCGTGCATCGGTGAAGGTATAGGCCTGTCCCGGCGTTTTCCATTTTTCGGGCTTGTCTGCTTCATTCTGCTCCTTGAGCATGATCTCCATCAGCAGCCACGTGGCCAGATCGCGCAGCGCTGGATCAAGTTTAATGATGTCGCCAATCAGCTTCGGCAAATCGGTCCCGTCGCTATTCTCTTTCTTCAGATTATATTTGGGCAAATAGCCCGGCGGGCATATTTCCTTGTAGCGAACGGTGCAGAAAACCTTGGCGCGGTCGCCATCCTCCCACAAATCATCTGGGTCGATGATCGCCTGAAAGAAATAGGGGCGGCGGCTTTCGTCGGGGATACCCGAGCCGCCAAATTCAAGCGAATTAAGCGCGGCCTTGATCTTGCCATAGCGAATGCGCCGGAGCGATGAATTGAGCAGATAGCGCCCGGTCGAGCAGACTAGTACCGAATGGACAATGCCGAGCGACCCCAGACTGACAATCGCCGCCTCGAACAGATTGTCGTCGCGCACCAGTTCAGCGCCTAACTTTGCAGCAAAACTGTCCTTCATCACCGGCGCGCTGCCGCGCTCGATCCACATGTTGCGGTTGGCGGTGAGCAGCTGAATGCCGACCACCTGGCTTTCCATGCCGCCGACATCGATCGCCGATCCATGCACGCCGGTACCCAGCGCACCTGCAATCGTCTGGCCATTGCTTGCGCCCGAAGTGCGCAAGGCGCGGCGGCGTTGGCCGTTCGGAAGCACAGAATTTGGCGATTCGAGCGTTTCGTTGACCCGCGCAATCAATGTGCCGCACTGGCAGAGCAAGAGCTCGTCATGCGTGACACTGGCATGCGGGTGTAGATCGCCAGCACCAAAACCAAAGCGCCAATCGAGCTTGTTGGTTTCAATGATCCATCCGTTCACCACCGCCGGGATATCCGAAAACGACCAATGCGCGCCAACCGCGCGAAGTCGCTTTCCCGCGGCCAAGGCATCACGGATAACCTGCTGCAACCGCGCAGCTGTCGCTGCCATGCCGTTTAATGACACCGGTTGAGAAGTATCATTATGTACAGTCAGAATTTTTGCGACCGGAACTTTCACATTTTCGTGATGATTTTGCCAGCTCGCGGAATTGCGGACGTCGATGAAATTGTCGGGCATGGGATCGCGTTCTCCAATTCGATCAGACGCGGTTCTTTGAACTCGCGTGCTGCATAATCGGGACGACCCACATGCCATGGTTTCAGGCTTTGGGTGCCAGAGCAATGATAAAATGACTGGGTTTTGTACGGGCTGGCATCTGCCTTTCGCTTTGGCTAGCTTGGGCATATGAAGCCACATGACATGATCGCATATAACGCGCTGCCGACCTTCGCTGATGACGAACGGATTGCGCGCACTTCGGCATTTTACGAGGCGCTGAAAACCCGGCGCACCTGTCGCGATTTTGCCGATACGCCGGTACTGCGTGCTGTTATCGAAAATGCGTTGATGGCGGCAGGAACAGCGCCGAGCGGAGCCAATCACCAGCCTTGGCATTTTGCTGTTATTTCATCGCCCGAAAAGAAGCGCGCACTTCGCAATGCTGCCGAAACCGAAGAGCGCGAATTTTATGCCGGCAAGGCCAGTCAAGAATGGATTGACGCGCTTGCGCCGCTGGGCACCGACGAAGCAAAACCATATCTTGAAACCGCGCCATATCTAATCGTGATTTTCGGCCAACGTCGCGGCGGACTTTATCCCGGTGACGACAAGCAAAATTATTATGTGAACGAAAGCGTAGGCATTGCTACAGGCTTCCTGATTGCGGCGCTGCACGATGCGGGCCTAGCCACGTTAACCCACACGCCCAATCCGATGAAGTTTCTGAATGAGATTTGCGAACGGCCGCCCAACGAAAAACCGATGATGGTGCTGGTCGTCGGCCATGCCGCCGCGCACGCAACGGTACCTATCCATGCGACGATCAAAAAGCCGCTGGAGCAGATTTCCAGCTGGCTTTAGGCGGCTGCGGCCAACAGATTATACGGGTCGATCCCGCCCGAACGCATCGCTTCGTGCGCCGCTTTATACGCAACTGGCTCGGCAATGCCCAAACGCTTGCGGGCCTCTGCCAACGGTTCTTTCAGCAAGGCGATGATATCTTCATGCGCCAGGTTTTTGGCAGCCTTGCCGATACGTTGGGCCTCGCGGACGGCGGCCATGATTGGTGCCGACGGTGCAACGCGGCGCTTGAGTTCGAAACCACCGGCGTAAGCGATAAAGCCGACACCCAGATTGCGGTGCTGCGCGTAGGTGAAGGCAAGGACGCACTGCTCGCCCAGCGCATCGCGGCCGTAGCCGGTGAGGATATGATGCAAATCGTGCGTGTCGCGCAGTCGGTCGCCATAGCGGTCAATGCCATCTTCAAAGCGTGTGCCTGCGTCGGTGAACTTGCCATATTCGGCTTCGAGGCCAGCCGCTGACAGACCTTCGCGTTCCATGAACTCGACATAAAAACGGCCGACGGTGCCTGCCGGAAGCTTCTTTAACGTGTCGTGGTCGTCGAGAATATCGATCAGCCGCTCGTTCGAGGCCAGCAACCGCTGCCCCTTTTCGCTGTGCCAGAATTTGCTCGCTACTTCGCGGAATTTGCGGCCTCGCAAAGCCGCGATAATGTGAAAAACCTGCTCGGTATCTTCCTTGTCAGCCATCAAATTCTGAAAATGACGCCACGCCTTGAACGGACGAAACTCGCTTCCGGGACGCTCGGGGTGGTGAAATGGTATGACAGACATCGATATATCCTTGATCAGCTTTTCGAATCAGCTCTTATCTACACTAGTGTTAATAGCAGATGAAAATAGTGCGATCAATACGCATTTCTAAGGTGGCTTAGCCTAGGTGGATACGCAGCAACTTGCCAATATCCACACGCGCGCGAAGCCTTGCCGCCAGATGATACATTCCGCCCAACTTGCGCTGAACGAAAAACAGCTCGGCGGGCGGGAGGCGCCAGTTGGCGCGATCGTTGAGCAACGCAAAGCCCTGATCCCGGATCGCGTGCATCAGTCCGTTATTGCCAAAATCAAATGCACCTTGGTGGAGCATCGGCTCAATGATCATGTCGAACAGCCGCGTGACCGAATTGACGTGGTTTGCGCTCATCTGATCATCGATCAGGCCGAAATCCTCAAGCGCTGAGCGAAGTTTTGCTTGGTCTCCGGTTAGTCCTGCGGACAGCATTTGCCGGTAAAACTGTTCGATTTCCCCCGACACGTCACGCGCAGCGCCAAAATCCAGCAGCACGATCCGGCCGGTTCCGGGATCATATCGGTAATTGGCCAGATTGGGATCGCTTTGCATGACGCCGAATTCGAACAGCTCACGCAGAACGAGGTCCATCAAGTCGTGTGCCACCCGGTCGCGCTCTTCCTGGGACCGGGTCGAAAGTTGTTCAATCGCAACGCCGGGAACATAGGTCATCGCCAATATCGTCGGCGTCGAAATCTCGGGCAAAATTTCAGGCACTACAAACCGCGCATCGTCACCCAAAGCTATGGCATATCGCTCCAGATAGGACGCCTCGCGAATATAATCCGCCTCGTCGTGCAATTGCATCTTGGCCTCGGCGAGCAACGGCTTGATATCGATATGGCGCGGTAGCAGCCCGCTTGCTTTTAACAGCATGCTTGCATTATCGACATCGCTGTCGATGCTGTCCGCTATATCGGGATATTGGATTTTGACCGCAAGATCGCGGCCATCAACCGATCGTGCGCAGTGGACCTGACCGATTGAGGCAGCCGCAATGGGCTTTGCATCAAATGCGGACAGCTTTCCCCGCCAATTCTCGCCCCATTGTTTCACCAATATCTTCGCCAGTTGCGCATCGGTCATCGGCTCGGCATCGGCGCGCAGGCGGGCAAGAATCTCGGCCAGTTCAGGCGGTACGAAATCGCCGCTGTCCATCGACAGCAATTGCCCCAGCTTCATTGCCGCACCACGCATTTCGGCAAGCTTGCCTGTCACCTTGAGCGCATTGGCAGGGGTCAGTATCAGGTCGGACATGCGCGGGCGGTTTCCGCTGGCCAATTCGCGCACGCCTCCCGCGACCACATTACCCGCGATGCCTGCTGCAAGACCGCCAAAATGCCCAAGGCGGCGCAGGCGGCTGCTGGGGATAGCTTTTCCGGATTTTTTGTCTGTCATGCGGCGCGGCTTACGCTTTGGCTGGAACGCTGTCATTATGGTGGTAAGGCTGTGTCGTAATGCCATTGCTAAGGGGGAAAGTGAATGGAAGGAACTTCGGGGGCGGTTCGCCATATCAGTCTGGACGCGATGCGCGGCTTTGCCGTGATGGGCATCCTGGCAATGAACATCGTTGCCTTTGCCATGCCGTTCTGGGCGTATATCACGCCGCTGGCTTATGGCGGCGAGACAGCGGCCGAACGCGGAGCGTGGGTCATCTCTTACGTGCTGCTCGACGGAAAAATGCGCGGTTTCTTCTCTTTATTGTTCGGCGCGAGCATGATGCTCATTATCGAGCGCGCCGATGCCAAAGGCGAAAGCGCAGCGAAGGTCCACTATTCGCGGATGTTCTGGCTTGCCATCTTTGGCCTCGCGCATTTCTATTTCATCTGGTTCGGCGACATATTGTTCCTCTATGCCGCAGTCGGCTGTCTTGCTTTCCTGTTCCGCAAATGGGAACAGCGCCGACTGATTAAATGGGCGCTGATCATTTTCAGCATTCATTTGTTGCTGTTCGGCCTGCAATTTGTCGGTCTGCAAGTGATGCAGTTTTTCGCAACCCAGCCCGGCGCATCTGCCGATTTGGTGAAACAATATAACGACATCATGGCGAGTCCCGAATTCGATTTCGGCACCGCGAAGCAGCTGGCATTGCATCGTGGGGATTATGTCGGGATCGTGGCCGACAAACTTGGCAATTGGGGCAAGCCGTTTGGCGGCGTGCTGCAAAGTGTCGGCGAAACATTGCCGCTGATGATGATCGGTATGGCGATGAAGAAAAACGGTTTCCTGACAGGGGAGTGGGAACGCGCGGCATATATTCGCTGGGCGCGGAAAATGATCATTCCGGGCATGATATTGAGTAGCCTGGTCGCGGCCATGGTCGTGATGTCGAATTATGACAAGATCACCGCAATTGCAGCCTTCTTCATCTGGAGTGCGATACCGAGGACGATGCTAACCATCGGCTATGCCGCCGTGCTGATGCCGGTCATCGGGCGCTATGCTGGGAGCGCATTCATCGCGCGGGTTGCGGCAGCGGGGCAGGCGGCGTTCACCAACTATCTCGGCACCAGCATACTCATGACGACGATTTTCTACGGCTATGGGTTGGGCCGATACGGTTATGTCGGACGTATTGAACTGTGGCTATTCGTGATCGGCGCGTGGGCAGTAATGTTGCTGTGGTCAAAGCCATGGTTGGAACGATTCCGCTATGGCCCGCTCGAATGGTTGTGGCGTTCGCTCGCTCGGATGAAATTGCAGCCACTGCGCCGCTAAAGCTATTGCAATCAATTCGCATTAACGTTATTACTGATTCATCAGGAGCGATTCTATGGTTGTTTGCGTGTGTAATGCCATCCGGGAAAAAGATTTGCGCGCCGCTGTGCGTTGCGGGTCGGAGCGCGCGAATGATGTATATGCGCGTCTGGGGCGCAAACCCAAATGCGGTCAATGCCTGTCGTTTGCGCGAAACATTATCAGCGCCGGACCTGCAACCGCTTAGCAATAGCGCGTTCAAAAACCTACGATTTCTGCGGCCTTCAGGCTTTCCCTTGAAGCCAATTGCGGCTACGCTGCGCAGCAACATATAGCAGGAGAAGTGTCATGAAGGGCGACGCGAAAGTCATCGAATATCTGAACGAAGCGCTCAAGAACGAGCTGACTGCGGTCAACCAATATTGGCTGCATTACCGGATGCTTGATAATTGGGGTGTCGCCAAGCTGGCGGATTTCGAACGGCATGAGTCGATCGACGAAATGAAACATGCCGACAAGCTTGCCGAACGGATATTATTTCTCGATGGCTTGCCCAATTTCCAACTGCTTGGCCGGTTGCGTATCGGCGAGACGGTCGAGGAAATATTGAAAGCCGACCTCGAGCTCGAATATGAAGCGTTACCGCTGCTGAAGGATGCAATCGCGCACAGCGAAAGCGTGCGCGATTATGTCAGCCGCGATCTGTTTGCAGAGATCCTCGAAAGCGAGGAGGAGCATGTCGATACTCTTGAAAAGCAGTTCGATATGATCGCGCGGATGGGAATGGAAAATTACGTTCAGTTGCAGTCGAAACCGCCGGAAGAATAATCAGCCGTAGCTCATCCCGCCAAGCGCATTGCGCTGGCCAAAGCTCGCCGGACGACGTTCGACCAATGGGCTGACCTCTGTTTCGAGCGCAGCCAGCGTTGCTTCGAAAACTGGTCGTAAAAGGACGATTTTTTCGACCAGTTCGGACGGATCGATCTGGATTTCGACATAATGGCGGGCCGCAACTTCGATTTCTTCGGCGAGCAGCGCGAGCTTATCTGCGCCGAACTGCCACGATTCACCTTTCAGCGTATGCGCGGGCATCACCAGCTTGGACGAATCCTTAAGCCGCATCGCTTCTTCGATAGCAGCAACCGACTTGGTGCCATCTTCGCGGAAATAGCCGAGAATCCTTACAAAACCGGCACCCAAAAGATTGCGGGTCTCGGTAAAGGTCTTCCAATCAATCAGATCGTCTGGCTGCTCGTTCAACTTGTATCTCCACAAACAGGCGGTAATATATTCCTGTCGGGTTCTTTTACACTGTCAGAAGTAAACAGAGCGTTGACATAATCTGTTGGGGAAACTTTCCCGGCGCACTTAATCCTTGTCGGCAAACGGGTTTTTTGACGACCGGAAGTTGATCCTGACCGGAACTGCACCAAAATCGAGATCGCGCCGGATGCCGTTGAGCAAATAACGAGCGTAGCTTGCGGGTAGTT
>LNFM01011273.1_pt1 | contig 12220 bp, 10 predicted proteins | sample 596031 | NCBI WGS metagenome assembly LNFM01 (sample SAMN04254537, study PRJNA301005) | activated carbon metagenome | isolation source: dual media filters at the Ann Arbor, Michigan drinking water treatment plant | place: USA: Ann Arbor | reverse complement strand
CAGTTGAAAGGGCGCGGGATCGATGGTGAACAGGGATTCGCCCTGACGGACATTGCTGCCTTCGCGGAAATTGCGCTTGAGCAGGATGCCGTTGACCCGGGCGCGGATTTCCGTTTCGCGGTAACCCGCCGTCTGTGCGGTGTATTCGAGATTCAGCGGCAGGTCGCGCGCTTCGGTGATCATCACGCTGACCGGTGGCGGCGGAAATCCGCCGGAGGGCGGGTCGTTGGAGGGCCCGCAGGCGGCAAGCAGCATGGTGGCAGCTGTGGCGGCAAAAAAAGGGCGGAGGAGGGGTTTCGGTGCATTCATGTTTTGGATTCCCTGGAGGCGGCCGGGAAGGTATGCCGGCAGCATGTATGACCGCAACAGTTTACATACAGACATGAATGTATGTAAAGTGCAGTTTTCATGACAAGGGCCGGTCAAGGCCCGCGAGATCCGGAGGAACATGGCCAGGCGCACCAGGGACGAGGCAGTCGAGACCCGCAACCAGATTCTTGATGCGGCAGAGAGGTTATTCAGTGCACGTGGCGTGTCGCGGACCTCGCTGTCGGACATTGCCGAAGCGGCGTCGGTGACGCGCGGGGCCATTTACTGGCACTTCAAGGACAAGGCCGACCTGTTCTGCGAAATGGTGGCACGGGTCACGATGCCGATGGAGGATGCGCCCTGCCAGATCAGTCCGGTGCAGGAGGCCGATCCGCTGGCAGGTGTGCGTGCGATGCTGACCGGCATCCTCGAGCGCACTTCGGGTGATGCACAGGCACGGCGGGTTTTTCACATCGTGTTCAATAAATGCGAGTACGTCGACGAGATGGAAACCGTATGGCAGCGTTTTCGCGAAATGCAGGCGGGCTGCCTCGACCGTCTGGAGCAGGGGCTGGTTGCCGCCATCACGCGCGGCCAGCTGCCATCGAAACTCGATGCGCGAGCCACAGCGGTGGGCCTGCATGCGCTGGTCAACGGCATGATCAGCAAGCTGGTGATGGATCCTGACCACCTGCCTGCAAAAACCGACGTGGCTGCCATCATCGAGGTATTCATCGACGGCATCCGCAGTGCGCCGGTGAATCCCGGGGTCTCCGGCAAGTCGGCGAAGCGCCCGCTGCCGAAGCCGCGCGTGCACCGCAAGAAAACGTCCTCCGCTGCCGCCCCGCGCCGGCGCCGCGCCTGAAATCCGGTATCAGGTTTCCCAGGGTGCGACGGCCGTTGCGGCAATACCGTAACGCTGTACTGCGTCCGCGACAGTTTCACGGCTGATGCCGCCGTCATCCGCAAGGGCGGCCAGCGCGGCAAGCGCGATGTGGTGGCGGTCCATCTCGAAAAAGCGGCGCAGGTTCTCGCGCGTGTCGCTGCGGCCGTAACCGTCGGTGCCGAGCGCAACAAAACGCCGCGGCATCCAGGTCCTGATCAGATCCGGCACGGCGCTGACGTGGTCGGAAGCGGCGATCACCGGCCCGGCTTGCGGCGCCAGCAAGGCTTCGACATGTGAAACGAGCGGTGCTGCCGCCGGATTGATCCGGTTGTGGCGGGCGCAGGCCATGCCATTGCGCCGCAGTTCACTCCAGCTGGTGACGCTCCAGACGTTGGCGGCAATGCCGAAATCCTGTTGCAGCAGTTCCGCCGCGGCGATCGACTCGCGCAGGATGGTGCCGCTGCCGAGCAGCTGCACGGCGGCATCGGGTTTCCACTGCAGCAGGTACATCCCCTTCAGGATGTCCTCGCGCATGCCGGCGGGCATCGGCGGCTGCACGTAGTTTTCGTTCATCACGGTGATGTAGTAGATCAGGTCTTCCTGCGCGTCGAGCATGCGCCGCGTGCCGTCTTCAATGATCGTCGCCAGTTCGTAGCCAAAGGCCGGGTCCCAGGCCCGGCAGTTCGGCATGGTCGAGGCGATCAGCTGCGAGGATCCGTCCTGGTGCTGCAGGCCTTCGCCGGACAGTGTCGTGCGGCCAGCTGTGGCGCCGATCAGGAAACCGCGCGAACGGCAGTCGCCGGCCTGCCAGATCAGGTCGCCGACGCGCTGGAAGCCGAACATGGAATAGAAAATGTAGAAAGGCAGCATCGGCGTGCCGTGCACGCTGTAGCTGGTGGCGGCGGCGATCCAGGATGACATCGCGCCGGCCTCGTTGATGCCTTCCTCGAGGATCTGCCCATCCTGCGCTTCCTTGTAATACAGCAGCTCGTCGCGGTCCTCGGGCTCGTAGAGCTGGCCGAAGGGCGAGTAGATGGCCACCTGGCGGAACAGCGACTGCATGCCGAAGGTGCGCGCCTCGTCGGCGACGATAGGCACGATGTGTTTGCCGATTGCCGGATCCTTCAGCATCTGCGCCAGCATCTTGACAAAACTCATGGTCGTCGATTCCTCGCGCCCGCTGGAGCCTTCGGTGATGCGGGACCAGGTCCCGGCTTTCGGAGCCGCCAGTTTTGCGGCGGTGGTGACGCGGGCCGGCAGGTAGCCGCCGAGCGTTTTGCGTCGGGCGTGCAGGTAGCGCATTTCGGGGCTGTCGTCGGCGGGTTTCCAGAATTTCAGGGCCTTGACGTCGGCGTCGGGAATCGGCAGCGCAAAACGGTCGCGGAAGGCGAGCAGCGCGTCATCCTCCATCTTTTTCTGCTGGTGTGCGCCCATTTTTCCCTGGCCCCAGTGGCCCATGCCGTAACCCTTCTTGGTCTGGGCGAGGATTACCGTCGGCCGGCCGCGATGGTTCATTGCGGCGTGGTAGGCGGCGTAAATCTTCACCGGATCGTGACCGCCGCGGCGCAGGCGGTCGATGTCCTCGTCCGACAGGTGCGATACCAGTGCCTGCAGTTCAGGATCCTTGTTGAAGAAATGCTCACGGTTGAAACGGCCGTCGGTGGCGGCGTATTTCTGGAATTCGCCATCCACCGTTTCGTGCAGGCGCCGGAGGATGACGTTGTCGGTGTCACGGGCGAACAGCGGGTCCCATTCCGATCCCCACAGCAGCTTGACCACATGCCAGCCTGCGCCGGAAAACAGGCCTTCAAGTTCCTGGATCAGCGATCCGTTGCCGCGCACCGGGCCGTCCAGGCGCTGCAGGTTGCAGTTGACGACGAAAATCAGGTTGTCCAGGCCTTCGCGCGAGGCCAGCGACAGTCCGGCCAGCGACTCCGGCTCGTCCATCTCGCCGTCGCCGACAAAGGCCCAGACCTTGCGTCCCGCCGTTTTCTGGATGCCGCGGTGCTCAAGGTAACGCATGAAGCGCGCTTGGTAGATCGCATTGACGGGACCCAGGCCCATCGAGGCATTGGGGAACTGCCAGAAATCCGGCATCAGCCAGGGATGGCAGTATGAGGAAAGACCGGTGCCGGGTCCGCCGGTTTCGCGGCGGTAGTTGTCGAGCTGGTCTTCGCTCAAGCGGCCTTCGAGCCAGGCGCGGGCGTAAATGCCGGGCGAAGCGTGGGGCTGGAAAAACACCGCGTCGCCGCTCTGGCCGGCGCGGAAGAAATGGTTGAAGCCGACTTCGAACAGGTCGGCGATCGAGGCATAGGTCGCGATATGGCCGCCGAGTTCGGCCGCGCCGCGGTTGGCGCGCACCACCATAGCCAGTGCGTTCCAGCGCACCAGCGCCGAGATGCGTGCCTCGATGTCGAGGTTGCCCGGGAACTGCGGTTGTTCCGCGAGCGCGATGGAATTGCAGTACGGGGTATTCAGCACCGGCGGCATCGGCACCCGCCGCGCGCGCGCCTCGTCGAGCAGCTTGCGCAGAAGGTAAGTCGCGCGTTCGCGGCCGCCGGATTCGATCAGCGAGCTGAAGGCGTCAAGCCATTCCCGGGTTTCGACAGGATCGGGATCGGCGGGCATCACGCGCCAGAAGGCGGCGGCCAGATCGGACGGATTGGCGGACAGGTCGGTCATGGCTGTGTTCCTCCGCGCGCAGGTGCGCGCAACCCCCGGATGCTACGTGCAAGCGCGCAGCACGGGGTTGCGTATATGCTTGTTTTAAAACAATAATTAAGCATATAATGCTGAAAAATTAACTTGTAACAGCATGATATGCCGAAAATTGAACTCGATGCGACAGACTGGAGAATCCTTGCGCGGCTCCAGGACGATGCGCGCCTCAGCAACGTCGAACTTGCACGGGCGGTGAATCTTTCACCCTCGCCCTGCCTCGCGCGGGTGCGTCGGCTCGAAGAGGCGGGGCTGATCGCCCGCTACGTGACGCTGCTTGATCCGCTGGCGCTGGGTCTGACGGTGTCGGTGTTCATCCAGGTGCGGCTGGAACGCCAGGTGGAGAAGGCGCTGGAGACTTTCGAGGCGGCGATCGCGGAGCGGCCGGAGGTCATGGAGTGTTACCTGATGACCGGTGATTCGGATTACATGCTGCGGGTGATGGTCGCCGACGTGCAGGCGCTGGAGCGCTTCATTGTCGACTTTCTCGCGAAGATTCCCGGGGTGGGCAACCTGAAATCGAGTTTTGCGCTGAAGCAGGTGAAATACAAGACTGCCTTGCCCCTGCCCGGCGCAGCACCGGCGCGCAAAGCCGGGCGCCGCGGATCCGCGCGCTGAGGCGCAGCGGCTCAGCGTTTGCGGAAAAAGTTGCCGGGACGCGCGGCCGGGGGGCCGGCGCGTTCATCCTTGTGGCGGAAGCTGATGCGGCCCTTGTTCAGGTCGTAGGGCGAGATTTCGATCGTGACCTTGTCGCCGGCGAGGATGCGGATGCGGTGTTTGCGCATTTTTCCGGAGGCATAGGCGGTCAGCGTGTGGCCGTTGACGAGGGTCACACGGAACATCGTGTTCGGCAGCACCTCGTCGATGACGCCTTCGTACTCGACCATTTCTTCCTTCGACATTGCCGGTCTCCTGGACTGGTGAAAAACGCGCAACAACGGATGGAGAGGCCGGACAGCGGTGCCGCGGACGGACACGAAGGGCAGACAGAATCCAAACGCCGGCGCGAAGTATGGCCGCAAGCCCCCGCATTTGCAAGGTTTATCGCCTTGCGGCACGATGCAGTGGTCATCCACATCCCTTCGGGAGAACATCCGTGAAACTCTATTACTCGCCTGGCGCCTGTTCGCTCGCGCCGCATATCGTGCTGCTCGAATCCGGACATGCCTTCGATCTCGAGAAGGTCGACATCCCGAACAAGAAAACCGCATCCGGCGCCGACTACTGGAAAATCAATCCCAAGGGTTACGTGCCGGCCCTGCAACTGGACAACGGCGAAGTGCTGACCGAGGTCAGCACCATTCTGCAGTATCTCGCCGACCAGAAGCCGGCGTCCGGGCTCGTGCCTGCCGCAGGCACCATGGCGCGTTATCGCCTGATGGAGTGGCTGAATTTTGTCGCCACCGAGGTGCACAAGTCGCTGGGCGCGCTGTTCAACCCGCAAATGACGCCGGAAATGAAGGAGGTGCAGAAGGCTTACATCACCCGCCGTTTCAACGCGCTGGACGGAATGATGGCGGGCAGGGCATACCTCGCCGGAGAGACCTTCAGCATCGCCGACGCCTACCTGTTCAACGTGCTGCGCTGGTGCGGATACCACAAGATCGACCTTGCGCCGTGGCCGAACATCCAGGCATTTTTCGCGCGCACCGGCGAACGGCCGCAGGTGCAGGCGGCCATGCGGGCGGAAGGTTTGATCAGGTAAACCCGCTGTCGCGGTCCATGCGCTGGAGCGGATTGTCAGGATCCGGAACGGTTTTGGATTTGGCGGGGATCAGCGCGGCGGAATTCTTGAGGCGAGGGGCTTGACCGTGTGTTGGTCGAGAAACCGGCAGTCGGCCGGCTTTGTGGCGCTTGTTTCCCTGCAACGCGCGGCAATCCCCGCCGGACTCGGTTTCACCCCTTTTTCCACCCAGTTCAGCAATGCTTCGAACAACGGCGGATACATCGCATCACCCCAGTAGCTGTGCTGGTTTGAATTGACAAAGGTCTGCACCAGGCGCGCGCCGTTTCCGCTTGCCTGCATGCGCGTGCGCAGGGTGTCGCTGCCTTCGACAAAGACCGTGGAGTCGTTTATGCCGTGGGCTGCCAGCACGGGCATCCCGAAACGGCCAACGTAGTCGACGTCTGCCGCGAAACGGGCCGCTGCCGCAGGCTCGGCGCGGTAGCGCCTGACGCCGGCATTCAGTGCGGCATCGTCCTCCGAGCCCTTGTAAACCACACCCTCGTTGCCAAAGGGGCTGGCGCCAGTGCGGCTGATCACATCGCGGAGCGTGAAGGTTGCCCAGCGCAGGTGGCCGATGATCGCGTTCTCGGGTATGCGCACGACATCGACGATGGTGCGCACGCGCAGGGTCTGTTCGGGCGTACGCTGCACGGCCGGTTTGTCCAGGCCGAGACAGTCGTTGGCGCGCGCAGCGAGATCGGCATCGCTCATCCTGCTTTCGGCCGGCAAGCCCATCCATAGCGGGTACTGCACTTCATCGGGCCGCGGGTGGTTGTTGCACAGATACTGGTAGATCACCCGGAGATCAAGCCGGAAATCATAGGTGGTCGGGCCGGCAACGACGCCGCTGGTCAGCAACATGCCCTCCCAGGACTTCGGGAACAGTTCTGCCGCCCTGGTCGCGACCATCGCCCCCCAGGATTGCCCGTGCAGCAGTGTGCGCTGCGGCCTGGCGACATGCTCTGCAAATATTCGACGCACGCGCTCCGTGTCCTCGGCTGCAGTGGTGACGGCAAATCCGCCCTGGCGAAATACCGAGCCTGCCCAGGCATGGCCCAGTTTTACCGTGATGGCCCAGCGCTTGATGTCTTCGTCTGCACGCGAGGCCCTGGGTTCGCCGAGCGCCGGCCCGCCATGTGCATGCACGACGAGAACGCCGCTCCATTGGGCGGGCATGACGATCAGGTAATGCGCTTTCGCCGAATCCTGGCCACGCAGGCAACGGGCACCTTCCGGGACCCCCTCCGGGCAGGCGGCTGCCTTTGGGGCGATCTCGGGTGGATGGGATGGCGTGCTTGCGCAACCGGCCAATATTGCGAATGCGCCGGCCAGCAATAAAGTTGATCGCATGGTTATTGTCATGACTGCACCGTCAGGAAATTGTCGGCAAAGCGGATCTGGCTGTGGCCGGACTATCGCAGGTCCAGCTTGAGCTCCTGGATCAGTTTGCCCCAGCGTGCCATCCCGTCAGCGATCAGTTTGGAAACTTCCTCGGGTGTGCTGGGCTGAGCTTCGAAGCCTGCCGCCTGCAGCTTGTCGCGTGCAGCGGGTTGCTTGAGAATGTCATTGATCTCGGTGTTCAGCCGGCTGATGACCGCTTTCGGTGTTTTTGCCGGCGCCAGCATTGCTGTCCACTGATAAACATCGAATCCCTTCAATCCGGATTCATCCAGCGTGGGTATATCGGATAAAACGGCCGAACGTTTCTTGGAGGTGACCGCGAGTATCCGGACCCGCCCGGCCTTGTGCTGCGGGATCACCGTGGATGAGCCGAGCACCGCAGCAGGCACCTGACCGCCGCTGAGGTCTATGATCGCCTGGCCGCCGCCCTTGTACGGGATGTGCAACATGTCGATACCGGTCATTTTTTTGATCAGTTCGCCTGACAGATGTTGGGAGGTTCCGGTACCCGAGGTGGCAAATGACAGCGATCGGGTTTTGGCAAGTGCGATGAACTCCTTCACGTTTTTTGCCGGAACCGCGGCATGAACGGCAAACACCAGGGGCTGGGTGGACATTGTGGATATCGGTGCAAAGCTGCTGCGCGGATCAAATTTCAGGTTCTTGTAGGAAGATGGCAAGACCGTCAGTGAGTCCGCGGTGGTGACCAGCGTGTAGCCGTCGGCTTCGGCCGCGGCCACGCCGGTGAAGGCAATGGTGCCGGTAGCGCCGGGGCGGTTGTCGACCACGACCTGCTGTCCGAGGCGTGCGGTCAGCTGTTCGCCGACGATGCGGGAAACCAGGTCAGTGGCACCGCCGGGCACGTAGGGCACGACCAGGCGCATCGGTCGGTTGGGCCAGGATTGGGCGGCCACCTGCCCGGCGAGCGGAAACAGTGCGCTTGTGAACACCAAAACGGTCATTGCATGGCGGATCATGAGCGCGCACGGCAGAATCATTTTCATTCCTTTCAACAGGTTATATTCGTGATCCCGGTCTGCGACAGTTGTCTGCAGTCATGAGGGCTTTTGCCACCGGAAATTTTTAGAAGTAGTATTAGCAACTACTATGCCACATATTTCTCAAAAAAAGAAAAAGCTCAGTGCTCTTCCCGTGCGTGCAGGAACACCGCTGGCGGAGGCCTTGCGCCGGCTGGGCTTTACCGATTACGAGGCACGTGCCTACGCGGCGTTGTCCGTCACCCAGCCGGCAACAGCCTACGAGATTGCCAAAAAGGCCGTTTTGCCGCGGGCCAACGTCTATGCCACCCTGCACGCGCTGGAGGCGCGGGGTGCGATACAGCCGGTTACCGAAAATCCCGTCCGGTACGTTCCGGTCGATCCGGAGCAGTTTTTTCGCGGCGTCCAGCGCGTTACCAGCGACCTGTGCGAAGACGTGGTGCGCACGATGCGCCACAGCGCGAAGGTTGCAGACAATGCCTATGTGTCGATTTTCCGGGGGGAGCAGGATATCCGGCGCAAGCTGGCGGAGATGATCGAAAGCGCGCGTGATCACATCTGGATGAAAGCACCGGTCGGGCTGATCGAGCCGCATGCGGGTGTGCTGACCGAGGCGGCACGCCGCGGCGTGATGGTGCGGCTGATCGTATTCGGCAAGGCGGTCACCGGACTCAAGCCGCACAGGTGTCTCCAGTTGATTCCGCATGAAGGGGATGGTGAGCCCCATGGTCCGCCATCGGACAGGATGCTGACCGCAACCGTTGACAGCGAGGGTATGTTGATCGCGTCTTTTTCCAGAACTCCCAAGGCTTCTTTTGCGCGGGATTACTCGATCGTCTATGTGATCGAGACGCTGCTGCTGCATGAGGTTTATCTCGCGGAAATCCACGCGGCATTCGGCGGCCAGCTAGAATCGAAGTTCGGTCGCCAACTGGGTCGCCTGCGCCGGAAGTACCGTCCCCGCGGGCGCGAGCGGCCGGTACTGGAGGGCGCCGAGCCTGCATCCCTGTAGGTCGGCGTTGATCGACAAACTCTTTCCCTGAATGAACACGTGACTCCTGGAGAACCTGCAATGGCCCCACCGAATCCGATTGACCGTCCCAATATCGTGCTGATTCTTGCCGACAACCTCGGCTGGGGGGAACTTGGCTGCTACGGTGGCGGTGCCCTGCGCGGCGCGCCCACGCCGCGCATCGATGCGCTTGCGGCGGCCGGTCTGAAACTGCTCAACTTCAATGTCGAAAGCGACTGCGTGCCGACGCGCTCGGCGCTGATGACCGGGCGTCATCCGATCCGCACCGGCGCCCAGCAGTCGGTGCCGGCGGGATTGCCGCAGGGGATCATTCCCTGGGAAATAACGCTGGCGCAATTGCTGAAGGCCCAGGGTTATGCCACGGCGATCCATGGCAAGTGGCATCTCGGCGACCGACCCGGACGGTTTCCGACCGATCGCGGCTTCGATGAATGGTACGGCATTCCGCGCACCACCAACGAGAGCATGTTCACCAGCGCGCCGGGCTACGATCCGAAAGTCACGCCATTGCCGTACGTGCTTGAAAGCAAGGCGGGCGAAATTCCACGCGAGGCGGCCGTCTACGATCTGGAGATGCGCCGGCGCATCGACGGCGACCTGTTTGACCGGGCAGCGGATTTTATTGCCCGACAGCACCGGGCGGGCGTGCCGTTTTTTGCCTATGTGCCGATTACGCAGATGCATTACCCGACCATACCGCATCGCAATTTCGAAGGGCGGACCGGTGCCGGTGATTTTGCCGACACGATGGTGGAGATGGATCATCGTGTCGGGGAAATGCTCGATGCCGTCAACCGGCTGGGCATCGCGGAAAACACATTGTTCATTTTCGCCAGCGACAACGGTCCGGAGTTCCGCCGTCCCTGGCGCGGTTCGGCCGGCATGTGGCAGGGCACCTATCACACGGCCATGGAAGGCGGGCTGCGCGCGCCCTGCATCCTGCACTGGCCCGGCCGGATTGCCGCGGGCGGGGTGTCGAACGACATCGTGCATGTCACCGATTTCTACGTCACGCTGGCACGGATTGCCGGTGCGACAGTGCCTGCGGACCGTCCGATCGACGGCCTCGACCAGCTTGATTTCCTGACCGGCGGGAACGCCAGGTCCGCGCGCGAGGGTTTCCTGTTTTACATCAAGTCCGAATTGCGTGCAGCGAAATGGCGCGACTGGAAAATGCACCTCGTCTGGGAGGCGGAACCCAATGCCGGCATCAATCACCTCGAATCGCCGCTGCTGTTCAACCTGATCCAGGATCCGAAGGAGGAAACCGACGTCAACACCACGGCCGGCTGGGTGCGCACGCCGATTCGCCGCATGATGCACGAATTCCAGGAGGGCCTGAAACGCAATCCGCCGATTCCGCCCGGCGTGCCCGACGACTTTGTGCCGCCAACGTACCGGCCATGACCCACCGCGTCCTGGGCAGGTGACCGGGCTGCGGCCGGAATAATCCGGGATTCGCAGCTGTGTCTTGCCAAGTTCGGCCGCTTTGTCCTAGTCTCGTCGAACCGAATTTTTCGAACCACTGCTCCGGAGACCACCATGAACGACATGCTGCGTGAAGACCTGCTTGCCCTGGTATCCAACCGCACCACCGTATCCCGCCGCGAATTCGTTGCCGGTTCACTTGCCGCAGGATTCGCGCTGGCGGTGCAGCCGGTGGCGGCACAGACGATGATAAGCACCGACACTGCCGGACTGACGGCGGGCGAAGTGAAGATACCGACCGCGAACGGCGACATTCCCGCCTACCGTGCGATGCCGGCCAACGGAAAGAACCTGGCGACCATCCTCGTGGTGCAGGAAATCTTCGGCGTGCACGAGCACATCAAGGATGTCTGCCGCCGCTTCGCCAAGATTGGCTACCTCGCGATCGCGCCAGAGATGTTTTTCCGTCAGGGCGATGTGTCGCAACTGAAGGACAACAAGGAAATTTTCGCCAAGGTTGTCAACTTCGTGCCCGATGCCCAGGTGATGTCCGACCTCGATGCGGCGGTGGCCTGGGTCGCGAAAAACGGCGGCGACGGCAAGCGACTGGGCATCACCGGCTTCTGCTGGGGGGGGCGCATCACCTGGCTTTACACCGCGCACAACAAAAACGTGAAGGCCGGCGTCGCCTGGTACGGCCGCCTGGTCGGCCAGTCCACCGAGATGACTCCGAAACACCCGATCGAGGTCGTCGACCAGATCAATGCGCCCGTGCTGGGCCTTTATGGCGGCGCCGATGCCGGAATCCCGAACGACACGGTCGAGAAGATGAATGCCGCGCTGAAGGAGAAGGGCAAGCCGTCGATGATCCACCTCTATCCCGACACGCCGCATGCCTTCCACGCCGACTACCGGCCCAGCTACCGCAAGGAGCAGGCGGCGGACGGCTGGAAACGCGCCACCGAGTGGTTCAAAAAACACGGCGTCTGAGGTTTTGCCGGGCGCAGGGAACAGCGGGGCCTGCGGGCCCCGTTGTTCGTGGTCCTCAGCCCGCTGCGCGCAGCAGCAGTGAAATGCCGCTCACCACCAGCAGCGCACCCATCACCCGGATCACCGTGTCGCGCGACAGGTTGAGGTGCAGGTGGTGTCCGGTCCACACGCCCAGCGCCATCACCGGCATCAGTGCCAGCGCGGTGATCAGTGCGGCGGGCGAATAGAGTCCGGCGGCGATGAACAGCAGGATGCGGGCAACGGTGGTAAACATGAAAATCATCGGCATCGTCGCGCGGATCTGGTCGGGGGCGCCGTTGCGGCCGGCGAGGTAGAACACGTAAACCGGGCCGCCGATGCCGAACATCGCCGAAGTCGCGCCTCCGAAGGTGCCGATGGGCGCCGCCGCCCAGCGCGGCAGCGGGAAACCCCGTCCGCGTTTGACGACATAGGACACGCCGAAGAAGATCACAAACAGCCCCAGCCCGCCTATCAGCAGCTCGGGACTGACCTGCACCAGCATGTACACACCGAACAGGCTGCCGAGCAGCATGAACGGCAGCAGCAGCGCGAGTTCGCGGCGCATTACGTCCGCACGCAGGCGCAGGCCCATGGCGAAGGCGCCGGCGCAGTCGATCAGCACGAAGAACGGCACCACGAATTTCAGGGGAAGGATGTGTGCCAGCAGCGGAACCGCAACCAGCGTCGAGCCGAAACCGGAGATGCCGAAC
>LNFM01025532.1_pt1 | contig 12223 bp, 12 predicted proteins | sample 596031 | NCBI WGS metagenome assembly LNFM01 (sample SAMN04254537, study PRJNA301005) | activated carbon metagenome | isolation source: dual media filters at the Ann Arbor, Michigan drinking water treatment plant | place: USA: Ann Arbor | reverse complement strand
GCGCAAAGGCGATCGAGTCCTCCATGGTCAGGCGCGGGTTGAGCGAGGCGTAGCTGTCCTGGAACACCATCTGCGTCTGGCGGTGGAACTGCTTGAGGCTGAGGGCCGAGCCGCCCACGGTTTGACCGTCGAACACGATCTCGCCACGGTCGGGCTTGATGAGCTGCATGAGCAGGCGTGCGGTGGTCGATTTGCCGCAGCCCGACTCGCCCACCACGCCCAGGGTTTCGCCCTTGAAGACGTCGAAGTCGATGCCGTCGACCGCGCGCACCACGCCGCCGCCACGGCCGAACACGTCTTTCTTGAGCGGGAAATGTTTGACCAGGCCGCGCACCCCCATGAGGGGTTGGGCCGGACCGCCGATGTCAGGGGAGCTCAGGGGCATGGCGACCTCACTGCTTGATTTCCATGGCCGAGCGCAAACCGTCGGCCAGGAGGTTGAAGGCGATCGAGGTGATGAAGATCATCACGCCGGGCAAGGCGGCGATCCACGGTTGCACGTAGATGGCGGTGCGCAGGGTGTTGAGCATCAGGCCCCACTCGGGCTCGGGCGGTTTCACGCCCAGGCCCAGGAAACTCAGGCCCGAGGCCAGGATCATGGCCACCGCGATCAGGCTGGTGGCGTACACGAAGATCGGCCCGAGCACGTTGCCCAGCACGTGCACGCGCACGATGGTGAAGGCGTTGGCGCCCGAGGCGCGCGCCGCGTCCACAAAGTCGCGCCCGCGGATCTGCGTGGTCACGCTCTCGGCCACCCGCGCGATCGGCGGTATGAACACGATGGTCAGGGAGATCAGCGAGTTGGTGATGCCCGCCCAGCAGCACCGAGGGGAAGGCGTAGAACACGTCGATGGTGCGCATCATCACGGTGTTGAGCGTGCCGCCGGCGTAGCCCGCGGTGATGCCGATCAGCGAGCCCACCACAAACGCCAGGATCACCGGCGTGATGCCCATGAACAGCGAAAGCCGCGCGCCCACCATGAGGCGCGACAGCATGTCGCGCCCGAGCTCGTCGGTGCCCAGCGGGTGACCTTCAAAGCCGATGGGTTCGAGGCGCTTCATCATCGACGAGGCGTACGGATCGGCCGGCACCAGCCAGGGCCCGAACACCGCCAGGACGAGCAGGATGAGCACCACCACCGCCGCGCCGATGGCCACGCGGTCGCGCATGAAGCGCCGGCCCACGGTCTGCCAGTAGCCCGGCGACCGTTCGAACACGAGAGCGGGCACCTTGCCCGGATCCACAGCAACTTGAAGCATGGTTGTGTCCTTGGGTTCAGCGCGCAATGCGGGGGTCGAGCAGGGTCTGGATCACATCCACCACCAGGTTGAGCACCACGAAGAACATGGCCAGCACGAGGATGGTTCCCTGCAGCAGCGGCAGGTCGCGCTGGAAGATGGCGGAGTTCAGCAGGAAGCCGGTGCCTGGCCACGAGAAGACGGTCTCGATCAGGATGGAGCCACCCAGCAGGTAGCCCAGCTGCAGGCCCATCACGGCCAGCGCGGTGGGCGCAGCGTTCTTCACCACGTGGGTGAACACGCCCAGGTCGGTGAGGCCCTTGGCGCGCAGCCCGACGATGAATTCCTGCGCCAGGATGTCGGCCACCAGCGCGCGCACGGTGCGCGCGATGATGCCCATGGGAATCACGCTCATGGTCACGGCGGGCAGGATCATGTGTTTGACGTGCTCCCAGTCCCAGATCCATTCGCTGGAGCCGCCCGGACCGGCGCCCCCCGGCGGCAGCCATATCAGGATGCTGGAGAAAACAATCACCAGCACCATGCCCAGCCAGTAGTGCGGCACGCTCACGCCCAGCACCGAGGTGAGCGAAGCGGCCTTGTCGAGCCAGGAGTTCTGGAAGTAGCCCGCCACAAAGCCGAACAGGCAACCGAAGACAAATCCGATCAGCGTGGCCAGCACGGCCAGGCGCAAGGTGTTGACCACCGCGCGCATCACCTCTTCGGTGACGGAGCGACCCGACGCGATGGAGGTGCCCAGGTCACCCTGCAGCGCACGCCACACCCAGCTGACAAACTGTTCGGGGTAGGAGCGGTTGAAGCCGTAGAGCTCGATCAACTGCTGCTGCAGCTCCACCGAAGCGTCGGGCGGCAGGATGGAGACCAGCGGGTCGCCGGGTGAGAGGTGCACCAGCGCAAAACACACCAGCGCCACGCCCAGCATGATGGGCAGCGTGTAGACCACACGCCGAAAGAGAAACGTCAGCATCGCTCGAACCTCCGGTCAACATCGGTGCAAGCCTCGCAGCCCGGGCGGGCCGCGAGGCGGCGGGGTTCAGTCCACCGACATCGGGGCGATGTCGATGAACCAGCTGCGCGGCTGCACCACGCCCTTGACCTTGGCACTCATGGCGCGCGGACCCACATCGTGCGCGATCCACACAAACGGCGCCTCTTCGACGATGCGGGCGTGCAGTTTGGCCAGGGCGGCGTCGCGGGCCTTGTCGTCAAAGCTGGTGCGCGCATCGGCGATCAGCTTGTCGATCTCGGCGTTGCCGAAGTAGCCCCAGTTGTTGGACACCGGCGGGAAGGTCTTGGTGCTGGTGAAGCGCACCATCGCGAAAAAGGGATCCATCGCCGCGAAGGACACGTTGGTGGCGTTGCTGCCGTTGGCCGACGGGTCTTTGGCACCCTTGCGCCAGTTGGTGAACAGCGTGTTCCATTCGATGACGTCGAACTGCACGTCAAAGCCGCACTGCTTGAGGCTCTGCTGCACGAACTCGTTCATCGGCAGTGGCTGCATCTGGCCCGAGCCGCTGGCGCTGATCTGCACCTTCACCTTGAGGGGCTTGGCAGGACTGTGGCCGGCTTCGGCCATCAGCTTGAGTGCCGCGGGCACGTCGTAGCGGATGTCGAACTTGGGGTTGCCCCACCACGGATGGCCCGGCGGCACGGTGCCCTTGGGCACGGCCATCATGCCCCCGAGCAGCTTCATCAGGCCCAGGCGGTCCACGCACAGGTTGGCGGCATGGCGCACACGCTTGTCGAGCCAGGGCGAACCCTCGGCAAAGCTCAGCTGCCAGGGCCAGACGTGCGGCTGCTGGTTGAAGTAAATCTTGTAGCCGCGCTGCGTGATCTGCGGCATGGCGTCGGGCGCAGGGGCCTCGATCCAGTCGACCTGGCCGGAGAGCAGCGCGGCCGTGCGCGCATTCGCTTCGGGCATGGGCATCATCACCACGCGGTCGATCTTGGGTGTGCGCTTGGGGTCCCAGTAGGCCTTGTTCGCCACGAGTTCCAGGCGCTCACGCGGCAGGAAGCGGGCCATCTTGAACGGGCCGCTTCCGGACGCATCGGCGGCAAATGCGATCCAGGCGTTCTTGGATTTTTCAGCGGGCGTGGCGCCGGCCGCGGCTTCAAACTTCTTCTGCCAGTGGGCCGGCGAGGCCATGAACAGGTTGGTCAGGTTCAGCGGCAAAAACGCATCGGGCTCGCTGGTGGTCAGCTCCACCGTGAGGTTGTCGATCTTGCGGGCGCCTGGCTGGCGTCGAAATGCACGGCGTCCTTGTCGAGCACCTTCTGCACGTTCCACACCACCGAATCGGCGGTGAGGTCGGAGCCGTCGTGGAATTTCACGCCGGGGCGCAGCTTGAAAATCCACTTGGTCTTGTCGGTCGCACCGGCCGCCCACGAGGTCGCCAGGCCGGGGATCAACACGCTGGCCGCGTCGCTCTTGGACAGGTCCCAGTGCGTGAGCGCGTCGTACATCGGGATGCCGGTGAAGCGGTTGCCCTCAAAGCCCTGGTCGGGCTGGCCGAGCGTGCGCGGAATGTCGGCCGCGGTCATGGCGATGCGCAAGACCTTTTCTTGCGCCATGGCGGCGGGCGAGGCCAGGGCGGCGATCAGGCCGGCGGCCAGAGCGAGGCCCAAGGGTCGGACTGCAAAGCGGGGCGGGGTGGATTTCCGGTTCATCGTGACTCCAGCGGTTTCGGGTGGAACAAAGGGCAAGACCTTGGGTGGGCACGCTCATCACGGTGCGCGGCCTGCCCCAGGCAGGTGCGCCGCCGAAAAATGGCCTGGCAAGATTTTTGTATGCAACCTGCGTGCCACCACCGATTCGACGAAAACGAAACTTCCCGCCTGACACCCTGTTTTCATGGGAAAAACAGCTGGATTTGGGACTTTTCGTGATTTATTCTTGCACCAGCTTGGCGCAGACACAACCGGTTTCGCCCCAGGATGTGGCGCTGTTTTCAGTTTTTTGTATGCAATATTCACCGCAATGGGGCCCCAAAAGCCACACCACATGAACCTGCTCCTGATCAATCCGAACACCTCCTCCGCCATGACGCAGGCCATCGCCGGGGCCGCGCGGGCGGTGGCCGCACCCGGCACGCGCATCCTCGCGGTGCAGCCCAGCTTTGGCCCCGCGTCCATCGAAAGCCACTTCGAGGAAACCATTGCGGCGGCCGGCGTGGCCGAGCAGGTGCGCCTGGCGGACCCGCGGCCTGACGCCGTGGTGATCGCCTGCTTTGGCGACCCGGGGCTGGACGCGGCGCGCGAAGCCACCGACGCGCCGGTGATCGGCATCGCAGAGGCCGCCTTCCACGCCGCCTCGTTCCTGTGCACCGGTTTTTCGGTGGTGACCACCATGACGCGCACCTGCATCACCGCCGAGCACCTGTTGCACCGGTATGGACTCGAGCGGCGCTGCCGCGGCGTGCACGGCACCGACATCCCGGTGCTGGAGCTGGAGCACGCGGGCGAAGCGCTGGTGGCGCGCATCGAGGCGGCTGCGCGCGAGGCGCTGGCGCGCGACCGCAGCGGCGCCATCGTGCTGGGCTGCGCGGGCATGGCCCCGTTGTGCGCCACCCTGAGCGCGCGCCTGGGCGTGCCGGTGATCGACGGTGTGAGCGTGGCGGTGAAGATGGCCGAAGCCCTGTGCGCGCTGGGCTTGCGAACCAGCCAGCACGGCGATTACGCCCCGCCGCCGCCCAAGGCCTGGACCGGCTGGGCGACAACGCTGTCCTGACGAATCAGGTCGGGCGGTGCACGCCCACGGGGCGGTCTGCCGCCGCGGCCCACTGGGTGTTGAACCACGCGTCGCCGTCGAGGCAGGCGCGCAACATGGGCAGCGCGTCCAGCCCCCAGAACACGCGGCCGTCCACCACCATCGCCGGCACACCGAACAGGCCCAGGGCCAGCGCCTCGTCGGTGTTGGCGCGCAGGCGCTGCTTCACCGCCTCGCCGTCGGGCGGGCTCCAGGGTTTGCCGCGCTGCGCCATGTGCTCCTGCAGGCGGGCCTGCAGCTCGGCCAGGCGGGCGGGATCGGCGGCGTCCAGCCCACCGTGCCACACGTGGTGGAACAGCTGTTCGGTCACGTACCGGTTGGTGTCACCCGGCGCGTCATCGGTGGCACAGGCCAGGCCCAGGCGCAGCAGGGGCAAGGGGTTGAAGGGGTGGGCGGCGGGCAGATCGAGCCGCACGCCGTGCCGGTGCGCGAGCCAGCTCACCTGGCGGTAGGTCCAGTCGCGCTTGGCGGGAATCTCGGCCGGGCCGAGCTGGCCATGAGCCTTGAGCAGCGCGGCGAACAGGACCGGCCTGTAGCGCACCACCACGCTGTGGCCCATGAGCGCTTCGGGCAGGCGCTCGAAGGCCAGGTGCGCGTAGGGCGAGATGGGGTCGTAGTGAAAGTCGATCTCGCGCAGGTCGGCACACGTGCCCGTCATGGCGCCACCACCGGCACCTGCCGGGCTTCGATGAGCTGCCACACCGCCAGCTTCTCGGCGTCGGCCATGCGGCTCCACTGCGAGATTTCGGGAATCGTGCGAAAGCAGCCCTTGCAGGCAAACCGGGCTTCGTCCATCTCGCAGACCGAGATGCAGGGCGAGGGCACGCCGGGGGCGAGGCCGGCCTTGGCGCGGGCGGCCTGGAGGGTGACGGGAGGGCGGATGGGCAGGGACATGGTGGGCACGGTTGTCAGACCACGGTGACGTCGTGCACGGGCGCACCGGTCAGGGTCTGGAGTTGTTGGGGCGTGAGGGGGAAGACGGCGTGCGGATGGCCGGCGGCGGCCCACACGGTGTCAAAGCGGAACAGCTGCGCGTCGATGAGCGTGACGACCGGCGTGGCGTGCGCCAGCGGCGAGACGCCGCCGATGGAAAAACCGGTGCTGCTCTTCACGAAATCGGCGTCGGCCCGGCCGAGCTTGCCGCCCTCGGCACACACGAGCGCCTGCACCTTCTTCTCGTCCACGCGCAGGTCACCCGAGGTGACGACCAGCACCGCCACGCCGTCGCTCTTGCGGCGGAACACGATGCTCTTGGCGATCTGGCCCAGCGCCACACCCAGCGCATCGGCGGCCTGTTGCGCGGTGCGCGCGGCGTCTTCGAGCATGCGGGGCGGGTGCGGGTGGTTCAAAGACCGCAGGTGATCGGTCACGCGTTGAACGGCCGGGGTGGTGGAAGGGGACACGTCACTCATGGGCCCCGATGGTATCGGCACGCGGCCACGCCTGCTGAGATGGGCTTGTGCGGGGATGGTCGGCGCCCGCTCGATTGCACACACTGGCTTCACCCACCTGGGCTGCGCCGCGACACCTGAAACCCCACCCTTCGAGGTCCCTCCATGTACGGTCAACTGCAATTCGATCCCGACGATACCGAGACGCCATGGACTGTCCATTTCTACCTTCGCATCGATCTGGATCCGCCCATTTTGAGCTCCCCTCAAGCCGCCTTGCGGGGCACCGCCATGAGGCAACTGAAAAGCGAGGCGCCCGACATCACACCCGCCGAGATCACCCACCTGAACAGCATCTGCAGGGGTCTGCCCCTCGACCGCAAGGACCTGGTGTCCGATCTCTTCCTGGGCCTGGCGCACCTTCGGCTTGCACCGGCGCGGCGCAAGGAACGCGAGGACCGCATCGCCGCCACGCTGAACGCCTATTTCCCCTCGATCACACTGCCGCCGGCCATGGTGACCGGCATGGCCTACATCCAGCTGATGGCGCCTTTGACGCCCGACGCGTTTCTGCGCGAGGTGGTGGGCAGCCAGGCGGCCCGTCTGCAGATGGTGTTCAGCACGGTCTCTCCTTGGGATACCTGCTGCTACCCCCATGCGAGCCACCTTGAGGTGGTGGCCGCCTCGCTGGGCGTGACGTCCCGCTCGGATGAAGACCGCCTGCTGTTCAACACGCTGTTCTCGCGCCCCTGGGCCGAACGGGACGGGTTCATCGAACTGGTGGAAAACGCCGCCAGGTACAAGCTCCTGCCCGCCGTGAGCAAAGCGGTGGCCGCGCTGCACGGCGCCGGCCTGCTGGTGGTCTCCGAAGGCGACATCCTGGTCAAGGTGCTGCAAGACTGCCAGGCAGCGGGGCTCAACGGTTCGATGGAGCCGGACATCGCCGCCGCCGTGGCCAACCAGGTGGCGCTGGGTCGGACCGCCGAACTCGCTCGCAGCCGACAGGTGCTGGCCAGCACCCTGGATGCCACCCGCCTGGGCGTCAACCTGGGTCACCAGGTGAACGAGCAGAACAGCGCGGCGGTCGCCGCCGCCGGGCAGGCCTTCTGGCAGCAACTCTTGCGCATGACGCCGGAGCGCCTGCGGCTTCAAAAACAGCGGGACAGCGCGCCGGTGGCGCTCCAGAATGCGGCCCCCACCGGTCCCGGCGACCTCGATCCGGTCCATGCATGGTCGGTGAGCCGACTGTTGCGGTGGATCGAGGGTCCGATCCTCGAGAAAGCCCCGGCGCCGCTGGAGCGCGCCCGGTTTGTCTTGAAGGAAAAGGCGGCACGGCAGGAAGCCCGCGTCAAAACCAAAATGCCCAGAGACGCGGTGATGGTCGACAAGGACCTGAGCGCGCCCGACATCGATCTGGCGGTGCAAAACGCGTTGAGCACCACCGCCGGGTTCTTCATCGGTGACATCGAAGACATGCTGTTCCGGGCCAAGGCGCTGGGCGCGGCCCCCCCGGCGGCGCAACGCTGCCTGGATCTGCTGGCACCACTGCAGCAGCTCAAGAAAGAGGACCGATCCGATGACCAGAAGGCCCGCGCGCTGCTGCACAGCGCGTCGTCGGCGGTCGACCAGTTGCGGCTCGACCTGCGAACGGTGGTGTTCGATGCGCAACTGCGTCAACGCTTCGATCAGCAACTGCACCAGGCCTTGTACAACGAGCCCATGGTGGAGGGCAAACGGCACGGTGGTGTGATCCAGTGCCGTTTGAAACGCAGCGACTGGCCGTGGGTTGCCGAGCGGTACCACCGCAGGTGGCTCCCCTGGAACCGGTGCATCACGGTGGACGGGATTCCACGGGTCTTGCAGCCCGACCAGGCCCTGGGGCTGTACGTCACAGGCAAGAGCCTCAGCGGCTATGAGTTCGATGTGTCGGTGCACCTCTGGCTGCGCAGGGGCGGACGCGAGCGTGCACCGGGCACCAGCGTGTTGCCGTTCTCCCCCATGAACACCGAGGACTGGATCGACACGCTGACACCTTGCGCGGTGCTGCACGTCCCGTCGGCCACCTGAGCTGACGGGAGATTCAGGCCGCGCGCTTGACCAGCAGCAGACTCGCGCCCATGGCCATGAGCACGCCGCCAAACACCCGGTTCTGCGCGCGGCGCGCCCGGGCGGTGGCCAGCCAGCGCTGGGCGCGCGAGGCCAGAAACGCGTAACCGTGCATGACCACGAGATCGACGGCGATGGTGGTCACCAACAACACCAGCAGCTGCAACCACAGCGGGCGCTGCGGGTCGATGAACTGCGGCAGCACCGCCACCATGAACACGATGCCCTTGGGGTTGGTCACGTTGGTGAAAAAGCCGGTGACGAAACGTTCGCGCGCGGACGGCACGCCCGCCGGCCCCGGGACCGCCCCGCCCGTGGGCGCAGTGGTCCCCACGTGCGAGCGCCACTGCTTGAAGCCCAGCCAGATCAGGTAACCCGCCCCGGCGAACTTCACCACCGTGAAGGCGGTGGCCGAGGCCAGCAGCAGCGCGCCCACACCCACACCCGCCACCAGCAGGATCACCGCCAGCCCCAGCTGCAGGCCGGCGATGGTGGCGCTGGTTTTCTTCACACCGTAGGCCAGGCCGTGCGTGGCAATGGCCCACGAGGCCAGGAAATACGCCAGCCAGACTTGCAGTTCCATGTTCGTCAGCCCTTCAGCCCGCCCGTTTGGCCAGCAGGGCGCGCGCCACGCGCGAGCCGCTCGGCCGGCCAAGTTGTTCGCTGATGTACGCGCCCGCATCGACCAGCGCGTCCAGGTCGATGCCGGTCGCGATGCCCATGCCGTGCAGCAGGTACACCACGTCTTCCGTGGCCACGTTGCCGGTGGCGCCCTTGGCGTAGGGGCAGCCGCCCAGCCCGGCCACGGACGACTGGAAGTTCCACACGCCCAGCTCCAGCGCGGCGAGCGTGTTCGACAAGGCCTGCCCGTAGGTGTCGTGAAAGTGGCCCGAGACATCGTCGATGCCGTAGTGCTGCAAGGTGGCCTCCAGCGCGGCCTGCACCTTGCGCGGCGTGCCCACGCCGATGGTGTCGGCCACGTCCACGCGCTGCACACCGATGCCCTTCATGAGCCCGGCCAGATACGCCACCCGCTCGGGCGCGATCTCGCCTTCGTACGGGCAACCCACCGTGCAGCTCATGGCGCCGCGCACCGCGATGCCGGCCGCGCGCGCGGCCTCGACCACGGGCGAGAAGCGCTCGATGCTTTCGGCAATGCTGCAGTTGATGTTCTTCTGGCTGAAGGCCTCGCTGGCCGCGCCGAACACCACGATCTCGTCGGGCCGGTCGAGCACGGCGGCCTCGAAGCCCTTGAGGTTGGGCGTGAGCACCGAGTAACGCACGCCGCTCTGGCGCAACAAGCCGGCCATGACCTCGTGGTTGTCCGCCATCTGCGGCACCCACTTGGGGCTCACGTAGCTCGTGACCTCGATCTCTTTGAGGCCAGCGGCCTGCAGACGGTGCACCAGCTCGATCTTGATCGCCGCGGGCACCGGCTGCTTTTCGTTCTGCAGGCCGTCGCGCGGGCCGACGTCGATGAGGCGAACGCGGGAGGGGATGCTCATGAGGTTCTCGATTCAGTAGCCGCGATCCCGGTGCACCACGCCCGCGATCGGCTCGCCGCGCGAGAGCGCCACGATCTTGCTCGCGATCTGCGCGATGCTTTCGTCGCGCAGGGTGCGCGCCGAGGTGTGCGGGGTCATGGTGACCTTGGGGTGGTGCCAGAAGGGGTGGTCGGCGGGCAGCGGCTCGGTGCGGAACACGTCCAGCGTGGCGCCGCTCAGGTGCCCGCTGTCGAGCAACTCGATCAGATCGTTGTCTACCAGGTGCGCGCCCCGCGCCACGTTGATCACATAACCGCCGGGTTGCAGGCGCGAGAGCGTCTTGCGGTTGAGGATGTCCTGCGTGTCGGGCGTGAGCGGCAGCAGGTTGACCAGCACCTTGCACGAGGAAAGGAAGGTGTCGAAACGGTCCGCGCCCGCGTGGCACACCACGCCTTCAATGGCTTTGGGGGTGCGGCTCCAGCCGTGCACCGGAAATTCAAACTGCCCGAGCGCACGCGCCACCCGCTCACCCAGGACCCCCATGCCCATCACACCCACGGGCCAGTCGGCTCGGCTGCGGGGTTTGCGGTACGACCACTGGCCGGCGGCGATGTCCGCCTCGTACCCGTCGAACTCGCGGAAGTGGCGGATGACGGCGTGGCACACGTACTCGGCCATCTGCACCGACATGCCGGCGTCGTCGAGCCGCACCACCTGGGTCTGGGGAGGCAGGCGCAGCTTCATGATCGCGTCCACACCGGCGCCGATGTTGAACATGGCCTTGAGGCCGGGTTGTTCGTCCAGAAAGGCCTGCGGTGGCGACCACACGATGGCGTAGTCGGCCTGCGGATCGCCGGCTTTCCAGGTGCTGACTTGGGCGCCGGGCAGCAGGGCGCGAAAGCCCTCTTCCCAGGGGGCGGCTTTGGTTTGGGCAACGCAAATGGTGATGTTCATGCAGCGAGCTTAAAAGAAGCGGCCCGCGCGCGCTGTCACCCCCATCACCTTTGTCACGCGGCCGTGATCCTGAGCAACTCGGCGCCTTCGCTCACCTGGTCGCCGGGCGCGTACAGCAGCCATCTTCATCGCTTCCATCACGGCCAGCGCCTGGCCTTTCTTGATCACATCGCCGGCCTTCACCGCGAACGACAACACCTTGCCCGGCATGGGTGCGGTGAGCCGCCCGCCATCGGCCGCGGCCACGCCGGCGTGGGCCAGCGCGTCGATCTCGGTGATTTGCGTGGCGCCCAGGGCGCAGAAGATGTGCACGATCTCGCCCTGCTGCCAGGTCTGCACGGTCTGCCGCTGGCCTTGGAACTGCAGGTCCATGCGGGCGCCGCCGTCGGTGGACAGGGTCTCGAACCGCAGCACCCCGCTGACCTCGCCAAACGCCAGTTGCAAGGCGCCGTCGTGCAGGTAGGTCAGGTGAGCGAGCAGCGGCTCGCCCATGTACTCAAAGTCGAAACGGCGCACGGTCAGGCCGTGCGGGCGCCAGCCGTCGCGGCGCGAGAAGGGGTCGGCGGCTTCACTCGCGCGCTCGGCCACCAGCGTCTGTGCCACGGCCGAGGCCACCGCCAGCGCCAGTCCCACCTTGTCCTGGTGGAACAGCACCGCCGCTTCGCGCGGGATCAGCGCCGTGTCCAGATCCGCCTGCGCAAACGACGGGCTGTTGACCACGTGGCGCAGGAACTGCACGTTGGTGGAGAGGCCGACGATGCGCGTCTCGGCGAGCGAAGCGTCCATGCGCGCCAGCGCTTCTTCGCGCGTGGCGCCATGCACGATGAGCTTGGCAACCATAGAGTCGTAGAACGGGCTGATGGTGTCGCCCTCGCGCACGCCGTCGTCCACCCGCACCGGGCTGCGCTCGAACGCCGTGCACGCGGGTTTGCGGTACACCGACAGCGTGCCGGTGGCGGGCAGGAAATTGTTGTCCGGCGTTTCGGCGCAGATGCGCGCCTCGATCGCGTGGCCGTGGATGCGCAGCTCGTCCTGCTTCAGCGGCAGCGGCTCGCCGCTGGCCACGCGCAGTTGCCACTCCACCAGGTCCAGCCCGGTGATGGCTTCGGTCACCGGGTGCTCCACCTGCAGGCGTGTGTTCATCTCCATGAAGAAGAAGCGCATGCCGCCTTCGGGGGGTTGTTCGACGATGAACTCCACCGTGCCGGCGCCCACGTAGTTCACGGCCTTGGCCGCCGCCACGGCGGCGGCGCCCATCTGCT
>LNFM01011272.1_pt1 | contig 12224 bp, 13 predicted proteins | sample 596031 | NCBI WGS metagenome assembly LNFM01 (sample SAMN04254537, study PRJNA301005) | activated carbon metagenome | isolation source: dual media filters at the Ann Arbor, Michigan drinking water treatment plant | place: USA: Ann Arbor | reverse complement strand
AAAACAATGCGATCACCTCGCCGCATGCTTAACCTAGCGCATATGAGGGGGAAGGTGCCCGAAGGGCGGATGGGGGATGTCGAAGACGGACTCCTGCGTTCGCCTTCGACATACCCCTTCCGTCGCTACGCGCCGCCTTCCCCCTCCGGGGGAAGGGAAGATTCAAGTAAGACGCGCGGCTGGAATGGCCTTGTCTGCCGTCTGGTAGAGGCCCTTGAGGCTGTGCTCGGCGAGCGCCTTGTGGCGCGCCACGGCGTCGGGATGCAGTTCGGACTCCGGCGGCACTTCAGCCATGTGATAGCCGAAGCGGTCCACGCCGCGCACCAACGACGCGCTGCTGCTGCGGCCTTCGGCCGGCTTCAGGCTGGTGGGCATGTAGCGCACGGCGAAGCCGCGGCGCGGCCAGCTGGCGCGGTTGGGGCCTGAGCCGTGCACGATCAGCACGTGATGCAGCGAGACCTCGCCGGGCTCGAGCACGAAATCGACCGCCTGCGATTCATCGACCGTGGCTTCGACCTCCTGACCGCGCGTCAGCAGGTTCTTCTCGGCGAAGGTGTCGCGGTGCTCAAGCTGCGTCAGGTGGCTGCCGGGCACGACGCGCATGCAGCCCGAGAGCTCGTTGCTCGGCGCGAAGGCGACCCACGCCGTCACCACCTCGGGCGCCGCCAGCCCCCAGTACGTCGCGTCCTGGTGCCACGACACGAAGGTCCCATCGCCCGGCCCCTTGTTGAAGAAGCCGGAACTGAAGCACAGCAGGTCGGGCCCGAGGATGCTCTCGACTGCGTCGAGGATGCGCGCGTCGCGCACGATCGCATCGAGCCAGGGAAACACGAGATGCGGCTTCATGTTCAGCAGGCCGCTGCTCAGCGACGCGCCGGCACGCTTCTCCGACTCCTCGAAGCGCCGGTTGAACGTGTCGGCCTCGGCCCGCGAGAAGGCGGGAACCTTCAGGTGATAGCCGCGCTCGTGGTAGGCGGCGACTTCCGCTGCGCTCAATGCCGTGCCCATCACGGTCCTCCCTTTCCAGCTCGTCAGAATGCACTCGCCGGCCGCGCAAGGCCATAGTGGTCGCGCAGGGTCTGCCCCTCATAGGCGGTACGGAACAGGCCGCGCCGCCGCAGGATCGGGATCACCTCGGCGACGAAGACGTCGAGCATCGAGGGCAGCAGCGGCGGCATGACGTTGAAGCCGTCGGCCGCGCCCTCGTTGAACCATTCGACCATCAGATCGGCGATCTGCTCGGGCGTGCCCGCTGTCGTGTAGTGGCCGCGCGCGCCCGCGAGATAGGTGAGCAGCTGGCGCAAGGTCGGCGTCTCGCGCCGCACCAGGCCGACGATCACCTCGGTGCGGCTGCGCGCCGCCTCGACTGTATCCGGGTTGGGGAAGTCCTCGACCGACAGAGGCTTGTCCAGCGGCAGATGCGAGAAATCATGCCCGCCGAAGCGGCCCGACAGGCGCTTGCGGCCGATCTCGGGATCGGTCAGGTCATTGAGTTCGCGCGCCATGCGCCGCGCCTCTGCCTCGGTCGGAGCGATCAGCGGGCTCAAGCCCGGCAGGATCAGCGCCTGGTCGAGCGCGCGGCCTTCGGCTGAGACCAGCGCCTTGAGGTCGGCGTAGAACGCCTGCGCCGTCGCCTTCTCCATCTGCGCGGTGAAGATCGCCTCGGCGTGGCGCGCGGCGAAGCGGCGGCCGGTCTCGGACGAGCCGGCCTGGACGAAGACCGGCCTACCCTGCGGCCCGCGCGGTATGTTGAGCGGGCCGGCGACCTTGTAGTGTTCGCCGCGATGGTTGACCGGCCGGATGCGATCGGCACGCGCGTAAACACCGCTGGCGCGATCATCGACGATGGCGTCGTCGGCCCAGCTGTCCCATAGCGCCGTGACCACCGTCATGAACTCCTCGCCACGCGCGTAGCGGTCGGCGTGGCTGACCTGGCCCTCGCCGCCGTAGTTGCGCGCCGCCGCCGCGGCCCATGACGTCACGATGTTCCAACCGGCGCGACCACCGCTCATATGGTCGATCGAGGCGAACTGCCGGGCGAGGTTGAAGGGCTCGGTATAGGTGGTCGAGGCGGTGGCGATCAGGCCGATGCGCGCCGTCGAGACCGAGAGCGCCGCCAGCACGGTGAGCGGCTCCAGCCAAGTGCGCCCCGCCGCCACGCCGTCCTCGCCCATCGCCAGCTGGTCGGCGAGAAAGATCGAATCGAACAGCCCCGCCTCGGCCCGGCGTGCCAGGTCCTGGTAGTAGCCGATGTCGGTGAGCGCCAGCGGCGAGGACTGCGGATGCCGCCACGACGCCTCGTGGTGCCCGCGGCTCTGGATGAACAGGTTGAGGTGCATGCGCCGGGTCATGGCGGAACCTTACACCCTCTTGCCGACGGGACTGGTTTGCGCGATGACATTGGTGGCACCAACACCCTCGGGCGTCGGAGGGCCGTATGAGTGATACCGACACCAAGCCGACCACCAAGATCGAGCCGAAGACCGAGCGGCCGAAGCTCTATCGCGTGATCCTGGTCAACGACGACTTCACGCCGCGCGAGTTCGTCGTCGAAGTGCTGAAGGCGGTCTTCCGCATGACCGAGGAGCAGTCCTATCGCGTGATGATGACGGCCCATCGCCGCGGCGTCTGCGTCGTCGCGGTGTTCACCAAGGACGTCGCCGAGACCAAGGCGACCGCTGCCACCGACATGGGACGGCGCGCCGGCCATCCGCTGACCTTCACGACCGAGCCGGAGGAGTAGCGCCGCGCACGTAGCGCCGTGTGAGGATGCGCAGGCGGTCGCGGAAATGCGGCCGCAGGCGCGCGCTCCATTCGGTGTCGACCGCCGCTTTCCATGCCGCGCTCTCGGTCACCTCAGGCCCGCTCAGGTGATAGATCGCGACGTAGCGATGCGACCCGTCGGGATCCGGCCCGCTACGATAGCGCCGCGCCGCCAGCGTGCCGGGCACCTTCGACAGCAGTGGCAGATGCTCCTGGTCATACCAGGCGTTGAAGTCGGCCTCGTGCTCGGGCGCGACGTTCATGGCGTTGAGCAGGAAGCCGCCGGCGCCTGGCGGGGCCTTCGCCTCGCCCGGGGTGATCTGCTCGCCTTCGAAACGCAGCAGCTTGCGGCACATGCCGGTGACGCGCTTGGACCACACCGAGAGGTTCTCGTAGGCGATCGCCTCGTAGGGCGCGCTGCGCATCACGGCGAGCGAATCCAGATCGTAGGACGCGACCGCGACCGGCGAGCCGTCGACGTTCAGCCAGCGCTCGCACAGGCCGAAGCCGGGCACCCGCTCGCGCTCGGGGATGTGCTCGAGGTCGTACCAATCGTGGAACTCGTCCGCGTGCGCGGTCGAAAAATCGAAAGCGGCGACGAGCAAGCCCCTGGCCATGGAGCGGTTCCTCCGGTTGTTGCAGCGACATTACTCCCTTCCCCCGCCCCGGGCGCGCATAGCCGCCCAGCGGCTGGCGACCGCCATCGAGGATTGACGGCCCTGCGGCCGGGGCTACCCTCCCCCTACCAAGCCAGCAGGAGCACGTGAGCCATGACGGACAGGCTGATCTCCGGCGACAACCATATCGACCTCACCTATTGCCCGCCCGACCTGTGGTCGGAGGCTGCGCCCAAGAAGTGGAAGCTGCTGGCGCCGCGCTGCGAGGAGCTCGACGACGGCCTGCACTGGTTCGTCGAGGCGCAGGACAAGGGCATGTGGAACGGCGTCGGGCCGGGCTTCCTGAAGTACCAGCAGGGCTCGTTCCATCACGTCGACGAGATGCACGCCGCCGGCTTCCGCTGGGACTATCGACGGGGCGCCAAGCCGCGGCCGACCACGCCGGAGCTGCGCATCGCCGATCTCGATCGCGACGGCGTCGACGCCGAGATCGTCTATGGCTGCCTGATGATCAACGAGATGATCGCCGACCCTCAAATGCGGGGATGGTGCGACGGCATCTACAACGACTGGGTCGCCGACTTCGCCAAGCGCGCCGACGCCAAGCGCGTCTTCCCGCTGGCCATCGTGCCCAACCACGACCCCATCGCCGCCGCCGCCGAAGTGCGGCGCTGCGCCAAGATGGGCATCAAGGGCGGCGACCTCGCCTTCAAGCGCATGTCGCTGCCGCTGTGGCATCACGACTGGTATCCGCTGTGGGAAGCCGCCGCCGAGTGCCGGTTCCCGATCTCCTTCCACTCCACCGGCTTCAAGGCGCTGCGCGCGCCCGACACTCCGGCGATGGAGAAGGAGTACTTCACCGAGTACCGCTTGGTGCGCTCGGCGCTGTTCCAGCTCGACACCATGGAAGTGCTGGTCTCGATGCTCGCCTCGGGCGCCTGCGAGAAGTATCCCAACTTCAACTTCGTGCTGGGCGAATCGGGCTGCACCTGGCTGCCTTACGTCTTCGACCGCCTCGACACCGAATATCACGACCGCGCCCGCGCGCTCGGCTTCAAGATGAAGCCCTCCGACTATTTCCGCCGCCAGGGCTACGTCACCTACCAGCAGGACAAGTACCTCGAGCCGATCGTGCCGATGATCGGCGAGGACAACATCATCTGGGGCGCCGACTACCCGCACCCCGATTGCCTGTGGCCCGACTCGAAGAAGGTGCTCGACGAGAACCTGGCGAACTTCTCGCCGGCGGTTCGCAAGAAGATCACCAGCGAGAATGTGGCAAGGCTGTACGGACTGAATTAGCTCTACCTTCCCCCGGAGGGGGAAGGTGGCAGCGCGAAGCGCTGACGGATGGGGGATGTTGAAGACGGACTCCTCGTTCGTCTTCAACATCCCCCATCCGCCCTACGGGCGCCTTCCCCCTCCGGGGGAAGGTAAATTCTCTACGCGCGCCAGCGACTGAGATTGGCGGCGACGAAAGCGTCGTCGTGCAGCTCGGGGTAGGTCGCGTAGAGACGATCGATGCCCGCGCTCTGGCCCAGGCTGAGCGTCTCGTGCGGATCGAGGCAGTGCGTCGAGGTCATCAGACCTTGGCGGCGCAGGATCTCGTGGCAGCCGGGGATGCAGCCGGCGAAATCGTGGTCGACGTCGAAGACGACGCTGTTGCAGTCGGTGACGAATGAGTCGAGCGCCAAGGTCTCGGGCGTGACCGCCGCGCCGCTCGACACGGCGAGCTTCAGCCTCTCCAGCAGCTCGACGGCGCCACGCGTCCACACGCTCCAATGGCCGAGCAAGCCGCCGCGGAAACGCAAGGTGACCTCGCGGTTGCCGGTGCGCACGACCAGCGGCGTCACCAGATCGGCGACGATGTGATCGTCGTTGCCGGTGAAGAGCGTGATCCGCTCTTCCGCCTGGGCCTGGGCGATGCCGAAGGCGACGTCGAGCGTGCGGTAGCGGTTGAACGGCGCGACCTTGATCGCCACGACGTTGTCGATGGCGGCGAAGCGGCTCCAGAAGCCGCGCGACAGCTGGATGCCGCCCACCGCGGTTTGCAGGTAGAAGCCGACCAGCGGCATTTCCTTGGCCACCGCTGTGCAATGCTCGATCAGCTCGTCCTCGCTGGCACCCTTCAGCGCCGCCAGCGACAGCAGCACCGCGTGATAGCCCATGGCGCGCGCGGTGCGCGCCTCCTCGACCGCCTGCGCCGTCCTGCCGACGGCGCCGGCGATCATCACCAGCGGCCGGTCGGTCCATTCGCGCGCCGTCTCGATCGCCAGCTCCAGCACCGGCTTATACAGGCCGACCTCGCGGATCGCGAACTGCGTGGAATGCACGCCGACCGCCAGCCCGCCCGAACCGGCATCGACGTAGTAGCGGCTGATCGCGCGCTGCGAGCGCCTGTCGAACTGGCGATCGGCGTCGAGCGCCAGGGGATGCGCCGGGATCACCGCGCCGTGGCGCAGGATCGACAGGACGGGCGCCGGGAGGTCGCGCCAGTGGAGAGCGGAGGCCAGTGTCATGGCGCCATCGTAACGCAGGATGGCGTCCTGTTTGAAGTCAGGCGCGTCGCTTTGTCAGCAAATGCACGATGCCGAGCGCTATCAGCGCCACCACCGCCGCGACGCCCGCCCCCGCCAGGATACGCAGCATGCGCGTCTCGAGGCCAAGCCCATTGTTCTGGGCAAGCACGCCCGCTGCGATACCGATGCCGATGCATGCGGCAGGAAGCCATTTCGGCGCGGTCATTCGAATTGTCCCCCAAATGGCCCGGCAACCGGGACATGCTACCCCAACTCCGGCCCGGCCAGCGCGAAGACGTGGCTCGGATCGTCCAGGCCCTTCGCGGTGCCCAGGGTCATGCGCATATAGGCGCGGGGCGTCTGCCCGCCCTGTCCCTCGATCCACTTGCGCACATCGCGATGGGCTTCCGGCACGTCGATGATGAACGGGCCCGCCGCCGACGTCGTCGCCCTGGCGATCAGCGCCAGCGCGACCGGCTCGCTGTCGGCGATCACCGGGCCGATCGAGGTGGCGACACGACCCTCGCGGCCCAGCGCATAGCCGGTGATCGCACCCGATGGCGTCTGGGCGATCCAGGCGAGGCCGGGCTGGCGCAGCAGAAGATGCGCCAGGATCGTGGGTCGCTCCATGCCGCTGAGCGACCGGTCGTAGGTCGCGAGCTTCGACAGATCGGCGATCGTCGCCGGCCGAATCTCGATGCCCTGAGGCGGCGCCACCGTGTTCTTCGCGGCGTCGAGATGCCAGCGCCGGATCGAGTAGAGGTCGTGGAATCCCAACGGCAGGTAGATCGGCCGGCCAAGCTCGGTGGCATCGAGCCCGGCGACGGCGCCCATCTCGCGCACGTCGGCGATGCAGCGCTTGAGCAGCCCTGTACCTGCGCCGCCGCGCCGACGATCCTTCGTCACCAGCACCATGCTGATCCACGCCAGGCGCTGACCCAGCGGCAGCACCAGCGAGCTCGCCTGCCATGTGCCATCGGGGCCGACGAGGCCGAAGCCGCGGCCGGCGCCCAGCATGAAGCGCCAATCGGCGACGTTCTGGTTCCAGCCGGCCTCGATCGACAGCGGCCATACCGCTTCGGCGTGCTCGGCCTCGATGGGCCGCACGTCGAGCAGGTCAGTACTTGCCATCGCGCACCTCGTAGTGCGTCGGCTTGTTGTGCGTGGCCATATCGCGCGACAGCCAGTCGGCGTTCCACTCGATCATGGTCTTGAGCGGCACACTCGGCGCACCGAACTCCTTGACCATGCGTGCGGCGTTGTTGATCCAGCCGGTCGGCGCCGGCTTGCCGGTGAAACTCGGCGCTCTGCCGAGTAGCTTGCCGAACTCGCTCGCGACGGCGGCGACTTCGAAGGTCTCGGGCCCGGTGACGTTGATCGGCGAGGTCGGCGTCGTGGCGTGCGCAAGGCAGCGCAGCGCCACCTCGTTGGCGTCGCCCTGCCAGATCACATTGGCGTGGCCCATCGACAGATCGATGGTCTCGCCGTCGCGCACCTTGCGGCCGATGTCGTGCAGCACGCCGTAGCGCATGTCGATGGCGTAGTTCAGACGGAACAGCCGGCCGGGCGTGCCATGCCGCGCCGAGAAATAGGAGAACATGTGCTCGCGGCCGGCGCAGGAATTGGCGTAGTCGCCTGGCGGCGGCACCGCCGGCATGTCCTCCGTCGCGCCACCGCTCTCGACCGGCACGAAGGGATAGACGCAGCCGGTCGAGAAGACGGTGATGCGAGACGACTTGAACACCTCCGCCACCATCGCCGGCACCTGCACATTCATCGCCCAGGTCAGCGGTACGTCGCCTGTGGCGCCGAACTTTCGGCCGGCCATGAACACGACATTGGGCAGCTTGGGCACTGCCTCGAGCGCCGACCGATCGAGCAGATCGGCCTGCAGCGTCTCGACGCCGGCCTTCTCCAAGGACTCCCGCACACCCTTCTCGCTGAAGCGCGCCACGCCGACCACGCGCCGATCGGGCACGGCGCGCTTGGCCAGCCGCGCCAAGGTCGGGCCCATCTTACCGGCGACGCCCAGCACGAGGATGTCGCCCGGCGCCTTCGCCAGATCGGCGATCAGCCGCGGCGAGGGCGTGGTCATGAAATCTTCCATCGCCTCGACCGTGTCGAAGCGCTTCGGCAACGTGCTCATGCGGCGGCCTTCAGTTTCTCGCGGGGCGCCGGCGCCATCGGGCGCAGCGCGGTGAAATCGAGATCGGCGCCGACGGCGAAGCCGGGGCAGCCGAGCGAGCCCAGCATGATCGTGCCGCCCTTGGCGCGCAGCCGCGCCGGGCGGTCCGGCAGTTTCTCGTAGAGAAGCGGATGCGCGGCGACAAAGGCGTTCTGCTCGGTGTCCGACGCGCTCGACATGCCGTCGATGAAGTGATGCGCGTTGCGCTCGACATGGGTCATGCCCAGCAGCGAGACCAGGGCGAGGTCCTGCTGCACGCTGATGCCGGGCTGCGTGGTGAGGTCCTCGGCCGACATGAAGTGCCCGGGCCCGAGCTTCGCCACGCGCGCGGCGTTGAGGATCGACTTGTAGAAGCCCTTGCAGTTCTTGCTCGACACGCCGGCATAGCCCAGCGCGAGCGCGCGCGGGAAGGTCGAGAGCTCGCCGTCGGACTCATCGATGATCACCGGCCGGTACTTCGCGAGATCGGTCACCGGCCGGCTGAGCGCGTTCTGGCGCTTGATCGGCTGCTCGATGAACAGCGTGCGCTTCACCATGTTGGACAGCGACGGCGACTCCTCGACCTTGCGCCATAGCTCGACGATGCCCTCGACATCGTCGTACTGCTCGTTGCCGTCGAAGGTGACACGGTAGTCGCCGGCGCCCCGGTCGAGCACCGCGGCGATGCGCGTGAGCCGATCGAGATCGGCCGCGACATTGCCGCCGACCTTGAGCTTGTAGTAGCGGCCGCCGTAATAGGTGACGACCTCCTCCAAGGTCTCAGGCAGGCCGTCGTTGACGCGCTCCGATACTGGACGGTCGGCGGCGGTGAGCGGATCGACGAGCCCGACAGTGTGACGAAGCGCGATGCTGTCGGCAGGCTTTAGGCCGGCGAGGAAGCGTGCGAGATGGCCGGCCTCGATGTCGGGCGTGAGATCGGTGGCGGTGATCCCCGGCACGTTGGCGGCGATCATCGCGGCGAAGGACTGGCCGGTCGCCTTGCCCAGCGCGTCGAGGATCGCGCGGTCGATCAGAGCAGGTCCGTAGGACGACACCAGCGGATTGAGACCCAGCGCCTCGCCGCGCGCGATCTGCTGGCGGTAGGTATTGGCGTAGAGGCCGAACGGCGTATCCCAGCCGCGCGCCTGGTAGTGCTCGATGGCGATCTGCAGCGCCTGGCGCAGCTGGTCGAGATTCTGCGCGTCGCTAAAGGCCGGACTCTTCTCGAACCACTTCGCGCCCAGCGCCTCCGCCGCGACGCCTTCGCTGGTCCGACCATCCTCCAGCCCGATGCGCACGCGCAAGATCGCCTGCGTGCCTTCGGTGACGGTGATCACCCCGAAGCGGAACGGCAGGCGCAATTTGTGGTCGCGCTCGAAACGGTCGGCGGCCTCCAGTCTCACCTTCACGACGCGTGCTCCATCAGCCCCTGGACATAGCCGATCATGCGCGCGGCGCAGGTCGGGCCATCCGGTTCATAGACGAAGGGTTCCATGGCGATCCAGCCGGTATAGCCTGTGTCCTTCAAGGCGCGAAGCACCGGCGCGAACTTGTCGTCGCCCTGCCCCGGGCCACGCCGGTTGCGATCGTTGAGCTGCACATGCGCCAGCAGCCCGCTGGGCATCCACCTCCGGATCGCATCGGTTGGCGGCTCGGGCTCCTCGTGCGCGGCCGCCAGGGTATCGATCATCGTGCGCAGCGCCGGATTGCCGGTGCGGCGCACGACCTCCGCCGCTTCGGCCAGCGTGTTGATCAGATTGCAGTCGGGGCGGGCTAGCGGCTCGATGCAGTAGGTCACGCCCGCCTGACCGGACTCCGAGGCCGCGATGCGCCAGGCCTCCTCGGCGCGCTTGGCGTCATCGACTTCGGTGACGCGCCGCTGCGCCGGTGAGCCGTGCACGAGATAGTCGCCGCCCAGCTCGGCGCACAGCTCGACCAGCGCGCGCAGGACATCGACGCTCTTGCCCCAGACCGTGCGGTCGGCGGTGGTGATCGACAATCCGGCGGGCGCGGCGAGCAGCCAATGCAGGCCGCTGACTGCGATGCTTTCGCCGGCGCAGGCGGTGCGGATCTCGGCGCGCTGGGCGGCCGTCATCGCATAGGCCTCGTCGCCGAAGGTGAAGGGCGCGACCTCCAGGCCTTGGTAACCCAGCGATCGCGCCAGCGCGCATTGGCGCGCGAAGGGCAATTCGCGGATCACTTCATTGCACAGCGACAGTTTCACGGAATATCATCACTCCGGCGCGGGACGGGGGCGCATGATAGCAGAGAGATCGAGGCGATGACGCTGCGCGCACTCGCAGGCCGGTACTGGCCGACGCTGGCGCTCTTCGCGCTGCTGCTGGCGCTGTGGCAACTCGCCGTCACCGCCCTGGAGATCCGCCCCTACCTGCTGCCGCCACCGCGCATGGTGTGGAACGCCCTGTGGCACGCCGACTTCTCGTGGTGGCCGCATCTGTGGATCACCAGCCTGGAGATAGTCGGCGCGTTCTTCATCGCGGCCATCGTCGGCGTGGCGCTGGGCACCGCCATCGCCTGGTCGCCGCTGATCGCCAATGCGCTGATGCCGTTCCTGGTCCTGGTCAACACGCTGCCCAAGGTGGCGATCGCGCCGCTGCTGCTGATCTGGATCGGCTACGGCATCGTGCCCACCATGGTGATGGGCGCGCTGATCGGCTTCTTTCCCGTCGTCATCAACACCGCCGTCGGCCTGTCGCAGGTCGACACCGACATGCTCGATCTCGGCCGCGTCTTCTCGGCGCCGAAGTGGAAGATCTTCCTGAAGATCCGCATGCCCAACGCGCTGCCCTATATCCTGAGCGCGCTGAAGATCACCGCGACGGCCGCCGTGGTCGGCGCCATCGTCGGCGAGTTCGTGGCCTCGCAGGCCGGGCTGGGCTACATCATCGCCAACACGCAGAGCAGCATGAACACCGCCGTGGCCTTCGCCGCGCTGATCTGGATCTCGGCGATCGGCCTGGCGCTCTATGGTGTGGTGGTCCTGGCGGCGCGCTTCTGGGCGCCGTGGGCTGAAGGCGTGGAGTGAACGAGGCAACGAGGGAGAGGCAACATGCTGAGGATGGGATCGATCGCGCTGGCGGCGCTGCTGGCGATGGCCAGTGCCGCGTCGGCGCAGGAGAAGGTCACCTTCGCGCTGAACTGGTTCGCGGTCGGCGACCACGCCGCCTACTGGGTGGCGCTGGAGAAGGGCTACTACAAGGCCAAGGGCCTCGACGTGACGCTCGAGAACTCCAAGGGCTCGGGCGACTCGATCGCCAAGGTCGATACCGGCCGCGCCGACGCCGGCCTGGCCGACGCCGCCGTGGTGATCGCCTCGCGCGCTCGCGGCACGACGGTGCAGGTGGTCGGCATGGTGTTCGACAAGACGCCGATGAACTTCTTCAGCCTCGCCAGCAAGCCGCTGAAGACGCCCAAGGACCTCGAGGGCAAGACGCTCGGCGCGCCGCCGGGCGACAGCCAGCGCCAGATGTTCCCCGCCTTCGCCAAGCTCAACGGCGTCGACGCCGCCAAGGTCTCGTGGGTCAACATCGAGCCGGCGGCCAAGATCGCCGCGGTGGCCGAGAAGCGCATGGACGGCGTCGGCGACTACTCGACCGGCCTGCCGCTCTACGAGAAGGCCGCCGGCAAGGGCAACGTGGTGATGATGAACTGGGCCGATTTCGGCTTCGACATGTACTCGATGTCGATCATCGCCAGCGCCAAGACGATGAAGGAACGGCCGGCCGTGCTGAAGGCTTTCCTCGAGGCCTCCTACATGGGCTGGCGCGACGTGATCGCCGATCCGAAGGCGGCGATGGAGATCTTCAAGAAGCGCGTGCCGGAGGTCGACGTCGAGCTGATGACGCCGAACATGCTGCTGGGCATCGCGCTGATGAAGACCGAGCGCTACGCCAAAGGCGGCATCGGCTGGATCGACGAGAAGAAGATGTGCGACTCGGTCGAGCTGGTGAACACCTATATGGGCCTGCCGCAAAAGGTCGAGTGCAAGGACGTGTTCAACGCCGCGTTCTTCACCAAGGTCGAGATGCCGAAGTGATCGTCCGTCATACCTTCCCCCGGAGGGCAGGGCTATCGCATATGAAAAAAGAGGCTGAGAAGGAAGTCGTCGTTCCATCCGGCGCGAAGGATTTTGCGTCGCAT
>LNFM01011271.1_pt1 | contig 12224 bp, 13 predicted proteins | sample 596031 | NCBI WGS metagenome assembly LNFM01 (sample SAMN04254537, study PRJNA301005) | activated carbon metagenome | isolation source: dual media filters at the Ann Arbor, Michigan drinking water treatment plant | place: USA: Ann Arbor | reverse complement strand
CCGGATCCTTCATGGCCGCGGCGCGGGCCTCGAAGCGCTCCTGCAGGTTCTTGTAGCGCCAGAGATGGATCCACTCGTTGGGCTGCGGGAACTCCCCGGTCCAGGCGCCCCAGATCGGCGAGTACTTCTCGCGCGCCGCCTGGACTTCCTTGAAGTCCTTGCCGTACTGCACCGCACCGCCCAGGCCGCAGCGATAGATGCGCAGCTCGTAGATGTTGCCGGTGGTGCCGTCGTCCGGCTTGATGTCGACCACGGTGTTCATCAGGCGCAGGTCCTGGCGGACCACGCAGGTGCGCACGATCGGGATGTACTTCTCGGTCCAGTCCTTGTTCTTCTGCAGCTCGTTGCGCAGGCGCGTGCGCTCCTCGTAGCTGTCGTACTTCCACAGATGCCAGATCTGGTTGAGGGCGCCGAACTCCGACGTCCAGTAGCCGTGGTTGACGCCATAGTTGTTGCCGCGTGCCGGGCGGCCGATCGTCTCGGCGGCCTTGAGGTATTCCGGCATCTTGCCCGGCGCCAGCGTGTAGGTGCGAAACTCGTAGACCATGGGATTGTCTCTTCCTCTCAGGGATGCGGGTTCTTGGGCGGATGCGCCTTGACCGCCTCCTCGTTGATGTCGGCACCCCAGCCGGGCCGGGTGGGCACGATCAGTTCGCCATTCTGGATCACCGGCGGGTGAGTCACCAGATCGTCCTTCCACGGCACATCGTCGATATCGATTTCCATGATGCGGAAGTTGGGCATGGCGGCGCAGAGATGCGCGCTCATCAGGGTCGACATGTGGCCGTAGAAATTATGCGGCGCGCAGTTGATCTCGTAGGCCTCGGCCATCGACGCGATCTTCAGCGACTCGGCGAGTCCGTTCCACGGCACGTCGATGATCGAGACGTCGATCGAGCGGTTCTCGAAGTAGGGTCGGAACTGGCGGCGGCCGAACAGCGATTCGCAGGAGGCGATCGGCATCGAGGCGCGGTCGCGGATCAGGCGCAGCCCCTCGGGATCGTAGGAATCGATCTCCATCCAGAAGAGATTGTAGGGCTCGCAGGTCCGCGCGACCTTGATGTAGCCCTCGGTCTTGAAGTTGAAATTGGTGTCGAGAAGGATGCCCATGTCGGGACCGGCGCCCTGGCGGAAGGCCGCCAGCCCATCGGAGATCGCCCCCAGCACGGCGCCGTCGGCGTTCAGCTCCGGCCCGCCGGGGCTGCGGCCGAAACCTGGCTGGTACATGTTCGGCGGATCGAGATCGAAGCGGAAGATGTTGGTCTTCAGCGCCTTGAAGCCGCGCTCCTTCACATGCCGGCCGAGCTTGACCAGGTCGTCGAGCGAGCGCACCGGCTCGACACCCATCACCTCGGCGTTGCGGAAGCGGTAGCTGCCGCAATGCGACCAGTAGAGCGGCAGGCGATCGCGCACCGGCCCACCGAACAGCTCGCAGACCGGGATGCCCAGCGCCTTGGCCTTCACGTCGATCAGGGCATTCTCGATCGCGGCCATCGCCTGCTGGTTCATGCCACCGGGCGCCTGGCGGGTGACGGCATAGAGCGTCGACATGATGCGCTCGATGGGACGCGGATCCTGGCCGATCAGGCCCTGCGCCATGCGCCGAATGACGGCGGTGAGGCCGGCGCTGCCATAGCCTTCGTTGTATTCGGACCAGCCGACCAGCCCGTCATCGGTCGTGACCTTGAGAAAGGAGAAGTCGCGCCAACCGGCGTCGCAATGCAGATCCTCGATCCTGGCGATTTTCATGTTTTCCTCCCGAAGGGCGCCAGCATAGACCAGACGCGCGCGGGGCCACGCCTCCGATTTGTCACGACAATTCACCGGCGGGCGGCGATTTGCCGATTGTTAATCGAGGGCGACGAGGGCACGGGCTTGGCATGCGATCCAACAAGCCGGTGAACATGGACATCGATCAGCTGCGGGGATGGGCGTCGATCATGGACAGAGCCATGATCGTGAGCCTCATCGTCACCATCCTGGCCGTGTCGGCGCTGGGCATCACGACCTTCCTGGCGTTCCGCTACAGCGGCGCCGTGCGCGCTCACGAACAGTCGACGCTCGACCGCTACAAAGGCCTCGAAAGCCTGGCCGCGCAGCACGAGCGCGAAGCCTCGGCGGCGCGCGAGCAGGTGACCACGCTCGAACAGCAGATCGCCACGGCGCGAGACCGCACGGCCAGGCTCGAACGGGAGGTCTCCGCCGCGCGGGATCGGGCGGCGGCGCTCGCGCTGGAAGCGGACCTGGCGCGCGAGCGGGCCGCGGCCTCGGAGAGGGCCGCCCGTGAGGCGACCGAGCGGGTGGCTCAGGCACCACCCGCGGGCAAGGCCGCCCCCGACACCACTCGCCCGCCGTTGTTCGATGCGGCCGAAATCCGGCGGCGTCTCGCCGATCTCGGGAAGCTGGTCAAGGACGCGGCCACGCGGGCCCCGGAGCCGACCGCGGAGCCGGCCCCCGAGCCGATCCCCGAAGCGACCCCGCAGCCTGCGGCCGTGCCAGCCCCACCGCTCCCGCCGTTCGTGGCGAGCCTGCAGAGATTTGCCGGGACCTCGGCCGCGATCTTCCTGCTGGGCCAGATCTCCGATGCCCCCGCCATCGGCGCGACGATTTCCGCCGATCTCGGCCAGGCGGGCTGGTTGCCGCAGACCTGGACCTGGGGCGGCGTGGCCGGCATTTTCGGTGTCGTCGTGCTGGTCCGGGACGGCAGCGACCCGGCCACGCACGAGGCCGCCGCCGCCCTGGTGGACGCCCTGGCCGCGGCCGGCTTCAGCGCCAGCAAGGGAGACTGGCCGGCGAACTGGGGCCGGTTCCGCGGCACCCTCAACGGGCCGCAGACCCCCAGCCCGACCGACGCCGCCATACGCATCGTGGTGGGAGAAAAGGCGCGCAAGGCGCCCTGATCCCGGCCGCGCTCGACGCCGCTTTCAGAGCAGAGCTATCGCGAGTGATGCAAAGGTCCCTCACTCCGTTCGGGATGACAATTTTGTTGGGATTTGCGCAGTGCGCCGATCAAACAAACGGTGTCATCCCGAACGGAGTGAGGGACCTTTCGCTTACCCACAAAGTGGCTTTCAGAGCGGCGTCACCTCGAGGTCGACCCAGAGGCCGCGATAGGCGTCGCTGGCACCGATGAAGTCGCCCGACACCGGGGTCACCTGCCAGATCTCGCGCGCCACGGCGACGGGGATGAGGTTGGCCCCGCCGACGCTGCGGTTGGTCGGGTCGAAGGTGATCCAGCCGGCGCCCGGCACATAAACCTCGGCCCAGGCATGCGTGGAATCGGCTTCGTAGTTTCCCGTCGCGCGATCCGGCCTGAAGAGATAGCCCGAGCAGAGCCGTGCACCGAAGCGCAGGCAGCGCGCCGCCTCGACGAACAGGACCGCCAGGTCGCGGCACGAGCCCAACCCGCGCGCCAGGGTCTCGAGCGGCGCCTGCGTCCCCTCGCTCTCGCGGCTCTGGTAGCGGATCTGCTGGGCGACGCCGGAACTGAGGTCCTTCAGCAGGGACAGCGTGTCCGTCGGGTCGCTGCGAACGAACCCCTTCGCCCAGGCCAGCAGCCTGCGATCGGGATCGAGATACTGCGGCACCACCAGGGCGCCGAGATCGGTCCAGTCGGCATCGGTGTAGGCGAAGGGATAGCGCGTCGCGACGGCGGCGATGTCGAACACCGGCCACGGATCGGCGCCCAGCGTGAGCACCGCCTCGCTGTCGACCACCAGCCGGTCGGTGAGCCCCTCGAAGCCCGCCGTCGCCACGGCATTTCCGAACACGTCGTGCGCCCAGGTGACGGTGGCCGCCGGCGTCACCGTGACCTCGTGCGACACCAGCCGAAGCTCTCGGCTCTCGCGCGGCCGCAGCATCAGCCGGTGCGGCCCCAGGCGGACGGGCGCGTGGTAGAGGTAGGTGGTGCGGTGGCGAATCCTGAGGGTAAGCACGTGGACCTTCGTCAAGCGACCGGGAAGATGACCTTGAAGCACGAGCCGCGGCCGACAGGATTGGGATGCGCCGTGAGCTTGCCCTGCAGCTGGGCCACCAGCGCGTTCACGACCTTCATGCCGAGTCCCGGACCTCCCGTCGCCGTGACGTCGAAGCCCGCGGGCAGGCCCGGCCCCTCGTCGAGGACGCAGAGTTCGTACGCGCCTTCCGCCAGCCGGTGGAACGTGATCGTGATCGGGTCGCCGGCATGCTTGCGCGCGTTGGTGGCGAGCTCGTTGACGATCAGGCCGATCGGCAGCACCTGCTCCTTCGGTACGTCAACCTCGTCGGCACCCTCGAGTCTGATCTCGCTGCCGACGCTGGTCGACAGCTCCTCGCAGAGCGTCCGGAGGTGGGCCGCGATCGGCACGCGACCGGCGGCTTCCTGGGTCGAGAAGGTCCGATGCACACGCGCCACCGACAGCACCCGGTTTGCGGCAGCACGCAACTGCTGTGTCACATCAGGCGACGCCGACACCTGGCTCTGCAGCTGCAGCAGGCTCGCCACGAACTGGAGGCTGTTCATCGCGCGGTGGTCCACCTCGCTGGACGTGATCTTGGCTTGAGCCAGCGCGCGCCGCGCCGCGAGCCGCATCGCCAGCAGGTCTGTCACCACGCTGCCCAGCGCCCGCAGCCGGCGCATCTGCTGCTCGTCGACCTGGCGCGATCGCCGGTCGATGACGCACAGCGTGCCGAGTTCGTACCCGTCGGGATCGTGCAACGGGACGCTGGCATGGAAGCCGTTCGTGAACTCGGCGCGCAGCCAGGGCATCATGACCGGCACCGCACGATCATTCCCGCGGTCGGCCTGTGTCGCCGCGAGCCCGTGACGCGACTTGAAGAACACCTGCTCGGCACCGATGAACCCCAGGATCGCGACCGGCGTACTGAAAAGGTCGGCGGCCAGCGCGGTGATGCGGTCGAAGGCCGGCTCGGGCGCGGTGTCGAGTATCTCGTATTGCTCGAGCGCCGCGAGGCGGATCGCCTCGATGCCGGCCCGTTCGTGGGCCGGGCTGTCGGCATGGGCGCCCGGCGTGGGGTGCACGAGATGCAGCATGGAGTGCGCCCTTGCCCCCGTATCGCAGGAGAAGATCCTCCTGCGCCGTGATTAGCCGCGAACCTACGCTCAAACGGCCGTTGAGTCCGTGGAATTATCCGTATTCCGGATGAGTCAGGAAGGCGGAGGGCCTGGAGGCGGCTCGCGAAGGGGTGGCATCGGAAGCGGAGGCGGAGGCCTCGACCCGGGCGGCGGCTCGCGAGGCGCCTGGTTCGGCGGCCGGGGGATACGTGCCATGCGAAGTCCCTTCGCTGTTGCCGGCCGGAGCCGTTGAACCGAATTCCAGTGTCGCACGTTCGATCTGACAGGAACGACCGGCCAGCATGCAATCTCAGGGTCAGCGTCCTTTCCTCGCGCGGCAATCGTCGAGCGCGGCAAGCGCAGACTGCCAGAGCGCGTGCGCCGCCTCCACGACCTGCACGTCATGGAAACTCTCTAGGCGCAGGTATCTACCATGAGCGGCCTGCGCGGCTTTTTCGAGGCGCTCGAGTTCGGGGTCCATGTCGGTCATCGATCGTAAAGACGCGCCGGAAATCAACGTTGCACCTGATTTGAGACATTCCAGCACGGCACCTTCGGATCGCACTCGAAGAATATCCCTCGCCATTGCCCCTCTTAATCACCATGTTAAGAGAAGGCGCCGCACCGCGGCCCGATCAGGTCTGCCTGTCAGACCGACCCATTCAGAACACCTCTCGGGGGCGAAACGCCATGTCCGCTAAGGAAGTCCGCTTCGGCGGCGACGCGCGCACGCGCATGATGCGCGGGGTCGACATGCTGGCCGATTCCGTGAAGGTGACGCTCGGTCCCAAGGGCCGCAACGTCGTGCTGGCCAAGTCCTACGGCGCGCCGCGCATCACCAAGGACGGCGTCACCGTCGCCAAGGAGGTCGAACTCTCCGACCGCTTCGAGAACATGGGTGCGCAGCTCGTCCGCGAGGTCGCGACCCGCACCTCCGACACGGCGGGCGACGGCACCACCACGGCCACTGTGCTGGCCCAGGCGATCACGCGGGAAGGCCTGAGATCGGTCGCCGCCGGCATGAACCCGATGGACCTCAAGCGCGGCATCGACCTTGCCGCCGACTGGGTGATCGAGGAGCTGAAGCGCCGTGCCCGCAAGGTCTCGACCAGCGAGGAGATCGCCCAGGTCGGCACCGTGTCCGCAAACGGCGACAAGACGATCGGCAGGATGATCGCCGAGGCCATGAAGAAAGTCGGCAACGAGGGCGTCATCACCATCGAGGAGGCGACCACGCTCGACTCCGAGCTGGAGGTCGTCGAGGGCATGCAGTTCGACCGCGGCTACCTCTCACCCTATTTCGTGACCAACGCCGCCAAGATGAGCTGCGAACTCGAAAACCCCTACATCCTGCTCCACGACAAGAAGCTCTCGGGCCTCTCGACCGTGCTGCCGCTGCTCGAGCTGGTGGCGCAGTCGGGCAAGCCGCTGCTCATCATCGCCGAAGACATCGATGCCGAGGTGCTGGCCACCCTGGTGGTCAACAAGCTGCGCGGCGGCCTCAAGGTCGCGGCCGTCAAGGCGCCGGGCTTCGGCGACCGCCGCAAGGACATGCTGGGCGACATCGCGATCCTCACGGCGGCGCAGGAAATCTCCGAGGATCTCGGAACGAAGCTGGAGGCCGTGACGCTCGAGATGCTGGGCACTGCCAAGCGCGTCCACATCGACAAGGACAACACCACCATCATCGACGGCGCCGGCAGGAAGAAGGACATCGAGGCGCGCGTTAAGCAGATCCGCGCCCAGATCGACAAGGTCGAGTCCGACTACGACCGCGAGAAGCTGCAGGAGCGGCTGGCCAAGCTCGCGGGCGGCGTCGCCATCATCAAGGTGGGCGGCGGCTCGGAGTTCGCGGTCAAGGAGAGGAAGGATCGCGTCGAGGACGCCATGCACGCCACCAAGGCGGCGGTCGAGGAGGGCGTGGTCGCCGGCGGCGGTGCCGCCTTGCTCTACGCCACCCGCGCCCTCAAGGACTGCCGGGGCGCCAATCCCGACCAGCAGGCCGGCATCGACATCGTCCGCCGCGCGCTGCAGGCGCCGGTGCGCCAGATTGCCCAGAATGCCGGCCATGACGGGGCGGTGGTGGCCGGTCACATGCTGGAGCAGAAGGACGCCAACTTCGGCTTCGACGCCCAGAAGGGCGAGTATGGCGACATGATCAAGGCCGGAATCATCGACCCGGTGAAGATCGTCCGCACCGCGCTGCAGGGCGCCGCTTCCGTGGCAGGCCTGCTCGTCACCACCGAGGCCATGATCGCCGAGCTGCCCGATGCGGGCGGTGGTGCCGGTGGCATGGCCGGCGGCATGGGTGGAATGGGTGGCGGCATGGGGGGCATGGGCTTCTAGCCCGTGCCCTCGCGGTCGCGAACGAGCAAACCTTGCCGCGGAGGCCCGATGACCCTGCGTCCGGAATATTCCCTCGGCCACTCGGCCTACAACGACTTCCTGTTCGGCTCGCTCGGCCAGGATACGGCGGGCACGGAGGTCACCGTCCTCTCGGCCTTGTCGCGACTCGGCATCGATCCGTGGCAGGAGGCGGCGCGTCTCGCATCCCTGCCGCGCGACACGGCAGCCGAAGCTCTGGCCGCCACCATCCTGCGATTGCCCGACAGGACGGGCCCGGACACCGAGGTGCCGAAGATCGCGGCCCGCCTGGTGGCCTTGTTGCCGGAGGGCGCCGTCGCGGACATCCCGCAGACCAAAGAGGCCCGCGTCGCGTCGCTGGAAGCGGCCAAGTCCGGACGGGCGAGTGACAAGGTGGAGCCGGGCGCGAGCGTGACCACGAAGCGTGCCGCTGTCGTGAAACCGAAAGCCGGTCTCACGACCTGGCTGATGTGGGGCGCACTGGCCCTGGCGTTCTATTTCCTGATCGTGCAGCTCACGCCGACCCGCAGTCTCGAACCCGAGCGACGGGAAACCCAGCAGGGCTCCTGAAGGCTGAAGGTTCCCGGCACCCGGCCGTGAAGCCTAGGCCCCTCGCCGACGATCGATGAGCGCAACGAGGTCGTCGACTGTGACCAGCCTGTCGGACTCAGTGTCCGAGATCTCGACGCCGAACACATCCTCAGCCGCCATGACCAGCTCGACGAAGTCGAGGCTCGTCGCGCCGAGATCGGCCACGAGGGCGGCATCGCCGCGCGCCCGATCGGGCGGAATGCCGAGGACGGACCCGACGATTTCCCGCACCTGGGCCGGGAGGGTTCGAAGTCCGGATGTGGGGACCGAAGGTGTCTGCGTGCCGGAGAGCATCATGGCGAACCTCAGATTGGTTAATCGGGCGGGCGTCTGCGCGCGACCCAAGCCTTTCCAATGACTTACAACGCAACCCCCTCCCAACGGTTGCGTTGGCGGCGAGCCCCCGTTTACTTATCCGCGATCCGCCATCGTCAACGCTGCGAGGGCCAATCCACCGCCCTTCGTCAGGAAGCGCCGACCGGTGTCCGAAGCAGAGCGTAGGAGACGACCAGCACCGCGAGGATGACCGGCAACAGAAAAGGCGGATCGTACCAGTGATTCATGCATGCGCTCCTCCAGTGAGGGCGGGAGCACATGCCTCTCTCAGCCATCGCAAGCCAAACGACAAGTGGGCGATGGTGTCCCTGTTTACACGCGGCACCGATCACTGTCGAGGAAGCGCTCTCCGTTGGATGCCCAGGAAAGATGTCACGGCGCCCTCGCGAAATGCTAGATTGCGCGGGCTCCGGAGCGTCCACGACAGGAGTTTTGATGCCCCTCCTCGGCAAGGGAATGCTGCTCACGTTCACCGACGTGGCTGCGCGTGACGAGCGTGACTACAACGAATGGTACAATCGCGAACATATCGACGATCGTGTGAACCTGCCGGGTTTCCATCGCGGCCGGCGGTACGCCGCGGTCAGCGCCAAGCCCAAGTATCTCGCGGTCTACGAATGCGACACCGTCGCCATCCTCGGCACGACGAACTATCTGAAGACGCTGGACCACCAGACGCCGTGGAGCCAGCGGGTCATGGCGCGCTTCACGCATTTCGTCCGGATGACCCTGCGCATCCATGCCGACCAGACGCACGGGGTGGGCGCGGCACTGGCGACGGTGCGCTTCGTGCCCGACCCGCACCGGCGCAAGGCGTTGGTCCAGTGGCTCTCCGAGCAGGCGCTGCCGAAGCTGATCGCGCGTCCCGGCGTGCTGGGCGCCGCCGTCGGCGAGAACGATCTCGAAGTGGTCCACGCGCCCCTCCAGGACAAGAGCATGGATCATCCCAGGGCCGACGAGTCCGAATGGGTCGTGTTGATCGAGGGCTCGGATGTCGCGGCCGTCGGCGCCGCCGCGCGGTCCCTGTTCACGCAGACACGCCGCAGATCCTTCGGCATCGAAGCCGCCCCCACGATCGGCACCTGGCGCTTCCTCTTCGGCAACCAGCGATGACGTATCTTTGACCCGCTGTTGATCGAGCCATCGCTTAGGGTCGCCTCGTGTCCAATCAGCGCATCATCTTCTGGCTGAGGCTCGCGACGCTGGTCGCCCTCTGCCTGCCCGCCGTCGATCTCGCCTGGCGCTGGTACGCCGGCGATCTCGAGCCACGCCCCGTGACGTTCGCCACCCACGCCACCGGCGACTGGGCCGTCGTGTTCCTGCTGGTCTCGCTGGCGCTGACGCCGGCGCGCGCGGTGTTCGACTGGTCGCCGCTGATCCACATCCGGCGATGGGTCGGCGTCGCGGCAGCGCTCTACGCCACAGCCCACCTGCTGATCTACGTGCTCGACCAGAAGTGGAACCTGATCGTCGTCGCCACCGAGATCGTGAAGCGCTTCTATCTCACCATCGGCTTCGTGGCCCTCCTCGCCCTGGTGGCGCTGGCGATCACCTCGACCAACGGCTGGCAGAAGCGGCTGAAGCGCAACTGGAAGCGCCTGCACTGGCTGGTCTATCCCGCCGTCACGCTGGCCCTCCTGCACTTCTTCATCCAGTCGAAGGTCAAGATCGGCGAGGCCGCCTTCGCCGCCGGACTGTTCGTCTGGCTGATGCTGTGGCGCGTGCTGCCCGTGCGGTTGCGCACGAGCTTCGCCGGGCTGCTCCTGCTGGCCACCGCCGCCACGCTGGTCACCGTGGTCTTCGAAGCCGCGTGGTACGGGCTGGTGAACGGGATCGATCCGATGCGCGTGCTGGCCGCCAACCTCGATCCCGACCTGATTCCGCGCCCGGCCCAGAAGGTGCTGGCGGTCTCGCTGCTGGTGATCGCGCTGGTCGCGCTGCGGCGCGGGCTCGCCGTGGCGAGCAGGCTCTGGACGCAGCGCTATATCCGAAGGACTATATCGCCTTCCTGATCGGAAGAGGACATGACTCCGGACGAATGGACGGCCGTACGGCTGAGCCTCCTGATCGCCACCACGGCGACGCTCTGCAGCCTGCCGTTCGGCATCGCCATCGCCTGGCTGCTGGCGCGCAGGCGCTTCTGGGGCAAGAGCCTGCTCGACACGCTGATCCATCTGCCGTTGATCCTGCCGCCCGTCGTCACCGGCTACCTGCTGCTCCTGTCGTTCGGCCGGCGCGGACCGATCGGCGGTTTCCTGGCCGAGGAATTCGGCATCGTCTTTTCCTTCCGCTGGACCGGCGCCGCGCTCGCCTGCGCCGTCATGGGCTTTCCGCTGCTGGTGCGCGCCATCCGCCTGTCCATCGAGGCGGTCGACCAGCGCCTCGAAGCCGCCGCGGGCACCTTGGGCGCTCATCCGCTCTGGGTCTTCACGACCATCACCCTGCCGCTCTGCCTGCCCGGCATCATCGCCGGCGCGATCCTGGCCTTCGCCAAGTCGATGGGTGAGTTCGGCGCCACCATAACCTTCGTCTCCAACATCCCGGGCGAGACGCAGACCCTGCCGTCCCTGATCTACACCTTGACCCAGGTGCCGGGCGGCGACGCCGCCGCGATGCGGCTCACCCTGGTGTCGATCGCGATCTCCATGCTGGCGCTGCTGGGGTCCGAGCTGCTGGCCAAGCGCATCGGCGCGCGGCGGCAGACGGCATGAGCCTCGAGGTCGACGTCGACCACAGGCGCGGCGCCTTCCGGCTCCAGGCCCGCTTCACCGCCGCCCCGGGGCTGACGGCGCTGTTCGGCCGCTCGGGCTCCGGCAAGACCAGCCTGGTCAACATCGTGGGCGGCTTGATCCGTCCCGACCGCGGCCGCGTCGCCATCGACGGGCAGACCCTCGTCGATACCGAACGGGGCGTCTTCGTGCCCGCGCATCGACGGCGCATCGGCTACGTCTTCCAGGACAGCCGCCTGTTTCCGCATCTCAGCGTACGGCGCAACCTCCTCTACGGACGCTGGTTCGCGCGGGGAGGCGGCGGCGCGACGGCGGACCTCGGCGCGGTGATCGAGCTGCTGGGCATCGGCCATCTGCTCGATCGCCCTCCGGACTCGCTGTCGGGCGGCGAGAAGCAGAGGGTCGCCATCGGCCGCGCCCTGCTCGCGCGGCCACGGCTGGTCCTCATGGACGAGCCGCTCGCCTCGCTCGACGAAGCGCGGCGCGCCGAGATCCTGCCTTACATCGAACGGCTGCGCGACGAAGCCGGCGTCCCCATCCTCTATGTCAGCCATTCGGTCGCCGAGGTGGCGCGGCTCGCCACGACGGTCGTGATCATGAGCGAGGGCACGGTCACGGCGGTCGGGCCGGTCCAGGACATCCTGCCGATCGCCGACGCCACGGATGGCGGCGCGATGCTGGAGGCGCGGATCGCCCGGCACGACGAGACGTTCCATCTGTCGGTGCTGGAAAGCGCCGCCGGCGAGCTGCAGGTGCCGCGTCTCGATGCGCCCGTCGGCGCGCCGGTGCGCGCCTACATCCGGTCCCGGGACGTGATGATCAGCCTGCAGCGTCCCGAGGATATCAGCGCGCTGAACGTCCTGGCCGGGCGAATCGCGTCGATTACCCCGACAGCCACCGCGCAGGCCGACATCCGCCTGGACTGCAACGGCGCCCTCCTTATGGCCCGGCTGACGGCCAAATCGGTCGATCGGCTGGCCCTGGTCCCCGGGCGGCCGGTCTTCGCGGTCGTCAAGAGCGTGTCATTCGAACGCAGTTAACTGCGCTAGAGTGTGGACGGGCATCCGGCCCACCAATGAAGCCTGGGGAAACCGAATGAAATCGATGTCGCTGCCGCTGCCGCTCACGCCGCGATTCATCACCTGGACGCT
>LNFM01018313.1_pt1 | contig 12225 bp, 12 predicted proteins | sample 596031 | NCBI WGS metagenome assembly LNFM01 (sample SAMN04254537, study PRJNA301005) | activated carbon metagenome | isolation source: dual media filters at the Ann Arbor, Michigan drinking water treatment plant | place: USA: Ann Arbor | reverse complement strand
AGTTCGTGCTGACCAAGGCGCTGGCCCGCGGCATCCGCCCGATGGTCGTCGTCAACAAGGTGGACCGCCAGGACGCCCGTCCGGACGAAGTCCACAACGAGATGTTCGACCTGTTCGCGGCGCTGGGCGCCGATGACAACCAGCTCGACTTCCCGATGCTGTTCGCCTCCGGCCGCCAGGGCTGGGCCGACACGACGATGGAAGGTCCGCGCAAGGACCTTTCCGCCATGTTCGACCTGATCCTGTCGCATGTGCCGGCGCCGGGCCTCGACCCGAACCTGCCCTTCGCCATGAACGCCGCGATCCTGGAGGCCGACAACTTCCTCGGCCGCATCCTGACCGGCCGCATCGAGCAGGGCACCGCCAAGCTCAACATGCCGGTGAAGGTTCTGCGCCGCGACGGCTCCGTGGTGGAAACCGGGCGGCTCACCAAGCTGATGACCTTCAGCGGCCTCGACCGCGTGGTGGTGGACACGGCCTATGCCGGTGACATCATCGCCATCGCCGGCCTGGGCAACGGCACCATCCCGGACACCATCTGCGACCCCGCCGTGATGGAACCGCTGCCGGCCATTCCGGTCGATCCGCCGACCCTGTCCATGACCTTCCGCATCAACGATGGCCCGCTCGGCGGCCGCGAGGGCAAGAAGGTCACCTCCCGCCAGATCCGCGACCGCCTGTTCAAGGAGGCCGAGGGCAACGTCGCGATCTCCATCAAGGTGTCCGAGGAAGTCGACGCCTTCGAGGTGGCCGGCCGCGGCGAATTGCAGCTCGGCGTGCTGATCGAGCAGATGCGCCGCGAGGGCTTCGAGCTGACCATCGGCCGCCCGCGCGTGCTGACCCGGGAGAACCCCGAGACCGGCCAGCGCGAGGAGCCGTTCGAGGAATGCCTGGTCGACGTTGACGAGGAATATTCGGGCGTCGTCGTCCAGAAGCTGTCCCTGCGTAAGGGCCAGATGCAGGACATGCGGCCGTCGGGTGGTGGCAAGCTGCGCCTGACCTTCCTGATCCCGTCGCGCGGCCTGATCGGCTATCACGGCGAGTTCCTGACGGATACGCGCGGCACCGGCATCATGAACCGCATCTTCGCGGGCTATCAGCCCTGGGCCGGCCCGATCGAGGGCCGCCGCAATGGGTCGCTGATCTCGAACTCCGATGGCGAGGCGATCCAGTACTCGCTGTTCTCGCTGCAGGAGCGTGGCACGCTGTTCGTGGACCCCGGCGTGAAGGTCTATATCGGCATGATCCTGGGCGAGCATTCCCGGGACAACGATCTGGATGTGAACCCGATCAAGGAAAAGAAGCTCACCAACATCCGTGCCGCCGGCAAGGATGAGGCGCTTCTGCTGGTGCCGCCGCGGCGGATGAGCCTGGAGCAGGCCATTGCCTATATCGAGGAGGACGAGCTCGTGGAGGTGACGCCGACTGCGGTGCGCCTGCGCAAGCGCTACCTCGACCCGCATGAGCGCAAGAAGAACTCGCGCAAGTCGGACAGCGAGGCGGCATAAGCCGTTTGAGCTGAGCGACGTCAGCTGGAGGGCGGCGTCCGGTTGGACGGATCTCGTGCTCTAGAAGCTATTGTTTCTAAAGCACGAAATCCGATCACACTGCTTCAGTGTGATCGGATTGTGCTTTAGGCCCAAGGCCCCGCCTATCCGCGCCATCGTTACGCGCCGTCTGCTCTCCTGCCCGCCCCGGCCATAGCCTTGCCGCAGACCAGGCATGGCAACCGGAGCAAGAAGCCGATGAGCGCGGATCGTCGAAACCCTCACCCCTTGCGTGCGCCAAATGGGGGGCGTAGCTGGCCGGATCTGGCGGGAAGCCGGGGCCGGATCGGCCAGGGCGCTGCCGATCGCCACAATGCCGAGTGCCACAAAGCCGGCGCGCCACAGGCCGCCGACAAGGCGAAGCTGCAGCCCACGCATTGCTGGGCCCCCGCGGAAGGCGATGCCGAATTCACCAGCCAGCCGGGCGGGCAGGTGCTGGCGCTGCGGGATGTGACCCTCACGCAGCTCATCATTTCCATCAATGTGCTGGAGCCGGGCCTGACGCTGCATCTGGATGGGGATGGCGGACTGGGCTTCGTCGATCAGTCCGGGGAGCCAAGCCCGTTCAGCGGCAACCTGACCATCCTGGGCGCAACGCTGCGCTTCGCCGCGGTCAGCTCCATCATCCTGGTCTGATGGGGGGGGGCCCCTGCGACGCGCCGCCGGAGGAGGTCCGGGAAAGTGAGGCGCGGCGCGCCGCAGGGCCGGACCCGGGCGGGGGGCGCCACAGGACCGTCACGATCAGCCTACACTGCTACCGCTGCGCACCCAAAAGAGTTTCGCGGCTTAGGGCATGCGAAGTTGGCGCGCCTCCCATGCCTGTGAAGCGCGACCTTTGCGCTGGCACCTGATTCTCGGCACACTCGGAAGACGCAACGTTCGGATACTGGGATGCGCGCTATCAGATTGCAGCTCGACTCGCGTGGGCGGGTGCTGCTGACACCGACCCTGCGGGCGGCGACCGGCCTCACGCCCGGGGTGAAGCTGCAGGTGGCGGTGCAGGATGGAGAATTGTCCATCTCGCCTGGCGAGCATGCCGAGCGCGGGCGACAGCCGACGCTGGACCGCAAGGGCCGCCTCACTCTGCCCGGGCAGTTGCGAAAGTCCCTGAACCTGGTGCCAGGCACGGTGCTGCTGCTGCGGGTGGACCAGCCTGGACTGCGGCTGGTGACGCCGGGGCGGCTGCTCGGCCGGCTGAAGGCGGCCCGGCTGGCGCTGACCGAAGCGCTGGAAAGCTGACGGCCGGGACGTTTCCACGCGGGCGCAAAACCTTCTAGACCTTCCCAGCCTCCCCGGGCTGGGTGGCGGCCAGAAAGGGAGTCCCGCTTGCCCAATCCGATCCGCGGCGCCCTTGCCCGCGCGCCCCTGCTCCGGGACCGGCGCTTCCTGGTCCTGCTGGCGCTGGGCTTTTCCGCCGGCGTGCCGCTGCCGCTGACGGCCTTCACGCTGCGCCAGTGGTTTTCCGAATCCGGCGTCTCGCTCACCGCCATCGGCCTGACCGCGCTGATCGGGCTGGCCTATGCGTTCAAATTCCTCTGGGCACCGGTGCTGGACCATGCCGCGCCGCCCGCCTTCCGCTGGCTAGGCCGGCGGCGTGGCTGGCTGGCCAGCATCCAGCCGGTGCTGGCGGCGGCGATCCTGGGGCTGGGCTTCACCGATCCGGTGAATGCGGCGCAGATTACGGTGATGGTCGCGGTGCTGGTCGCCTTCCTGTCCGCCAGCCAGGACATCGTGGTGGATGCCTACCGGATCGAGGTGCTGGAGGAGAGCAGCCAGGGATACGGCCTGGCCTGCTACATCTGGGGCTACCGGGCAGCCTTGCTGGCCGCCAATGCCGGCGCGCTGACGATCGCGGAATTCGCCGGCTGGACCGCCGCCTTCGCCTATTGCGCCGCGCTGGTCGGCATCGGCTTCGCGGCCGTGATCTTCGGGCCGGAGCCGGAGGCGCCGCCCGTCGTGGTGCTGCCCTGGGGGCGCCGGCTGAAACTTGCCGTGGTGGACCCCTTCGTGGATTTCATGGGCCGCCGCTACTGGGTGGCGATCCTGGCCTTCGTCGCGCTGTTCAAGCTGGGGGAGGCGTTGGCCGGCGTCATGACCGCGCCCTTCTACCGATCCCTCGGCTTCTCGCGGCTGGAGATCGCGGCGGTGGGCAGCGTCTTCGGGCTGTTCATGACACTGGGCGGTGCGCTGGCCGGCGGCTGGGTGGTGGCGCGGCTGGGGACGGCGCGGGCGCTGATCACCACCGGCATCCTGCAGATGCTGTCCAACCTGATGTATGTGGCGCTCGCCCAGACCGGCTATTCGATGCCGATGCTGTGGCTTCAGGTGGGGGTGGAGAATTTTACGGACGGATTGGCTGACGCCGCCTTCGTCACCTACCTGTCCGCGCTGACCAGCCGCAGCTTCACCGCCACGCAGTATGCGTTGCTGTCCTCGCTGGCCGCCGTGCCGTTGCGGACGCTGGGCGCGGGCAGCGGCTGGCTGGCGGAGGGGCTGGGCTGGTCCTGGTTCTTCGGCCTGACAACCCTGGCCGCGCTGCCGGCCATGGCGATCATGCTGTTCCTGCTGAAGCGCTTGCCGCCGCCCGCCCAGCCCGTGCTCCAGCCTGCGCGAGACCTGACCGGATGATGACGAGCCCGTACTTCCTGACGCCGGTGCTGCTGGTCTTCTCCAACGTGCTGATGACCTTCGCCTGGTACGGCCACCTGAAGCAGCCGGCCTGGCCGCTCTGGCTGGCGGTGCTGCTGAGCTGGGGCATCGCCTTCTTCGAATACTGCTTCGCCGTGCCGGCCAACCGCATCGGCTACGGCACCTTCACGGGCCAGCAGTTGAAGGTGATGCAGGAGGTTATCACGCTGGCGGTCTTTGCCGTGTTCAGCGTGATGTTCCTGGGTGAGCAGCTGCGCTGGAACTACTTCGCGGCCATGGGCTGCCTGGTGGCGGCCGTGGTCTTCATCTTCCTGCCGGTGGATTGAGGCCTACGCCTCCAGCACCCCGTGCTGCCGCAGAAAGCCCAGCAGCGGCAGCAGGGGCAGGCCGAGGATCGCGCTATGCGCGCCCTCGATCTTCGCCATCAGATGCACCCCCGGGCCTTCCAGCCGGTAGGCGCCGACGCTGGTCAGCACCGCCTCGCCCTCCGCCGCCAGATAGGCATCGAGAAACGCCTCGGAAAAGTCCCGCATGGTCAGGCGCGGGGTGGTGACGTCCTGCCAGATGCGCTGGCCGTCCCGCCAGGCCACGGTCGCCGTTACCAGCTCATGCCGCCTGCCGCGCAGCGCCAGAAGCTGGCGGCGGGCGGCCGCCAGGTCTTCCGGCTTGTCGTACCAGCGCAGCACGCCGCCCTCATCCGGGCAGGTCAGAAGCTGGTCGCAGCCGATCACCAGCGCCTCCGGCCGCTTGCGGGCGACGCGCATGGCCTTGGCCTCGGCCAGCATGATGGCAGCGTCCGCGGGCGGGATGTCCTCGGCCTGGGCGGCTTCCTTGATCGCGGCCTCATCCACCAAGGCGGCCAGCGCCTCGAAGCGCAGCCCGGCGGCTTCGAGCAGCGCGCGGCGCGTGGCGGAAGCGCTGGCCAGCACCAGCAGCGGCGCGGAGGCCTGCTGCATCAGCCGAGCAGGCCGGAGGCCGGGTCGGCCGGGCGCGGCGGGTCCGGCGGCCGCACGCCACGACGGGCATGCCAGGCTTCCATCAACTGCAGGACCGTGGCGGCGGTTTCCTCGATCGAGCGTCGGGTGACGTCGATCACCGGCCAGCCATAGCGGGTGCAGAGCCGGCGGGCCGCCTGGATTTCCGCCTTCACCGCCTCATGGTCCACGTAATCCGTCGCATCGTGGTGCACGCCATGCGCGCCGATCAGCTTCAGGCGGTGGCGGCGGATCTCGATCAGCGCATTGGTCTCGATATGCAGGCCGATCACCGGGCAGGGCGCCGTCTCCAGCTCCACCGGCAGCGCTGCGCCGGGCACCAGCGGCACATTGGCCGCCTTGATGCCGCGATTGGCCAGATAGAAGCAGGTGGGCGTCTTGCTGCTGCGGGAAACGCCGACGATGCAGACATCGGCCTCCGCGATGCCGGCGGTGCCCTGGCCGTCATCATGCGCCAGCACGTAGTGCATGGCGTCGATCCGGCGGAAGTAATCCGCATCCATCACATGCTGGGCGCCGCGCTTTTCCCGCGCCGGAGCGCCGATGGCCTGCTGCAGCATCTCCATCACGGGCTCCAGCGGCGACATATATTCGATGTGCAGGCGCTGGCAATGTTCCTCCAGGGCCAGGCGCAGGCTGCGGTCCACCAGGGTGAACAGCACCGGGCCGGGCTCATGCTCGATACCTTCCAGCACCCGGTCGAGCTGGAGGCGGGAGCGGATCAGCGACCAGCGATGATGGATGACATGCGGATCCTCGAAGCGGGACAGGGTGGCGCGCGCGATGGAATTCAGCGTCTCCCCCGTGCTGTCGGAGACGAGGTGCAGGTTGATCGTGCGGCTGGGCATGATGATGCGCCTGGCTCCGGGTGGTTTCCCCAAGTCTCCGGCTTACCGCATGGTGGCGGCGCGTGACAGGGCGACGCACCACACGCCGGCAACCCTGTGGAAATCGGTGGAAGCTGGGGAGAAGTTTTGCCCATCCTGCCGCGCCAGCCGCTCAGCGGGGACAACCCTGCCCGCGCCGGCACACGGGATGAATCGCCGCGGCTGCGGAGCCTTTGCGGGGGTAGTCCGATTCAGCGTGGCGATTCAGCCGCTTGAGCCCCCCAGCGGCACGGGACGGGCCTGTGGATGAAAACGGGGCGAGCCGTAATCCCCATCGTGCACACCCCCCTACTACCCCCACAGACTCTTTAGGATTCTTTCTTCTTATTGGGGAATTGGCGTTTCGACGGCCGTGCCCTAGGCAGAGGGCCACGCGACAGAGCCAGGGGAGGCGGGTTTGACGGCAGAGCCAGCGGGCATGACGACGATGGACGCACCCGGGAAACCGCTGCTGCGCGCCCTTTCCGGTGAGGCGGTGTGGCCGCCGCCGATGTGGCTGATGCGCCAGGCGGGACGCTACCTGCCCGAATACCGCGAAATCCGCGCCCAGGCCGGCGGCTTCATCAAGCTGTGCACCACCCCGGAAATGGCAGCGGAGGTGACGCTGCAGCCGATCCGTCGCTACGGCATGGATGGCGCCATCCTATTCTCCGACATCCTGATGGTGCCCTGGGCGATGGGCCAGCCTCTGCGCTTCGCCGAGGGCGAAGGCCCCCAGCTTGAGCCGTTGCGCGACCTGGCGGCGGTGAATGCTCTGGAACTGGGCGCCGTGCGGGAAAGGGCCGCCCCGATCCTGGAAACGGTTCGGCTCGTGCGCGCGGCGCTGGAGGCTCAGCACCCGAAGACCGCGCTGATCGGCTTTGCCGGCAGCCCCTTCACGGTGGCCTGCTACATGGTGGAGGGCCATGGCAGCCGGGACTTCGCCACCACGCGGCAGATGGCCCTGGGCGACCCCGCGCTGTTCGGCAAGCTGATCCGCACCCTGGTCGAGGCGACCACGGAATACCTGCTGGCCCAGGCGGAGGCGGGCGCCGAGGCGCTGATGCTGTTCGACAGCTGGGCCGGCCTGCTGCCGCCGGCGCAGTTCCGCCGCTGGGTGATCGAGCCGACCGCGACGATCGTGCGCAGCCTGAAGCGCCTGCATCCCTCCATCCCGATCATCGGCTTCCCGCGCCTGGCCGGCCCGTTGATCGGCGAGTACACGCTGCGGACGGGGGTCAACACCGTCGCCATGGACACCTCCATGGACCCGCGCTTCGCCGCCACCGCCGTGGCGCCCACCGTGGGCTTGCAAGGCAATCTGGACCCGCTGTCCCTGATCGTCGGTGGCGATGCGATGGAGGCCGAGGCGCGCCAGATCCTGGCAGCCATGCGCGGCCGCCCCTTCGTGTTCAACCTGGGCCACGGCATCGAGAAGGTAACCCCCCCCGAACACGTCGCCCACCTCGTCCGCATCGTGCGAACGGGCGGCTGAGTCCCAAAAATAGATGAGGGGTCCGGGGAGAATACCTTCTCCCCGGCCTTTCCTATCGCGGCACCAATACGAAAAGCCTGGCGCGGTCCCGCATCCCCCCCGCCTCCGCCCCCGCCCTATCTCCCCAGCCAGTGAACAGATCCCCGCGCGCCGCACCGCGAATGGCACCGCCGGTATCCTGTGCCACTACCAATCGCCGTAGCGGCCCCTCAGCGGCCAGCCAGACCGGTGCGCCCAGGGGAGTCTGGGTGCGATCCACCGCAAGCGACCGCCCTGGCGTCAGCGGTGCGCCCAGCGCGCCCAGCGGTCCGGCTTCCGGCGGCAGGTCCGTCAGCGGCCGGAAGAAGACGTAGCTCGGGTTGCGGTTCATCAGCGCCGCCGCGTCTTCCGCTGAGGCAGCGGCCAGCCAGTCGCGGATCGCCTGCATCGAGACCGTCTCCCGCGTCAGCGTGCCGTTCTCCACCAGGGCGCGGCCGATGGCGTAGTAGGGGTGCCCGTTCTGGGCGGCGTAGCCGAGGCGCAGCACGCCGCCTTCCGCCAGCCTGACGCGGCCGGAGCCCTGGATCTGCAGGAAAAACGCATCCGCCGGGTCATCCACCCAGGCCAGTTCCAGCCCGCGCCCATCTAGCGCACCACCGATGATCGCCGCGCGGTTCGCGAAGGGCTGCAGGCGGCCATCCTGCACCACGCCGGCGGTGCGGCGCCCGCGCAGGTCCTGGGCGAATTGGCCGAGGTCCACCTGGACCAGCTCGGGCGGCTTCGCATGGAGCGGGGTCTGGAAGGGGCCGTGGCGGCGCGTGCTGCCGTGTAGCTCCGGCTCGTAATAGCCGGTCAGCACATCCTCGCCGACGGCGTGGGCGGTGAAGTGGCTCTCGAAGAAGGCGCGCGCCGCTTCCGGCTCGGGCGGCAGCGTCGTGGCCGCGGCGCAGGCCGGGGCGAAATCCCCGGCGGTCCGGGCCAATGACCCTTCCCCGCCCATGGTCCGGTCCGCGGGCAGCCGGGCCAGGATCGCGCAGCTGGCCCGAAAAGCCGGAAGCGCCGCTTCCAGCCTATCCTCTGCCCATCCTGGCAACTCGGAGAAGCTGACCTGCCGAGGATAGGAGGCCGGCTCTGCGCACCCCACCAGCCCCACCAGTCCGGCGCAGAAAAACCTTCGCCACACGACCGCGGCAGCGTCCCGAAACTAGGCGGAGCGGGTGGCGACGAGGCGCCAGGTGGGGTCTTCGCTGCGCAGGTCGCGCTGGAAGGTCCAGATGTCGGTCAGTTCCGTCACCGCCTCGGCACCGGCCGAGATGCTGCCGTCGCTCGCCGTGGTCAGGTTCACCTGGTCGCTGACGAATCGGACGGTGACGTCGGCCACGGAGCCGCGCAGGTCCGCGGATTCGATCGCGGTCTCCTGCATCGCGCGCACTTCGGAACGCTGCGTCTCGCCAGCCTGTTCGCGGGCGGTGATCGCGCCCTCGAAGCCGCCATAGACATCATCGGCCAGCAGCGCGCGCAGCGTCTCGCGGTCGCCGCGGGCGAAGGCGTCCACCACCATGCGGAAGGCGCCCTCGGCGCCGTTCAGGAAGCCATGCGGCTCGAAGGACGGGTCCATGCCGTTGATCCGGGCCATGGCCTGCCCGGTCGGCGTGCGCGCATCAGGCACCACATGGCGTGTGGTGCTGGCAGCAGCCGGCGGCGGCAGTTCCGGCTGGTCGGATTCTCCCGCCGGGCGGGGGCCACGCGGGTCGTAGGGTGCCGCGCCCTCACGCGGCGGACGCTCCCAGAAAGGCTGCGACCATTGCGAACAGGATCAGATCGACAGGAAAGCCGCCCGACATTGCCAACTCCTCATCAAGCACTCACTTAAGGCGGCCCCTGCCCCCCCGCAACGCCTTCACCGCCGATGATGCATGCGAAGTGTCAATAGACACCCTTGAACGTCGGAATGCTGCCGCGGATTGTTGCCGCATCTGCATCCCGTCCCCCGACCTTTTTCAGGAGCCGCCCCACCGATGATCCTGCTCCGCCACGGACAGAGCGAATTCAACCTGCACTTCAGCGCGACAAAGCGCGACCCCGGCATTCGCGACCCGCGCCTGACCCCGCTCGGCCACAGCCAGGCCGAACAGGCGGCGGAGGCGCTGGCGGCGGAGGGTATCACCCGGATCATCGCCTCCCCCTACAGCCGCGCCCTGCAGACGGCGGAACCCCTGGCCCGCAGGCTGGGGCTGGATGTCCTGGTGCAGCCGTTGGTGCGGGAACGTTATGCCTTCACCTGCGACATCGGTAGCCCCGCCACGGCACTATCCGCCGAATGGCCGCATCTGGACTTCCGGCATGTGGCGGAGGTGTGGTGGCCGGCGCAGGAGGAACCGGCCGACCAGGTCCTGGCGCGGGCCGCCCTGTTCCGCGGCGAGATGTCGGCACTGGAGGATTGGTCCAGCACCCTGGTGGTCGCGCATTGGGGTTTCATCCTGGCGATGACGGGCCAATCCGTCGCCAACGGCACCTGGCTGCGCTGCGACCCGACGCAGCCGGCACTGACCGAGGTGTCCTGGAAGCACCACTGAGGGGCTTCAATCGCGCCGCCCGAAGATGGCGGAGCCGACGCGGACATGGGTGGCGCCCTCGGCGATCGCGGCCTCGAAGTCGTCGCTCATGCCCATGGAGAGGGTGGCCAGGCCATGCCGGGCGGCCATGGCGGCCAGCAGGGCGAAATGCGGCCGCGGGTCGGCCTCGGCCGGGGGGATGCACATCAGGCCATCCACCGGCAGGCCGTGTTCTTCGCGGCAGAGGCGAATGAAGGCGTCAGCCTCGGCGCGGGCGATGCCGGCCTTCTGCGGCTCGTCGCCGGTATTGACCTGGATCAGCAGGCGCGGCTGGCGGCCCTCCTTCGCCATGGCGTCGCGCAACGCCAAGGCGAGCTTCGCGCGGTCCAGGCTTTCGATCACGTCCGCGACCCGCACCGCCTCCCGCGCCTTGTTGGTCTGCAGCGCGCCGATCAGGTGCAGGCGCAGCGCGGGCCAGGTGGGGCGGAGCGCCGGGAACTTGCCCTCGGCTTCCTGCACCCGGTTCTCGCCGAATGTCACCTGCCCGCAGGCCAGCGCCGCTTCCACCGCGCTGGCCGGATGGGTCTTGGAAACGGCCACCAGCGTCACGGCGGCCGGTAGGCGGTTGGCGCGGATGCAGGCCTCGGCGATCCTGTCGCGGATCTGCCCGAGGCGGGCTGCGATGGTTGGATCAGGCGGGAGATCATGCGGCATGACCGGGAGGCTAAAGCATTTCCCAGCCGGGCGGTATCGTTCGACCGAGTTGGAAATGCGCCGAAACAACAAGCTAGGGCCGACCCGGCATGACTGAGCCGGGCCGGGCGGCGCTGGAGCCGTGGTCGCGCCGGTTGCGGCCGCAGCGCGACGGGCGTGGCGTGATCCCGCGCCTGTGGCTGGTCTCCGACCCTTTGCGCCTGCCCGACCCCTGCGCGGCCGCCCTGCGCCTGCCACGCGGCGCCGGCGTGCTGGCGCGGGGCCTGCGGCCGCGGGTGCTGGCGCGTCTGCGCGGCATCGTCCGGCGGCGCGGGCTGCTGCTGCTGCTGGGCGGTGATCCGGCCGCGGCGCTGGCCGCCCGCGGTGGCCTGCATCTGCCGGACCGCCCGGACCCGCCCGGGCTTCAGGCCTTCCTGGCCGCACGCCGCCGCGGCGCGCCCTGGGCGCGGCTTTCGCTGGCAGTGCATGGCCGCGCCGCCGTGGCGCGGGCGCGGCGGCTGGGGGTGGACTTCGGCTTCGTCTCCCCGGCCTTCGCCACGGCGAGCCACCCGGGCGCGCCAGGGCTTGGACCGTTGCGCTGGAGTCAAATGGCCGGGCGGCTGGGGCGGCCGGCGGTGGCGCTGGGCGGCGTGGCGGTCGGCACGTCGGGGCGGCTGCCGCGCCGGCATCTTGCGGGCTTGGCTGCGATTGGCGCGCTAAGCGGCTGAGGCGGCTTGTGGCCAATTCGCCACAGTGTCTCAAGGAAGTCGCGGCAAGCGGCGCTGTCCCGTTGCCCTGTCCCGGCCGAGCGGATCATTATCCGCCCCGGGCCTGACTGCTACCGGGGGGGAACCTGGTGGCGGCGTCCTGCCGAGGGGGGCAGGCGGGTCGTCGCATGCCGGGGGCCACCCGGCGCAGGAGGAGGTTTTTAGATATGCGCAAGATTCTGCTGGGCACCACCGCCGTGGTCGGCGCCGCGCTGATGGGCGTCACTGTCGCCCAGGCGCAGACGGCTCCGACGGTTCGCGTGGGCGGCTACTTCGAGTTCACCGGCGGCTACGTCGATGACAGCAACGACAGCAGCGCCGTGGCCCTCTCCGGCACCGAGCGCGCCAGCCGTTCCAAGATCGATTTCCGCTCCGACATGGAAATCCACGTCATCGTTCGCGGCAAGGCGGCCAATGGCCTGTCCTACGGCGCCGAGATCGAAGTGCAGATGGACGCGAACAACACGTCCTCGACCGCGCTCGACACCGACGAGATGTGGGGCTTCATCTCCTCCCCGACCATGGGCACCCTGCAGTTCGGTGACCAGGACAGCGCCGCCGACCAGCTGAAGGTCGCCGCCCCGGGCGTGACGAACCTCGGTGAGTCGGGTGGCTGGGACGAGTTCATCGCGCCGGCCGCCGATGGCACGCGCTACATCCTGTCGACGATCAACGACGG
>LNFM01011269.1_pt1 | contig 12225 bp, 12 predicted proteins | sample 596031 | NCBI WGS metagenome assembly LNFM01 (sample SAMN04254537, study PRJNA301005) | activated carbon metagenome | isolation source: dual media filters at the Ann Arbor, Michigan drinking water treatment plant | place: USA: Ann Arbor | reverse complement strand
CCCTCGCCGCCACGCTCATGGTCTCGATCGTCGTCTTCCAGGCAGGGGATGGAACCTTCGGCGCCGTCCCCGCCGATGAAATCGACGGCGACGAAGTCGTGATCGTCTCGGAATACGATCCCTTCGGGTGAGGCTTCGGCCTCACTTTTCATGGGCTCGGTCGCGCCGCCAGGCCTACCTTTGGCCGTGTGATCGGCGATGCCGATCCGAGGAACGCAGCGCTGCGAGCTGCCTTTGCCTGTAGTGTCACCACTCCAGGCGGTTTTTCTTACCCGACGGTGACCCCGAAGATCGATCCGACCAGCGCGGTCGCGGCCATGGCAAGGGCACCCCAGAACGTCACTCGGACAGCGCCTCGCAGGATGCCGGCGCCGCCAGCGGTCGCGCCAAGACCGCCCAGGATGGCGAGCGACAGGAGTGTCGCGATGGCTACGAACGGCACAATTTGCGCTGGCGGAGCAAGCATGGCCACCAGAAGCGGGACCACAGCACCCACGGCAAAGGTCATGGCGGAGACAAGGGCCGCCTGGATCGGATGAGCGGTGACGGTGTCGGAGATGCCCAGCTCGTCGCGGGCGTGGCTGCCAAGGGCATCGCGGTCGGTGAGCTGGACGGCAACCTGTTCGGCCAAATCGCGGGTCAGCCCACGCGCCTCGTAGATTCGGGTCAGTTCCTCGAGTTCGGCATCGGGCGTCTCTGCAAGCTCCTTCTTCTCGCGGGCAAGGTCGGCCTGCTCGGCATCGGTCTGCGAACTGACCGAGACGTATTCGCCCGCCGCCATCGACATGGCTCCAGCGACCAGCCCGGCGAGGCCCGCGATCAGTACCTCCGTCCGCCCTGTGCCGGCCGCGGCGACGCCCACGACGAGGCTGGCAGTCGAGACGATCCCGTCATTCGCGCCGAGCACCGCCGCGCGCAACCAGCCGATGCGGTGCACCATATGTATTTCGGAATGGGACAGGCGGCTCATGCGGGAATTCCTTCAATACGGATTTGCGGTGCTGTGAGGCCCGCGGGTGAAATGCGCAGGGCGCGCAGTGCGTTCAGGATAACGGCGACGTCGATGGCTTCCTGCAGCAGCGCGCCCTGAACGGGGGTCAGGTAGCCGAAGGCCGCAGCGATCATGCCCAGAACCGATAGGCCGATGCCTGCGACCACGCTTTCGAGCGCGATCCGGCGCGACCGGCGGGCGATCTCGATCCCCGGCGCGATTCGGTCCACCCGGTCCACCAGTAAGACCACATCGGCCGCCTCGGCACTTGCCGCAGCCCCCCGCGCGCCCATCGCGACGCCCACATCGGCGGCGGCGAGCGCAGGCGCGTCGTTGACGCCGTCGCCCACCATCATCACCGGTCCGTTCTTGTGCTCGGTCAGAACCAGGAGCACCTTTTCATCCGGCGTGAGCCCCGCGCGGATACCGTCAAGGCCCAGCCCCTCCGTCACCCGCGCCGCGACCTCGGCCCGGTCGCCGGTGGCCAAGAGGATGCGCGCAATCCCTTGCCGCCGCAGGCTGGCAAGCATCTCGGCTGCCCCTTCGCGGAGGGGGTCGGACATGACCAGATGCCCCGCCAAACGGCCTTCGACGGCCACGGCCACCATGACCGACCCTGCCGCCAGTTCCGGGTGATCACCCGACAAACGGCCCACGCGCCCCGCGACGAAACCATCGCCCCCGACGATGACTTGCCGTCCGTCGATGAAACCGATGACGCCTTCGCCGGGGATCTCGGCCACGCCCTCGGGGATAGGCAGGGTCAGGCCCCGGTCCTTTGCCGCCGCCACGATGGCCTGCGCCACAGGGTGTTTCGAGGCCTGATCCAGCGCGGCCGCGTAACGCAGGATGTCATCAGCCCCCATCCCGTCGTGGCCGTCGATGCTGACGATCTGAGGGCGCCCGTCAGTCAGTGTGCCGGTCTTGTCCAGGATAAGCGTCCGGATGCGCGCCATCGCCTCGAGCGGCTTGGCCCCCTTCACCAGCACACCGAAATGTGCCGCCCGCGACAGGCCCGCAACCAGCGCCACCGGCACGGCCAGGATCAGGGGGCAAGGCGTGGCGACGACCAGCACCGCCACCGCGCGGATCGGGTCACCGGTAAACCACCAGGCAGCGAAGGCGATGGCGACGGTGACGGCCAGAAACCCCAGCGACCAGCGATCTGCCAGCCGTGCCATGGGCGCCTTTGACGCCTGCGCCTCTTCGACCAGCCGGACAATCCCGGCATAGGTGCTGTCCTTCGCCTCGCGCGTGGCCATCAGATCAAAGGCATCACCGGCATTGGTCGATCCGCTCATCGCCTCAGACCCGCGGTCGAGCCGCACCGGCAAGGATTCGCCCGTCAGCGCCGATGTGTCGACGAAAGCCGCGGCGGATGCGATGCGTCCGTCCACCGGCACGACATCGCCTTGCCGGATCAGCAGCCGGTCGCCAGGCGCGATGTCTTCCAGTGCCACCTCCTCCAGCCCGCCATTGCGGTGGCGCGTGGCGGTGCGGGGCACGCGCGACAGAAGATCGCGCATCTCGCGCCGCGCGCGACCCTCGGCAAAGCTTTCGAGGAAGGTGCCGCCCGAATACATGACGGCGACCACGGCGGCCGCCAGCGTCTCGCCAAAGGTCAGGGCCGCCGACATGGACAGGGCGGCCACGATGTCGAGCCCCACCTCGCCGCGGGTAAGACTGCGGATGATCTCGACCACAAGCGCCGCCAGCACAGGGACAACCCCCGCAAACCACGCCGTTTGTGCAAGGTCCGTGCGCCCGCTGAAGTGCAGCCCGAGCCCTGTCACCAGACCTGCAAGGGCGATGACCAGGAGCAGGGTCTTTAGCCGATCTGTTTGAGTATGATCCAAAGGTGTCAATCTCCAACGGCCGGGGCCGTCGCCGCGGACTTGCTCGAAAATAGTTTGCCAACGCCAATGCCTTGAACGACACCCGTATCATCGCGCGTCAGGAACAGCGCGTCGATCCCTGCCTGTCGCGCAAGGTCTGCGCCCGCATCGACACCCTTCACCATCAGTGCCGTCGCCCATGCATCGGCCTCGGCGCAGGTGGGGGCGATCACGGTGACAGATGCGGGGGGGGCGAGAAGTGGCGCACCGCGCGCGGGGTCCATCGTGTGGGACAGATCACGCCCCTGCACCGTGACCCAGTGTCGATAATCGCCCGAGGTGGCGACAGCAGAATCCTGAAGCGTCAGGATGGAATGGGGCGCGCGGCGGTGATGATCGGGGGCCTCAACCGCAATGGTCCAGGGGCTGCCGCCCGGGCCGAGGCCCATGGCGCGCATCTCGCCGTCGATGCCGACGAGGGCGTCAAGGATACCGTAGGACGACAGAACTTCGGCCAGACGATCCACCCCGTAGCCTTTGGCAATGCCGTTCAGATCCAGAGAGATGGGGGCAATCTTGCGCACCCGGTTGCCGTCAATCGCCAGCACCTCATGCGCCGGGCGGCGGGGGGCCTTCAGCGCACCGCGAATGGCCTGCGGATCGGCGGCATCAGGGCCGAAGCCCCAGGCGCGCACCGCATCGCCCTGACCGATGTCAAAGGCCCCGCCCGACACGCGACCGATGGCAAGCCCAAGCTCCAGCACGCGCGCCAGATCGGCGGGGATGTCCTGCCATTCCCCCACCGGCGCGGCGTTCAGGCGCATCAGGTCGCTGTCGGGCTTCCATGTGGACATCTGCGCATCGACAATATTGACCGCATCCTGAAGTGCGGCCTGCACTGGGGCTGGGTCGAAGCCCGGCGGCGCAAAGAACAGCGCGCTCCACCTTGTGCCCATGGTCGGGCCGTTCAGCGCGTGGCGGACCCTGTCAGTAGACATCTTCGACATAGCGCCCTCCGGCCTTGAGCATCGCGGGCGTCAGCCCCATAGGTGCAAGAATATCCTCCAGCGCACGGGCCACGCCGCGGCCCATGTCACGCCCGCCGCAGACCATGACCCTTGCGCCGTTGCGGATCGCCTCGGCCACCTGCGCGGCCTCGGCCCGCAGGGCATCCTGCACATAGTGTGGCCGCGCCCCGCGCGAGACGGCGGTGGAGAGCCGCGTCAGCCGCCCCTCTGTCTGCCATTCCGTCAGATCGTCGCCATAAAGGAAGTCGCTGTCCGGGTGTCGCATCCCGAAGAACAGATGCACCGGACGACGACGGGCGTTGGCGCGAATGATCCCGGCCAAGGGTCCGATCCCGGTGCCCGCACCGATCAGGATCAGGGGCACCCGACCCCGCCCGGCATGGAAACCCGGGTTGCGACGCAGGAAGGCCTGCACGGCGTCACCTGGTTCCAGCGTCAGCAGCTGGCCAGAACACAGGCCGCCTGGGTGCTTCTTCACCACGATCTCGACAAACCCGTCCCCGGTGCCCGATGCCAACGAATAGAAGCGCGGGACGGTGGAACCTTCGGGCAGGATGCCCAGAAGGTCGCCCGCCTGAAACCGTGCGAAACCCCGGCTCGTCAGCCGCGCCCAGAGGGTCGCTTTTGGCAAGGCAAAGCGCATGATCGCGGTCGGGGCCTGCACGGCCTCGCCATAGTCACGGCGGGAGATGAGGGTCAGGCCTTGCGCCTCGGGGCGGGCGGGCTGGTGATCAAGGTCGAGCGTCAGCCCGATGGCCTGCCCCAGCGCCCGGCCCCAGCGGGCGAAATCCTGCGGCGACTGGCGGTCGACCGTGTCCATGGGCAAGAGGGTGGTCCAGCCCATGGCGCGGGCGGCGACGTCCACCTCTGCCGCAAAGGCGCAGAAGGCCGGAAAGCTGCGGTCGCCAAAGCCCAGCACGGCCAGCGGGGCTGTTGGCACCGTGGTCATGTGCGCCAGCCGGTCAAGAAACCCCTTGGCGGACGCAGGCGCGTCGCCTTCGCCATAGGTGGCGGCGAGGATCAGGAAGCGGTCCGCCTTGGGGTGGTGCGCGAGGTCGAAGGCTGACATCGGTGCGATGTGCACCGCCTGACCGGCATCCCGAAGGCCGCGCGCCAGCGTGGCGGCAAAGCCCCAGGTGCTGCCCCCTTCGGAGCCGACAAGGATCACCGTCTGCGCGCGGCCAGCAGGCGCGTTGTCGCGCAACCGAGGCCGGCCACGCCGCCCGGCGGCCCAGATCAGCGTGCCAGTCGCGCCCATCACCGGGACGCTGAGCGCGACCAGGCCGAGAACCAGCCCCAGGGTCGCCGCACCCTGACCGGTGTGCAGCATGTAGATGGTTTCCGAGACCTGCTGCCACGGCGTCAGGTCTGCCCAGGTGAGGAGCGCGCCGGTCCCCTGATCGATCAGGCCGGTGCCCGCATCGGTGGACAGGGTGAACACATCCTGCGCATCGCCGGCATAGGGAAAGCTCAGCTTGCGCAGGGCACTGACCGGCACATCGCGCAGCGCGGCCATCTGCTCCAGCGGGAAGGCCATCTGCCCGCTGAGCGCCGCAGGTTCGGCGGGGCGCGCCGCGCCATCGGGCAGCAGGTCAAAGGTCGAGGCCGTCATCCACAGCGCCGTCGCCGCCGACAGGGCAAGGCCCAGGACGGCGACGCGCGCCAGTTCCACATGCAGCCGCCCCGCCAGCGGCCCGCGCAGCCGCGCGAACCAGCGCAGCCAGCCGCCCGTGCGCCGCGCCACAAGGGCAGCGCCCGACAGGGCCAGCACCAGCATGGCAGCGGCGCCAGCGGCCATGACCAGCCGCCCGGCATCGTCCAGAAACAGTGACCGGTGCAGGTTCGTCAGCCAGCGTTCCATCTGGTTGGGGTCTGCCGACCCGACATTCGCGCCCGTTGCCGGGTCGATCACCGCGGACCCCGGCGTGCCGCCGTCGAACCACCAGGCGGTGATCGTGCCCGAGGGGGACCGGCGGATTTCCTCCAGCCCCGGATGGGTCGCGGCCACGCGGGCGGCCAGATCGGCCACGCTCTGCCCCGCCACGGGCTGCGGCGCGGTCAGCCGTTCGGCCAGCGGAAAGACCGACAGCGCCGCACCGCTGAGCGCAAGGACGGTCAGGAGGATCAGGGCCACCAGCCCCGGCCAGCGGTGAAGCGCGCGGATCATCGGTCCGTTCCTTACTGATAGACGAAGCTGGAAATGTAGCGGCGACCCTGCACGGGCGTGCCCGCGCCAGCACTGGTCAGGGGCACCGCGATCTCGTTCGGGCTGTCGCGCATATCCTCGACCGCCGCATCGATGTGCAGCGTATAGCCCGCATCGAACAGGGCATCGGCCAGATCGAGCGTGATCTCCAGCGTCCGGCCCGCCCCGACACTGGCACCCGTGATGCCGTTGATCTGGGCAGGGTCACCCCCGGTGGCGGCATACCAGTCGCTCAGGTGTTCGTAGTATTTCGACTTGCCGCCCGCCATCCACAGGCTGCCGACATAGGCGCCTGAGGCATCGGTGACGTAGAGCGCCAGATAGGCCCCATCGCCGCCGTAGTTGGTCAGCGTGGTCGTCAACGTCACGGGCCGGGCCATCGCCAGCCCCGGCAGGGTCAACGCGGTGGTCAGGGCAAGGGTGGTGAGAAGGGATTTCATCGGGTTTCCTTTCGGTGATGGTCTGCGCCCCGCACGGGGCAGGGCGCGCGATGGCCGGGATCAGTTGGTCACAGCCACGGGCGGCGCGCCGTTGCCGAAGAGCCCGTTTGCCGGAGGTGCGACGGTGCCCGCAGGAGCAGGGTTGCCGAGAGCGCCGATGCAGCCATCGTCGTCATCATCATCATCATCATCATCATCATCGTCGCAGTCCTCGTCGTCCTCGTCGTGCCCGCGACGGACCCATCCGCCGTCGTCATCATCTCCGCTCACACGAATGAGGGGCATGGGCTGGTCGTCGGCACTGACCACGGCGGCGCAAACGCCGCTGCACGCGCCTTGAGCGTTGCCCTGGTCCTGCAACGCGGCAAGGGCAGGCAGGCCGAGTGCCACGGTCAGCGCCGTCGACGCGAAAAGAAGGGAAAGTCGGAATGTCATGGCGTGGTCTCCTTGGATCTGATGCTGCCAATCTGTGCCTCGGACCTGAGCTGTTCCTGACGCCGCCCCACTTTCTGCTTCAGCTTGGCGTCAGGAAGAAAAAGGCCCCGCCGGGACAGGGCGGGGCCAGTCAGACCACGAGGGACAGGCGTGGTCGGAGAACGGGGTCAGGCGATGTTGCCGGGCATGGAGGGATGGGTTGATGCGGACTTGCGGGGCATCTCAATCGTCATCGTCGTCGCCCTGATCCGATGTCTGTTGCGTCGCCAGATCGGCACCCGCAGGCGTGGCCGCAGTGTCGCCGGGCTGCGCCGGTGCCGTGACGGTGGCTGGCGCAGTGCCGGGTCCGCGACCAAGGGCTGTCAATGTGGGCGCGGCAAGGACCGCGATAACGGCGGCAGTTGCGAGCAACACGAGAATTGTGGATTTCATGGCGGTAGCTCCTTGATTGGATGAACCGATTCTGTCGTGTGCCGCTGAAGCCTTGCTGATGGGACGCCGGTTTCTGCTTCAGCCTGGTGTCAGAAAACACGCGCCCTAACCTCATGCCGGGCACAGGCCGGAACCGATTGTACACCCGGTTCCGGCACGGCTGCGTGTCAGCGCAGTTCGAACGCTTCGGAGTAAACGCGGCGCGGCGCATGGCCCATCGCCTTGAGCCCGTTCTGGATGCCGTCGCGCAACCCGCAGGGCCCGCAGAAGAACAGCTCCGACCCGGCGATCTCGAAGGGCACCATCGCGACCAGGCGTTCGGCCGTCAGTCGCCCCTCGGTGCGGCTGGCCACGACCTGCACGCTCAAGCCCGGATGACCTGCGGCGATGGCTTGCAGACGGTCGGCGGCAAAGGCTTCGTCCTGGGTGTTCACGGCCCAGATCAGCGCGATCTGCTGGCGGTCTGCCTCGGTCAGCGCCTCGGCCCATGCCAGGAAGGGTGTGATGCCGATGCCTCCCGCCAGCCAGACCTGACGCGGCACCCGGCGTCGGAACAGGAACCGGCCATAGGGCCCCTCAACGCGCAGCCGCTGGCCCGGCACCAGCTTGTCCGGCAGGCTGCGCGTCCAATCCCCCAGCGCCTTGATCCCGAAATGCAGACTGCCATCGGCGCGCGGGGCCGAAGCGATGGTAAAAGGATGCGCCTCGTCAAGGCCAGCGCCGGGGCCCGAGCCGGGAACCGAGACAAAGGCGAACTGGCCAGGACGCCAGCGCATTCCGCGCCCTGTGGGCCGCAAGGCAATCTCGGTCGCAGCACCGTGTCGCGTGACGGAGTCGAGCGCATAGTCGCGCGGGCGCAGAAAAGGGTTGATGAACTGCGTGAACACCCAGGCCACCAGCCCCGCAAGGCTGAACGTGTTGAGGTAGAGCGCCAGCATCGGGTCCACCCCTTCGGGCTTGTCGATGGCCAGTTGGTGAAACGCGGCAATCGCGAACAACAGCCCCATGAACCGGTGCGTGAAACGCCACAAGGGCCAGGGCAATTCCAGATTGGTGAAGGGAACCCGCTTGATCCAGCTGATCGCGATCAGCGCGATGAACCCGTAGAAGGCAATTTCTCCGACCTCGGCGGCGAATTCGCCAAGGTTGGTTTCTGCCACAAAATCCTCGATCTCCGGTTCAAGCTGGTCATGCAGGACCATCAGCCCCAAGGCCGCGATCCCCAGCCACTTGTGGACGGCATACATGCGATCCAGCCCGCCGAAGAACGGTTCGATCACAGCCGGGCGCGCCGACAGCACCAGGGCTATGCCCATGGCCACAATCGCGGCGGACCCGACCGCGATGCTCATGGCGGACTCGATGCCGAACGGGGCATAGGTTTGCGCGCCAAGGGCGGCGCCTAACAGAACGGCGATGGCGGCAAATGCCGGACCGGAATACAACATGTCAGAAAACCTTCCGTTCGGGCCGACTTGAGGAATGGTACCCGGCGTCACAGGGGACTGGTCGTGGGCCCGGCGCTGTGGATCTCGCCCTGTCACCGTGGCCTTTTCATGCACGGAAACATGGTCAGTCATCTTCCTGTCCTTCGCGGTCGCGACCGTGGTCGTCATCCTCGAATTCGAATTCGACGATCTGCAGCGTGCCGGGATGCAGCTTGACCTCGATCGCGCGGCCCGTCGCGTCGCGGCCGTCGATCTCGTAGCAGCCGTCGTCGATCTTGATGCGGCGCACCTCCCAGCCTTGCCGGGTGGCGAACTCAGCCACCGCCTCGCGCGGTTGCCAGTCGGCCATCGGAACGAAGCAATCATCATCAGCCAGTGCGGCACCGGCAGGCAGGGCTGCCAGAAAAGCAAGAATTGTCAGCGTCTTTCGCATGGGCCACACTCCGGGTTACGGCCAGTCTGGATGATGTGATGCGCGCCGAAGCTGACGGCAGCCTGAAGACGGCTGATCCAGGGCTTCAGCCTGCTGTCAGGAGAGAGGGTCAGAAGCAAACCAACCCGGGGCCAAAGGGACGGCAGAAGACCATGCGCATCTTGCTGATCGAGGATGATACAGTTCTGGGAGCTGCCGTGCGGGACCAGATAGCCGCCGATGGCCATTCGGTCGACTGGGTCCAGCGGCTGGATGCGGCCGGGGACGCGATGGCCGGGGCGAGCTTCGATCTTGTGCTGCTGGACCTGATGCTGCCCGATGGCCGGGGCATTCCGTTTCTGCGCCGTCTGCGGGCCAAGGGCGATGTGACGCCCGTCATCATCCTGACCGCGCTTGACCAGATCAGCGACCGGATCGAGGGGTTGAACGCAGGGGCCGACGACTACCTGGTCAAGCCCTTCGATCTGGCGGAACTGTCCGCCCGGATCGGCTCGGTGGCGCGCCGCTATGCGGGGAACCCCAACCCAATTGTCACCCACGGGCCGCTGGAGATCGACCTTGCTGCGCGCAGCATCCACCGCGACGGCCGCCCAGTCGCCCTGACGGCACGCGAATGGGCGCTGTTCGAGGCCTTTCTGTCCCGGCCTGGGCAGCTTCTGTCCAAGGCGCAGCTTGAGGACAAGCTTTACGCCTTTGGGGCCGAGATCGAGAGCAACACGATCGAGGTCCATCTCAGCCGACTGCGGAAGAAGTTGGGGGCGGAGGTGATCGAGACGGAACGCGGCCTCGGCTACCGTCTGGGCCGGGCATGAGGGCGCCGCGCAGTCTTCAGGGTCGCCTTGGGCTCTGGCTGGGCGTGGCGCTGACGGTTCTTTGGGTGCTCGCGGCCAGCGTGACGGCGCTGATCGCGCGGAGCGAGATCGAAGAGGTGTTCGATTCCGCCCTGCAGGAAACCGCACAGCGCATCCTGCCACTCGCCGTCGTTGATATCCTGAACCGCGAGGAAGCAGGGATCAGCCAGCGTCTTGCCGCCATCCGCGAACATGACGAGTTCTTCACTTACATCGTGCGGGATGATCAGGGGCGCATCCTGCTGCAATCCCATGCCGCCGACCCGGGCGTGTTCCCCGCCTGGGAAGGGATCGGGTTCCACCAGACTGCAACGCATCGGCTCTATAGCGACGAGGCTGTGCAGGGCACGATCCGCATCACTGTGGCCGAGCCGCTGGACCATCGCGCAAGCGTCGCGCGCGAGATTCAGATGGGGCTTGGCCTGCCACTTCTGATCTTGCTGCCCGTGGCGCTTCTGGCCATCGTGCTGGCCGTCCGCGCCAGCCTTGCGCCCCTGCGCCAGTTCCGCGACCGCCTGTCGGCGCGGGGCGCGCGCGACCTGAGCCCCGTCGCCAGCGCCGATCTGCCCACCGAAATCGCGCCCCTCGCCGATACGATGAACGGACTTCTGGGGCGGCTGGAAGCGGCCTTCGAGGCGGAGCGAAGCTTTGCAGCGAACGCCGCGCATGAACTCCGCACCCCGCTGGCAGGTGCCATCGCACAGGCACAACGGCTGCAGACAGAGACGCGCGACGCTGACGCCAAGGCCCGTGCGGCCGAAATCGAGGCCACGCTGAAACGCCTGACCCGCCTCTCCGAACGCCTGTTGCAACTGGCGCGCGCTGAAGGTGGTCGCCTTCGCCGTGACGTCGCTGCCGATCTTCGCCCCGTGGCCCGACTGATCGTCGACGACCTTGCGCGCGGTGGCGAGCCCGGGCGCATCCACCTCGCGCTTCCGGACAGCGCTATCATGTCGGATCTGGACCCCGACGCCTTCGCGATCGTCTTGCGCAATCTGATCGAGAATGCCTTGCGCCATGGCCAAGCCGAAGCTCCTGTGGAGGTCTCGCTTGCAACTGACGGAACGCTGATCGTCGCCAACGACGGCCCGGTCGTGCCCGCCGAGGATCTCGCACGCCTGACGCACCGGTTCGAGCGCGCCCGGTCCGATCGCGAGGGCAGCGGTCTTGGGCTGGCAATTGTCGCGACGATTGCCGAGAGGTCTGGCAGTCAATTCGAACTCAGATCGCCTCGCGAAGGCCGGGCTTCAGGGTTCGAGGCACGACTATCACCGACCGGAACACGCGTTCTGAATTCCTAGCGAGAATGGATCAGGCTTTACGCCTTGATTCGAAGGCATTTCTCGCGCGCAGTACTCGGCTGGTTGCGTATCGACCGAGTGGCGAACGCATTTGGGCTGGATCAGTTGATAGCCAAATCGGTCGCCGTTTTCCCAGCAGCCAACGCCTCCACGAACCACTGCGGTTTGCGCCCGCGACCGGACCAGGTGAGTGCCGGGTTCTCAGGGTGCCGGTATTTCGCCGCGACAGGCGCACGGGAGGCTTTCGTCTCGGTTCCGTCAAGTTCGGCCAGAGAGTAGCCCAGATCCCGGGCGAGAGCTTCCACCTTGGCGCGGGCTTCCGCCTTCTGCCGATCCTCGAATGTGGAGATCGCCTTGGCGACGTCCTTCTGCATTTTCTTCAGCTCGCCAAGCGACAGTGCCTCGAGTTCGTAATCAGCCATTGATGCGGTCCGTGTCCTGAATATCCCGGTATCGATAGCCCGTCGATGCAGGACACCGCAACTCCCGGAAGGCAAGGGCAGGGGTGGCAAAGGCTGGTGATCGCAGTTTTCGCCGCCGGGGAGGTGCTGGACTGGGGGTAAGGCAGTCCCGATGGGCAAGGTGACAGGTCCTGGCATGGGCTCCCCGCGCATCTCTGTCTCCTCGGCCATCCCTTCGACTGACAATCCCCTAATCCCGTTCGGTTGCCTGCGCGCAACCCCGCGTCAGTCCGGGCCGTGTTGGCTAGCGTTTCTTTGGAAACGCGTCACCTGCCCGCTCCACCCCGGTCCTCTGGGGGTTTCCGGCGTCCGTTCCGTCCACCGTGCACGCGTCACCCGACGGGCTTTTTCCGGGTCTTGTCGA
>LNFM01011268.1_pt1 | contig 12227 bp, 9 predicted proteins | sample 596031 | NCBI WGS metagenome assembly LNFM01 (sample SAMN04254537, study PRJNA301005) | activated carbon metagenome | isolation source: dual media filters at the Ann Arbor, Michigan drinking water treatment plant | place: USA: Ann Arbor | reverse complement strand
GTGAGCCCAGCATAACAACATTTAAAGCCGAAGCTAATACCAATACGTTTTAAGGCTGCGCCTTGCCTGCAACAACACGTAAAACCGATAACCCTTTTTTATTGCCCGGAGTAAACCGCGTGAGCATTAAAGACCGCCTGATTCAGTTTGTGCTGCGCGGCAAGGATGAGCTGTCGCCCGAAGCCAAGAAGAGCGCCGAAGCGCTGGCGGCAGTGAGTGCCGAGGCCGAGGAACTGGGCAAAGCGCTCGACTCGGCCAAAGATGCGCGCGGCCTAGCCAGAGGGCTTGAGGCTACCCAGCGTGCCGCCGAGCAAGCCGAGCGCGGACTCGTGCAGGCAGACCTGCAAGTTAAAGAGTTGAGGGATGCGCTAAACCAGTCGCCCGGCTCTGCGGGGCTGGAGCAGTCGTTGAAGGATGCCGAGCGTGAAGCCCGGAGGATGCAGCGCGGGCTTGATGCCTTGCGCGTTAGCCTGGCTGAGCAGGAAAAGGCTGCACAAGCAGCGGGTATTGATACCAACAACCTGGCCGATGAAGAAAAGCGCTTGGCGGCTGAGGTCGACAAGGCCAAGGTGGCACTGGATGCCAACAGCCAGCAGCTCAAGGAATTACAGCGCGAGCATAATGCGGCAGCGCGGGCCACTGCTGAGCACACCTCTCGTATTGATGCTGCTCGTGGCGCTATGTCGAGCGGCGCAAAGCAGGTGCTGGCCTTTGCTGCGGCCTACATCTCGCTGGAAGCCGCATTCGGCCTGGTGCAGACGGGCCTCAATGTGGTGCGTGACGGCATCTTGTCGATGCTGAAAACAGGTGATCAGTTCGAGTTGCTCGACAAGCGCATGGCCTCGCTGATGGGTAGCGTTGCTGCGGGCGAACAGGCTACGTCCTGGATCAAGCAATTTGCTCGCGACACGCCGCTACAGGTGCAAGACGTTACGGAGGCTTTTGCGCTACTCAAGTCCTACGGGCTAGACCCTATGGACGGCACCCTGCAGGCTGTTGTCGATAAAAACGAACAACTCGGCGGCGGCATGGAGCGGTTGACGGGTATCTCGTCAGCGCTGGGCCAGGCCTATGCCAAGCAGAAGTTGCAGACCGAAGAGATCTTGCAGCTGGTTGAACGGGGCGTCCCCGTTTGGTCGATGCTGGAGAAGGTTACCGGCAAGAATGCCGCGCAACTTGCAGAGTTGGCCAGTAAGGGCAAGCTTGGCCGCGATGTGATCGGGGCTCTGATCAAAGAGATTGGTGCCAGTGCCGAGGGCGCTGCCGCAGAGAACATGGGCACGCTCACTGGTTTGGTGAGTAACCTGTCGGATACCTGGTCGGACTTCCTTGACCGCATCGCCAAGAGCGGTGCACTGGATTACGCCAAGCAGCAATTGGCAGGGGTGGCAGAGTACATCGAGCAGATGGACCGCGACGGTCGGCTGGATAAGCTGGCCACTTCGCTGTCCACTGCCTTCGAGCAAGGTGCCGAGAAAGCTAAGGAATTCCTCGGGCGCTTGGCAGAGGTAGACCTTAACAAGTTCATTGATGACAGCAGCGCTTGGCTCAGTGATTTCGGTACGAAACTTGATCGTGCAGCGCAAAGTGCACAGCTGTTTGTTGCACCGTTTCGCACGATGTTCAACGGCCTGACAGCTGGCTTGAGTTCTGTGGGTGCTGCATTCACTGGGACTGTTGGACTGATGCTCGGTGTTGTGGAGGCAGCAGCCGATAAAATTCCCGATATGCTGGGCGGTGAAAAGATTCGGGCTGATGTAAAGGCGGCACGCGAAACGATAAATGGATTGCGCGATGGTTTCGTGGCTCAGATTGAGCAGGACAGCCTAGATATACGCGATGCTTGGGAAACTAATACAAGATCAGCGGTTCAGAACGCACAGGACCAGCAGGCTGCTGCCGTCAATGCAGAGCAGGCCAAGCTCGATGCTGCCCAGGATACTGCTGATAAAGTTGCAGAGCTGAATGAGGGTTTCGCGCAGCAGGCTGTTGAGGCCTCTGCAACAGGTCAGCGCGCCATCACCGACATGGCTGATGCGCTCAAACTGATCGACACCGCCTCATCCGTGCAGCAACTCGAAGGCCTACGGGGTGCGCTGCTCACGACTTATCAAGATGGTCGCATTTCCCAAGAGCAGTTCGCTCAAGCCACTAGTCTGCTCAATGAGAAGCTGACCACCTTGGGCGGAGCGGCAGCTGGTACTGGGGATTCTCTGGCAGGCCTGAGCGAAGACTTCGGCGACTTGGGCAGCATTATGCGCGCTGTGGGCAGCGCGATGAATGAGGTGGATTTCAACCGGCTGCGTACAGGCATCCGAAAGGCTTACAGCGAGGGCAAGATCAGCGCCGATGAGTTCGCTAAGGCGCAAGCCGAGCTGAACAAGCGCATCAAGGATCTCAAACCATCTGCTGATAAAGGCACCGAGGCCTTGGGCGAACAGCGCAAGGCCATTGATGCAAACATGCAATCGGCGCGGCGCGGCATCTCAGATGTTGGTGATGCGGCAGAAGAGGCTTCTGGCGGGGTGGATTTCTTCGGCGCGGTGATGACCGCGGCCCGGACGCCGCTTGCCAACATGAGTAAGGCAGCTCTTGAGGCCTTCGATGCATTGCGCGGTATCAAGAATACGGATGTCGAACTGGATACCAGTGGCGCTGATAAAACCGGCGAAGCTCTTGCGCGTGTGCGTGAGGAAGCCAAAGGTTTGCAGGCTGAGATGGGGTTGCTCGGTAGCCGCGACTATGGGTTTGGCACATGGATGCGCGAAACGGCACTTCGCAGCCGCGAGGTGCAGGCTGAGTACCTGACGCAGAAGCTACGGCTGCAGGAACTGACCGAGGGCTACAGCTCGGGTGCAATGTCTGCTGCTGCTTTTGCCCGTGCAGCTCGCTCGGCTAAGGGTGATCTGAAGCTGCTTGATGAGTCTGATCTAAGCGGCTTGGAGTCATCCATCCAGAGCGCTGAGCAGCAGATGAAACAGCTGGGCGACTCCAGCCGCAGCACACTCGAAAGTCTGCAGGATGAACTGGACAGGCTTGAAGGGCGTGAAGCTGATGCAGAGCGCCGCCGTTTTGCAGCACGCCAGCGCGAGCTTGAGGTGCAGCTGGACGCCGCGCAGGCCGCTGGTGATCGGAATGCAGTGGCCAATGCTCAGCGGTCCATCAGCGTGCTGCGGCAGATTGAAGCCGCCTCCGCGCAGAAAAGACAGCAGGATGAGCAACAGAAACGTCTGACGACAACTGCACCGACTCAGGCTGCAGCCGCCGCTGGCCCGCAAAAGGTTATCCGCCTGGAAACAACCCGTGGCAAAGCTGTGGAGGTGGCCGTGAATTCTGCTGCTGATGAAACCAACCTGCTCAGCATTCTTGAGGAAGCTGGAATGAGGACGCTTTGATGGCATTAACTCTGGACAGCATCGACTTGGCGGACAACCCCGACTTGGCCGGCGAGCAAATGGAGTGGATGGACGAATGGGAGTGGGACCCAGTAGAGCAGGTGCAGGATCGCAGCCTTACTGGCGCGATGATCTTTCAGGAAGGTCTGAAACTCTACGGGCGGCCAATCACCCTGAGCAGCAATGGCGGCGCGTGGTTCACGCTGGCCAAGGTGCGTGAGCTGGAAGCGAAGGCCGCGATACCTGCGGCAGTGATGCTACTCACGCTGCCGACAGGTGATCAGCATTACGTGACCTGGAATCGTGCTGCCGGCCCTGCTGTTCAGGCGCAGCCTTTGTTCCGTGAGGTTGCACCTACGGCAGATTGGCTACACGAACTAACCCTGCGTCTGATCACGGTGGCTCCACCTGCTGCACCGCCCGCCCCGTAAAACACCCACTTTTCCTGGCCCGCCTTGTGCGGGCTTTTTAATGCCCGGAGATTGGCATGGCGATCAACCGCACCGATGTGAAATTGCTGAAGTCTCAGCGCCTGACTGATGAGGATGATGGGGGCGGTCGCGCTACAGGCGCGGCGGTGATCGATGGCGAGGTTAATAACCTGTTCCCCGATATCAGCCGGATGGACCGCACCACTGGCCGCATCAACCTGCGCAAGGTGTTTGCCGGCGTGATGACCAGCAACAGCGATGCCTACCTGGGCACGCATGGCATCGTGACGCAGCCGCCTGCAGATCCGCGCGTGAGCGTGCTGCTGTTCAATACCGGTAGTCAGACTGATGTGCGGGCCAATGCCCGTGATGCCATTGAAAGCTACGTGGCAGCGGCCTCGGCGGCGCAGTTTGATTTGCTGGGTACTCAGTTGGCAGGCCAGCGTGCGATTGCCTGCGTGCAGCGCGAGGATCGGCGCGTGCCTGAGGTGGGCGATGTGTTCCAGCTGGTGACCGCCCCCCATCAGCAGTATGTGCGGTTGTCTGGGGTTGAATCGCGGCTTGAGCAATTCACCTTTGACTATGGCAACGGCAACTTTGTGAACTTCACCCTGCGCCGGCTTGATCTGTCCATCACCGCGCCGCTGCTCAATGAGTTCCCTGGTGGTCAGCCCAGCCCTGCTGGCACCAGTTCTGCCAGCTTGGATGGCAAGGCCAAGGCGCGGGTGCTCAGCACTCAGATTGCCGATGCCGCGCGCTACTACGGGATCAGCCCATTGGCTGAGGCCGTGGCGCAGGGCGCGTTGAGCCTGAAGGTTAAATCGGTCTACAGCCAGTTGGTGCCGAGCACCACCAAGGAATCACCCCTGGTTGATGTGCTGGGTGGCTATCAGCGCCAGGTGTATATCGCGGCTGGTCCCGCGCGAAACATCAGCCTGACAGTGGCGGCCGGTGCTGTGGTGGGTGAGTCGCGTACCTTCCTGGGTACTGGCTGCGCGCCGGGTTCGCTGACACTTACTTTCAACGGCGGCACCTATGCCGATGACAGCAAGGGCGGTTTGCGCTTTGTCAGTGGCAGCAACTGGATGAGCAGTGGCCGGGTGGATTACCAAACCGGCGAACTGACGCTGATTCGCACTGGCAGCAGCATGACCGGAAGTGCCAGCGCCACCTACAGCCCCGGTGCTGCAGCCACAGGCGAAACAATCACCGGGGAGATTGAGGTCACGCTGGGCAACCGTGGCTTTGTATACACGCTGAATCTGTCTGGCGCAGTGCCGCGTCCCGGCACCTTGTCCGTGAGCTTTATGGCGCTGGGCAAATGGTATGAGCTGCGTGATACCGGCGACGGCCTGCTGGTAGGTGAGGGTGCGGGCACCGTGAGCTTTGCCACGGGCAGTGTATCGCTGACCCTCAACGCGCTGCCTGATGTGGGCAGTGCGTTGATCTACAGCTACGTCAGCAGCGCCGATAACGCCATTGTGCAGCGTGCGGGCGGCAGTGTGACGCCTGTACTTGAGGTGCGCCATACCCTGCCGGAGGGCGGTGTGCTGCCTGGCTCGGTGTCGATCAGTTTCACTGCCGGGACACCTCGCACCCTGACTGACAACGGCCAGGGTGTGCTGAGCGGAACGGGTGGCAGCGGCACCATCGCCTATGCAACTGGTGAAGTTGTGATGCTGCTGACTGCTACGCCAGCCAGCGGCATTGTGTACAGCTATCAGGTGGGTACAACGCTCAGCAGCCCGATCAACGTGAGCAGTGATGGCAGCGGCATGGCCAGCTTCACGCTGCCGGGTGCGCCATTCAAACCGGGCAGCGTGCGCGTGGATTGGCTGACTACACAGCGCCAGGCCGCGCCGGCTGTTAACTGGTCTGTGATCGAAAGCGGTAACTCGCTGCCTGTTTACGATGGCCAGCGCGATATCGCCCAGGCCGCAAATGACAATGGCGCGGGCGGTTGGCAGGGTGGCCGGGCTGGCACCATCAACTACACCACCGGGGCCTGCACCCTGCAAGTGGCTCGGCTGTATGACTACAAAGAGCACACTTATACCCGCGTCCGTACATCAATGTTCGGTGCGACCGAGCCGGTGCTTGTGACGACGAATGTACCGACTCGTGAACAGTTTGGTGGCACGCTGACAGTTACGGCGCAGGCGGCCAGCGTGAGTGCTACGCCGAAAACCAGCAGCCAAGCGCAGCCGCCGATTACGGTGAACCTGTTGCCGGGGGTGGCTGAGGCGATTGTGCCGGGTTCTTTGTTGTTCAGCTGGAACGGTTCGGTGTACTGCGACCGCTCGGGGATTCTGTACCGGGACGTGGCCACCAACACCAACGGTGGCGTGGCGGTGGGGACGGTCAACTATGCCGCCCGCACGGCCACCCTCAGCAGCTATGGCGGCAACGCCAGCGGGGCTGTGTCGGTGCTGGCCTGCCTCACGGCGGCCGTTGGGTTTAGCGTGACCTCGGTCACCTTCAGAACACCTGGTGCACCACTGCGGGCTGGCAGTATGCAGCTCACCGTAGTGCGCACGGATACTGCCGAAGTGGTCACGGCCTCGGCTGGGCTGAACGGGAATTTTGCCAGCGGCATCATCCATGGTCGTGTTGATGCGAGCACGGGTATTGCGCGGCTGGTGTTCACCTCTGACCCCGACGACGACACGGGTGCCAGTGATGTGCCGGTGATCCCGCTGCTGCTGCGCTACAACGCCGTGGTGCAAACCCGTTTGCCGCTCGATGCTCGCCTGCTGGGGTTGGACCCGGTGCGCCTGCCCTCAGATGGGCGTGTGCCGATCTACCGCGATGGCGATGTGTTGGTGATTCACCACACCGCCGAAACCGCTGTGGCCAGCCCTGTGCCGGGTGGCACGGTGTCGCTGGCACGCCAGCAACAGCAGGACATTGAGGTGGTTGATGGCAATGGGGTGCTGCTGCGTGCAGCCTCATACACCGCTGACCGCATGCTAGGCACGGTGACCTGGGCAAACCCGCTGGTGATGCAGGATGCGGAAGGCAATCCGGTAGGCCTGCCGCTGATCATTCGTGATCGTGTTGAGCACATGACGCTTTGCACCGAGGTGCAGATCACCGGTTTGCTGGGCCTCAGCTCGCCGCTGCCGTGGGATCTGCCTGCTGATGAAACGCAGGTGTCCAGTGCTGTTGCCTGGGGTGACCTGCAGGCGCGGGTGCATAACTGGTTTACCCAGCAGACTTGGAGCCAGGGCGCGCCGAACTGGACGGATGCGCCAATCGGCAATACCACAACCGCGCAATACAACAGCCTGACCTACCCGCAGCTCATCACCAACGCAGGCGGTATCGATGGCCGCTGGGCGTTGGTGTTTACCAGTGCCACCTCTTTTCAGGTGGTTGAGGAAAAGCTGGGGGTTATCTCCACGGGCACCATCAGTAGCGACTGCTCGCCCGTGAACGCCCTGACCGGCGAGCCGTATTTCACCATCCGCTTTCAAGGCTGGGGCTCCGGCTGGGCTGCGGGTAATGCGGTGCGGTTCAACACCGACTCGGCCCTTGGGCCTATGTGGGTGATCCGCACGGTGATCAGCGGGCAGGGCACGGTGGATGACGACAAGTTCGAGTTGCAGATCAGGGGGGATGCAGATTGATGGCTACCGTCTATCACCGCGATGACAGTGGGGCGCCTACTTTCGCGTTCTCCAGCAGCGGCACAAACATCGCGCACTTTGCTGCACTGAAGACGATCCTCAAGGCGTGCTTGGTGTCGGGCTACGGCAGCAAACCCGCTGCCGGCTGGGCACTGATCGCCGAAGGTGATCGCTTTCTGGTGCTGCGCAATGGGACCTCAAGCGGTTTTGTGTGCTTTACCTGGGTTGCTGCGACCTCGTATTTCATCATCCACCTTGCCGCGACGTTTACGGGTATGTCCGGTGATGTGATGACGGGAGCCGGGCTTAAGTCGGGAACGGATGCAGCGGGCAGTGCCAACCAGCACCGTATGTGGAACTCGGTTCTGGCGAACTCATCGGCCAATAGCACTTGGTATTTGGTGGCGGATAACAAGACTTTTTACTTCCAGGGAAGTGGAGGCTTCAGTCTGTTTGAGTATGCGGCCTCGGACTTTGGTGCGATGAACCCGCTTTATGTCGGAGAGGACAGCGCCGGCAATTTCATCGCCATGGGTGGGCAGAACACAAACGGCACTCAGCCTCGGGCCTACTTTGGGCCTGAGGGAGTAACGGTGCTGCGTAACCCTGCAACCGGATTGCTGGTTGATACCGGGTCAATTGCTGTTGTGGCACCTGGCCTTCGCTTGACTGCCAACGCCAATACCGGCGTTGCCTCGCTCGGTGCCGCACACATCGTTCCGCTTCTTGAGGCACCTTTGTGCCCTGTCAGATGGGGGGCTTCGGTGCTGGCTGGGCGGTTACGTGGCCAAGCGCTTTGCCCTTTAGTGTCGATGTATTTCCCTTCGCCAGCGGCGCAGAGCCTAGGGCATGTTGGGCCGCTGAACTCTCGAAATCTGAACACGCCCCTGCCGCTGGGCGGTGCGCATACGTATTTCATGGGCGTTGCTTTTGACGGCTCAGCCACGCGAATCGTTACAAACAACCCGGAGTTCTGGTGATGGCGACAGCAACGGTTGCGTTGGTTCTGGCGTTGCCTGTTGTTGTGCCGCCGCGTGCAACGCTGAAGTTTCGGGTATTGCGCGAGGGGTTAGTGACGCCAGGGGTGAAGACGCTGTTTCTGTATCGCGGGTGGGGCTCGGTGGCCACGTTGGCGATGGTGTTCCAAACGCTTGATGGCGAATGGACGCGTGCCGAGCAGTTCGACCTGGCCACCTTGCTGGCACAGGGGGAGTGGCTAGTGGCCGGTGAGGATCTGGCAGCACCGCGCAGAACTCGGGCCACTTACTTGGCGTTCACCGAATCAGCCGAGCTGACCTTTGACATTACCTCTGGCCAAGGCGGGGTAGTTGGTGAGCCGGCGACCCTGGCCGCGCAGGTGCGTGTGGATCATCAGCCGGCAGGGCGTGAGGTGGTTGTGATTGAGCGGCCACTGGATGGCCAGTGGCGTGTGGCCGGGTACGGCCTGACTGTTGATGGTGAGGCTGAGCTGGAACTGCGAGTTGCTGGTGGGCTGTGCTATGCCGTGGCGGTGGATGATTGGGGCGTGCTCTATAGCCCGACCTTGGCCGTTACCGTTGGGCAAACCATCCGGCCAACACTGTTCACCGGCTGGCTGTACCGCGTTACGGAGGCTGGCACCTTGCCGGCCGCTGAGCCGGAGTGGTGGCCAGCCAGTGGCGATAACGCCGCTCGCCTGATTGGCACCGCTCGCGCCATTGCAGTTCGCTACTACGCACCCATTGGCCATGGGCCTGTGCCTGTTGAGGTGATTTGATGCTGACAATGCGAGTAGGGGGCAGCTGGTCTACAGCACGCCCAGCCTCGGCGCGGCCGGCTGCTTTGCCTTGGGACGGCACCACGGCGCTGGTGGTAGAGGCTCGGGCACTCTGGCGGCGCGCAGTGGGGCATGACCTTGAGGCTGCAGCTGGTTGGAGTGCGGTGCCGGCCAGGGATCGGGAAAGCATTCAGGCTTGGGGCCTGGCCAGCGCGGCTGACTGTGAGCAGCTGGCTGGCCTGTGGGGTGCGGTGCCGGCGAAGGATTGCGGTGTGGTGGGGCGTTGGGATCACACCATCAGGCCGCGTGATGTGCGCTTGCGGCTGATCTACAACCCGATGCCGGCGCGTAAGGATGTGCAGGTGGGCTGCCCCAGTCGGCGGGTCGACGATTATGGGCCTAGCCGTAATGCGGCAGCGGCAGTGCAGGCCAGTTTGTACGTGCCTGGCCCTGGACCGCTGGCATTCAACTTTGGGGGGCGTCCGTACTTCCCACCCACCTCGCCGTTGGTGTTCTTCAGCTTTCAATACACGCCGCCTGCTCCGCGTATTCAGCCGGTAGATAGTTCCAGCCGGGTGCGTTGGCAAGATGCACGCCGGCTGAGCGCTCTGGCGCGGTTGCCGTGGGGCAGGGCGCGGGTGCTCGATGGCCCGCTGACCGGCATTGAATATGTGGACTACCCCGGCCCGGTCAAGCCTCTGCCTGAGCCGCCTACCGATCCAACCATTCTGGATACCTACATGATTGCCAACACCGTCAACCTGGTGGTGCTGCCAGCGCGCACGCCCATTGAAGCGAAGAATGTGCGCATTGGCCTGGATGCCGACAGCTTTAGCTGGAAGTTCAGCGCCGACATCTTCACCAAGGCTGCGCTCGACCTGGTGGCACCTGGTGAGGATGGCGCAAAAGAGATTGAACTGGATATCAACGGCTGGACGTGGGTGCTGCTGGTGGAGGGTTACAGCCGGCAACTCAAGTTTCCGACCGAGGCCTACAGCATCAAGGGCGCTACGCGCACTCAACTGCTCGCTGCGCCCTACGCGCCATTGCGCACTGGGCTGAACGCTGCGCCGATCACCGCGCGGCAGGCAGCGACGGAGCAGTTGCTGTTCACCGGGTTTAGTATCGTTTGGGACGCTGAGACTGTAGGGCCGGCTGATTGGACGTTCCCGGCCGGTGCGCTGAGCTATCAGAGCCAAACGGCTATGCAGGTGATCGCTCGTATTGCTGAAACGGTTGGCGCGGTGGTGCGGCCGGCGCGTGCTGCTGATGAGCTTGAGGTGCGTCCGCGCTACCCGGTGCCGCCATGGGAGTGGGGGCAGATCGATGCGCCGATTGATCGCATTATCCCGCCTGCAATGATGACCGCCCTCGGCGGGGAGTGGACGCCGCAGCCGGCCTGGAACGCCTGCTACGTGTCGGGCACCAGCCACGGTGTATCCATGCTTGTGCGCCGCGCTGGCACGGCAGGTGATAACCCTGCGCCGGATGTGTTCGATGATTGGATCACCGGGCAGGAAGCCAACCGAGCGCGCGGTGTGCACGAGCTGAGCAAGGGCGGGAACATTGAAATTGTTGGCGTCTCAATCCCGCTGTTCCCGTTTACGGATGACCATGGCGTCGGCTTGGTACTGCCTGCCCAGCTCTGTCGCGTGCCAGAGGAAAGTGGCGCGTGGGTTGGGCTGTGCCTGGCCGTGGACATCGCCGCTGAAGGCACTGGCGCGAGCCGTGTGCAGCAGCAACTCCGGTTAGAGAGGCACTTTTAATGGCCACAGTTAACCCTTGGAAGCGCTTTATCGGCCTGTTGCCTGGTGGGGTTCGCACGGTGGCCACCGTCATGAGCATCAACAGCAGCGCCGGTATCAGTGAGGTGGAGCTGCGCACCGGCACGCGCGTGACGGTGCGGGGGGTGGATGTGGCCGTGAGCGGTAAGGCCTACATCGCCGATGGGGTGATCACCGGGCCTGCGCCGAACCTGCCGCATTTTGATGTGGATGTTTAGCCCCATCTCACCCGTAGTGTGGGTTAGCCGTAGGCGTAACCCACCGCCAAGCCCGCGCCGTGCGGGTTTTATTTTGCCTGGAGAAATCAATGCAGCCGTCCAGACTCGACCTGCGCATCATTCAGGGTGCCACGTTGCGCAAGCCGTTGTTGCTCATGCAGCCGGTGTACGCCTATCGGCCCATCGCCGCCATTTACCAGACGGCCCCCTTGCGGCTGCAGGTGCCGGCCCACGGTTTGCCAGAGGGTTGGCCCACTTGGATTGAAGGGGTGCGCGGCTGGGGAGGCCTCAACCTGGACAAAGGCCGTGCGCGCTTCCGGTTGGCCACGGTGATTGACGCGGACACCCTCGAATACAACGAACTCAACGGCTGCGACATGCACGCCAGTGGCGGGCACTTGGTATATCGCTTGCCACTGGACTTGACCGGCGCCAGTGCCCAGTTGCACATCCGCGATACCAATGGCGCGCTGTTATTGGCGCTGAGCACCGCCACGGGTGGGCTGGTGATGGCGGGGCCAGGGCGCGTGATGCTCACCCTTACGGCGGCGCAAACCGCTGCAATCCGCTGGCAGACCGGGTTGTATGACCTAGAGCTGACTATGTCCGACGGCAGCGTTGACCGCTGGGCGCAGGGTGCCGTGGTGGTGAGCGTGGAGCAGACCCATGACTGAGCAAACCGCCGCACTGGTGGCGGCTGAAACTTTCGTGCTGGTGGTTGAGCCTGAGCAGCCCGCCGCCGCGTTGTTGGCCGCCGGCGCGCAGGGCCCCGCCGGCCCGCCCGGCAATTTCACCCCGCTACCCACCGACCCCATCGCTTACTACATCATCGCCCGGAGTTAACCATGAGCCTCGAAACCCAAATTATTGCCCTTGCTCAAGCCATCGGCGCGGACATTAAAGACGTCCGCACCAAGCATGGCGATCTCACCAGCTTGACCACGGTGGCCAAGGGCAACTTGGTTGCGGCCATCAATGAGCTGAAGGCGGCGCTTGGCTCAGCCGGTGCCGCAA
>LNFM01011267.1_pt1 | contig 12227 bp, 6 predicted proteins | sample 596031 | NCBI WGS metagenome assembly LNFM01 (sample SAMN04254537, study PRJNA301005) | activated carbon metagenome | isolation source: dual media filters at the Ann Arbor, Michigan drinking water treatment plant | place: USA: Ann Arbor | reverse complement strand
TTGAAAGATGCTCTTTCCAATGATGGTCAAGCGTTTGTAGCAATATGCTTTTCTCAACCTGCCGCCAAATAGTCTCGTCAAGATCCTTGCCCTTGGCATTAAATTTGGCTGTCGCCATATCCGCCAGGCGGGTTTCTACGATCTCTGGCTCCATTGCATCTTCCTGCAACCAGCTATCGATGTCAGGCGCGAGGCCCAGCACTTCTGCACATTTTGCCTTTAACCCGTCGACATTCCACTGTTCTGGATAGGTGCCAACAGGGCAATATTCGCCAACGAGCATGTTGACCGTATCGCTCCGCATGTCCTCTATAATATCGTCTACAGACTCCGCGTCCATGATATCGCTGCGTTGCTCGTAAATGACCTTGCGCTGGTCGTTCATGACATTGTCATATTCGACCAGCTGCTTGCGGATATCGTAGTTGCGCGCTTCGACCTTCTTCTGTGCGGTTTCAATGGCCTTGGACAGCCATTTGCCGCCAATCGCTTCGCCATCCTCAAGCGACGAATTCATCATTTTCGAGAACAGCGTTTCAGATCCAAAAATGCGCAGCAAATCATCGTCTAGCGACAGATAGAAACGCGACAGCCCGGGGTCACCTTGGCGTCCCGAACGACCGCGCAGCTGGTTATCAATACGGCGGCTTTCATGTCGTTCGGTTGCGAGCACGAACAGACCCCCCGCTTCGATAACCTTGGCTTTTTCCGCAGCAATTTCGGCTTTCAAGGCGTCGACCCCGGCATCGCGTTCGGGACCTTCGGGCAGTTCGCGGAGTTCGTCTTCAAGACGGAATTCATAGTTGCCGCCAAGTTGAATGTCGGTCCCGCGACCAGCCATATTTGTGGCGATTGTTACACTGCCCAACCGGCCTGCCTGTGCCACGATATGCGCTTCGCTCTCGTGGAAGCGCGCGTTCAATACGCTATGCTCGACGCCCTCTTTTTCGAGGAATTCCGACAGTAATTCAGATTTCTCGATCGATACCGTACCGACCAAGACAGGCTGGCCACGGTCATTGGCTTCCTTGATGGTCTTGGCAATCGCGCCAAATTTGTCCTGCGTATTTTTGTAAAACTGGTCGTCTTCGTCAATCCGGCTTACGGGCACATTTGTCGGTATTTCCACAACGTTGAGCTTGTAGATTTCGTGGAATTCGCCTGCTTCGGTCGCCGCCGTACCTGTCATGCCCGAAAGCTTGGGATACATCCGGAAATAATTCTGGAATGTGATAGTCGCCAGGGTCTGGTTTTCAGGCTCGATCTCGACGCCTTCCTTCGCTTCGACCGCCTGATGCAATCCGTTTGACCAGCGCCGCCCATCCATCATGCGTCCGGTAAATTCGTCGATGATGATGACCTTGCCGTCCTTGACGATATAATCGGTATCGCGCTTGAACATCGTGTTGGCTTTGAGTGCCTGGTCGAGATGGTGAACAACCAGCGTGTTTTCATAATCGTACAGGTTAGAGCCTTGCAGCAATCCTGCCGCTTCCAGCAATCGCTCGGCCTTTTCTGTGCCGTCTTCGGTCAGCAGGACATTGCGGCTTTTTTCATCTTTTTCATAATCGGTTTCGTCCAGCTGCAAAACAATTGCGTGCACTTGCATATACAGTTCCGACTTATCATCGGTCGGCCCCGAAATAATCAGCGGCGTGCGGGCTTCGTCGACCAAAATAGAGTCAACTTCATCCACAATCGCGAAATTGAAGGGGCGCTGCACCATCTGCGCGCGCTCATATTTCATGTTGTCGCGCAGATAATCAAATCCGAGCTCGTTGTTGGTCGCATAGGTAATGTCAGCATCATATGCAGCACGGCGCTCGTGCTCTGGAATATTGGGTACAACCACGCCAGTCGTCAATCCTAGGAAGCCATAAATGCGCCCCATCCACTCGGCATCGCGTCGCGCTAGATAATCGTTCACGGTAACAACATGGACGCCCTTGCCTTCAAGCGCGTTGAGGTAGCACGCGAGCGTTTCAGTCAGCGTTTTACCTTCGCCAGTCCGCATTTCAGCGATTTCACCGCGATGAAGGACAATCCCACCGACCATCTGCACATCAAAATGCCGCATGTCCATAACACGCTTCGATGCTTCACGCACAGTTGCGAAAGCCTCTGGTAGAATGTCGTCGAGTGTCTCTCCTGCGGTGAGGCGGTCGCGAAATATCTGCGTCTGCCCGGTCAGGCGTTCGTCGTCGAACGCTGCAATTTCATCTTCGAGCGCGTTGATTTTGGCGACGATCTTCATGATCGATTTGACGTAACGGTCGTTTGACGAGCCGAATATAGCTTTGGCGACGGAGCCGAGCATAGGATTTCCTTAGGAATTATGTAGAAATGTGCGCGGTATTCCGCGCGGGCAGAGTAACAAGTCGGCGTCAAAAGATGACGCTGAGTTACCTAGCTGCGATTGGTGTCGTGCCGCAGCACCGGCGTGGTTAAACAAATAACCGAGCAGGGTGCAAAGCTTTCAACCAGCGCCAATTGCGATGTAAATGCTTGGAATTCATACGGCGGCGTGATGTACGTCTGTGAAGACACTTTAACCGCCGCTGCAGCATAAGCTGCGTCAGCCTTTACGCCAACCAGCGTAGGTGCTGCCAATACCGGACGCGCCGCTTCAGCAGCGGAAAATCCGGTCAACATTGCCAAAAGATAGATCAGTATGCGCATTTGGTACCTTTGAATGACCGCAGTCATATAAGGACGACCTTGGCGTGCGTCCACTGCGAAAGCAAATACCCCACTGCCATTGTCCGCGCGCGAAAATCCTTTTAGACCAAACATCGTTCCTTGCTTGAAAGTAATATCCGTGACTGCTGTTTCGCCACTCGCAATTCCCTTTCCTCACATGCCTGACATCGCGGGTGCGACACCGCGCATCGCCCGCGCAGGATATAAAGATTGGGGGCGGTGTGATCTTACTTTTGTCGAACTTTCAGCAGGCACGACAGTCGCTGGCGTCACGACGCGCAACGTCTGTTGCTCATCAGAGGTTGAATTATGCCGCGAAAATTTGAAGGGCGGAAAAGCGCGAGCGCTGGTGGTTAACGCGGGCAACAGCAACGCGTTTACCGGCTATCGCGGGCGCGATGCGGTCGAGGCCATCACAGCCAAGGTCGCCACACATCTCGGCTGTGCACAGAGCGAAATCTTCGTATCATCGACGGGTGTTATCGGCGTACCGCTTCCGAAAGACAAAGCAGAAGTCGGATTGGACAGAGTGTTCAAGACCGATCCGTGCACATGGGAGGCGGCGGCCCATACAATCGGAACAACCGATACATTTGCGAAAGGCGCGATGGCCAGCGCAATGGTTGATGGTCGCAAAGTTCATTTGGTCGGCATCATCAAAGGCTCTGGGATGATTGCGCCCGATATGGCGACCATGCTCGGTTATATTTTTACCGACGCGGCTGTCGATGCACCGTTTTTGCAGCAATTGCTGTCCGCTTCCAATCAAAGCAGCTTCAGTTGCATCACTGTGGACAGCGACACCTCGACCAGCGACACCGTGCTGGCCTTTGCCACCGGCAAAGCGGGCAACGCAATATTGCGCTCACTCGAGGATGCCGGCGCAAGCGCATTTGCCTCCGCGCTTAACGATGTCTGCCGCCAATTGGCGCAGCTGGTGGTACGCGATGGTGAAGGCGCGCAGAAATTCATCGAAATCAGCGTGACTGGAGCCATTAGCGACGATAGCGCACGGCGCGTAGGACTTGCCATCGCCAACTCGCCGCTGGTGAAAACGGCAATTGCCGGCGAGGACGCCAATTGGGGGCGCGTGGTCATGGCGGTTGGAAAAGCAGGAGAACATGCCGACCGCGACAAGTTATCGATCAGCTTCGGCGCGGTAACCGTTGCGCGGGATGGCTTGCCTGTCGATGGTTATGACGAAACGCCGGTGGCTGCGCACCTCAAAGGCGAGAATATTAATATCGGCGTTGATCTGGGGCTGGGCGATGGCCGTGCGACCGTTTGGACATGCGACCTCACCCATGGCTATATCAGCATCAACGCCGACTATCGCAGTTAAAGCGCGGCTTCGAGCCAGCTTTTCAGTTGTGCCTTTGGCGCTGCACCGACTTTGGTATCGGCAACTTCGCCATTTTTGAACAGGATCATCGTCGGGATGCCGCGCACGCCATATTTGGCGGGTGTATCTGGATGATCGTCAATGTTGAGCTTCACGATATCGACCTGTTCGCCCAGCTCCTCGCTAATTTCCTCAAGGCTCGGTCCGATCATCTTGCATGGTCCGCACCATTCTGCCCAGAAATCGACCAGAACGGGCTTATCTGATTTGAGAACCTGGGCGTCAAAATCGCTGTCGCCAACTGAAGTAGTAGCCATAAAAAATCTCCTTTGCTTGGTGGGCAATGTATGCCGCTGTTCGGGTCAAAACAAGCATGCGTGACAATAGTTTTGCTTGGAACCTCAGGAGGCGGGTTTGTGCGCCGCGAGCAGTTCATCTGATAAAGTGATGAGGCGTGGGGCGTATGTGTAAAGCAGCGACGCCTCGACTTTGCTGTCGGGAAAGATGGTTTGCAGCGCCGCGGCATAATGCGCCATTTGCCGTAAATAGGGTTTGGCTACTTCCTCCTCATTCTGCGGAACCGAGCGCCCTGTTTTGAAATCGACAAATCTTACAAGTCCCGGCTCGACGACCAGACGATCAATCCTGCCGGTAATAACGGTTTCGCCGACCAGAGCCGCCAATGGCACTTCGGCCCTCGCCGCCGGGCCAAAGAATGCGGCCCACTCTGGCGTTCGGATCACCGAACGAACAGAGGCCAGCAGTTGCACTTGGTCGATGGCGGGATCGCGCACGGTCGCATCAAGCCAAGCCTTACCCGCTTCGAGTGACGCGACACCGGTCACCCGCTCGAACAAGGCATGAAGCAGCTTGCCGCGCTCCGCTGCGGCGCGCAACGCCAGCGAGGCAGGCGCGTCGCCATAGTCGTCATCATCCAGCCGCGACGGCACCAGCGGTCGCGGTGGACGCACCTCGTCCGGAGCTTTGGAAAACAACCAAGACGGAGGCTCTAATTGAATGGCGGGATGACGTGCTTCCAACTTCTTGGAGACCTGCGGCACGCCAGTCGCACCATCGCCCCCAACATGTCGCATTAAACTACCCCAACGGGCATCGGTGTCCGATCTGCACCCTAAAGCCGTCATGCCTCGCTCGAGCATCGTGTACCAGCTGTCGGCAGGCGCTTCGCCTTTACGACTGCTGCCAAGCGAGCCACCCATAATTAGCCGCTCTTCGGCACGGGTGATGGCGACGTAGAGCAAGCGTTTATGCTCTTGCAACTCGCGCATTTTTTGCATTTCGACGATTTCTGCCAGCCGACCCGATTGTTCCGAACTCCGGATTGGCAACAATGGCGTTCGCCTGCCTTCATCCATCAAAAGTTCGGCGGACTGGTCGGGCTTTTTGCCCGGGTCGGACGTAGTGTCCGCCAGAATGACGACAGGCGCCTGCAATCCCTTTGAGCCGTGCACCGTCATCACCCGCACTTCGTTGGCACTGCCCTCACCTTCGCGCTTGATTTCAATATCGCCACGGTCGAACCAGCCGAGAAAACTCTGCAGCCCGCCGCCCTGCTGCTGTTGAAACTGGACCGCGGTGTTTAGCATTTCTTCGATGGGAACGAGCGCCTCTGTCCCAAGCCGCGCCACAAATTTCCGTCGCGCGCCGATCGGCCCGGACAAAATGTCCTCAAGGAAATCATAGACCGTTATATAATCAGCTGCGTCTAGCACGGCGCGCAACGGTTCGATATCAGCAGCTATTGCCTCCTGTTCGCGTAAATGCTGCCACAGACTCACCCGGCGGTTGCCGCGATAGCCGAATTGTAGCAGTTGAACCTGATCCCAACCGATAATCGGCGACACCAAGATGCAGGCCAGGCTCAAGTCATCATCCGGTTGCAAGACAAAGCGGATGACAGCGAGCAAATCCTGAACCACCAAAGGCTGGGCCAGACGCAGACGGTCAATCCCGGCCACGGGAACCCCACGCTCATGCAATTGGGCGACCAGCAAAGAAGCGAGTTCGCCCCGGCTTCGCAACAAGAACATGATATCACCGGGTTCGAGATGCCGGTCATGTGTAGCCAGCCAAGGACGCTCGTCGATCAATGCCTTTACATGCTTAGCGAGCTTAGACGCGAGTAAGCGTTTTTCGTCACTGACCCAATTTTCTTCGTCCCCATCGTTATCGTTTGCGGCCAGGTCGTCGGTGGCAGAACCCGCAACGACTGGCGACAGCAATTCGACCAAACCGACCGCCGGTTTTTGGCTATAATGTGGTTCGATATGTTCGCTGATTCCGAATTGATCTGCTCCCGTTGTTTCGATGACAGCGTTGACGAAATCGAGAATGGGCGCGGTCGAGCGGAAACTCTGAGATAATGTGAGCGGTTTGAGTTCTGATCCGGCATCTTCAATACGCTGCGAAAAAATCTCTCCAGCCTCGCGATAGCGCTCTGGCGCGGTGCCTTGAAATCCGTAAATCGCCTGCTTGAAATCGCCCACAGAAAAAATCGTGCGGTTCCTATCGGGATGCTGGCCCATTCCGCTGAAAAAATCAGCCGACAGCTCACCGATGATATCCCATTGCGCCTTGTTGGTATCCTGAGCTTCATCGACCAATATATGATCGATCTGTCGGTCTAATTTGAACCGCACCCATTCGGACATATGACTAGTGCCGAGCAAAGCAGCAGTGCGCCGGATCATGTCTTCGAAGTCGATGACGCCGCGTTCGTGTTTCGCCTGCGCGTAGAAATGCGCAAATTCTTTGCCGACGAGCAATGCGTTCGCCAAGCGGTCTGCATAAGCAGCGCGGCAAATTTGGTCGGTCAGCGATTTGGTCCAGCTGTACAATTCAAGCGCCAACGCCGCATAGGAATCGTTGATTGGCGTGTATCCGCTTGACGATACCATTGGCTCACCCTTGGCATTGGACCAGCAGCCATGAAGCATCGCAAAATTCGCCGCGCGCTGCTCTGGTTCAAATGCCAACCAATCGTAAATTGCCCGAGCTCGCCGTCCGCCACGGCTGTCCGCCTTGCCCTTACACCATTCCAGATTTTGTTCGGCAATCGACCGGATCGAAACTCCCTCGATCCGATCGTCTGCAAGCTCGCCTTGAAGCATGTCTTCGGGCGGTCCGTCGAACGTCACCCCGGCCAATCGCCGTGCCCAAACCGACGCGCCCTGCCCTTCGGGTATCTCGGCCATGGCATCAGGCGCAGCGGCGCATTTGTGTAAAAAGGCAGTAGATGCGTCCTCCCCCATCGCAAGGCTAAGGCTTTGCAAGCTCTCGATCAGTTCACCATTACCGGCATCCTCGGCAGCGATAATCATGGCTGAAAGCGCGTGCCGCTGGAGTTCTTTCTGCTCAGGCCCCTCAATCGGCTTGAAGCCCGGAACAAGCCCCGCCTCTTCGGGAAAACTGCCCAAAAGGGACTGGCAGAAGCTGTGGATGGTCATGATCTGCAAACCACCGCCGAGCGCATCGAGCACTTTTGCAAATAATTCGCTCGCCCGCTGCCGCGCATCGGGCCCTGATTTTGCTCCAATCGCTTCCAAATCGCGGAATAAGGCATGATCGTCCAGCTGCACCCATGACGCCAGCAACTGGTTGATGCGCTCAGCCATTTCCGCCGCGCCCGCTTTGGTGAAGGTGATGCACAGCAGGTTTTCCGGCTCAACACCCTCTTCCAATAGCAAGCGGATCACGCGGGCAGTCAAAACCTGAGTTTTGCCGGTCCCCGCCGACGCGCTTAGCCAGATATTGTCCGTTGGCTGCACCGCTTGTAGCTGTGACGGGATCAACGGCTTCAATCCGCGACTTTTGCCCTTGTCGCTCATTCCACACCCGCATCGGTTATCGATTGACGGCCATCCCATTCCTGCCGGCGCATCAATTGGTCATAGTCGGCATAATCGGAATATTCGGGATGAAGCTTTGCGGTGAACGGCGCTGAACCGAGTATCCAATTACTTAGCGCTTCTTCAGCTTGTGCTTTGACAAAGCCGACAAATTCGTCGGCGCCGTGTTTTTTGTCGTTGGTTTTGCTACTGGTCGCATTCGACACATAACCGAAAGAGCGATCCTTGTTTTTGGCAAGGCTCCAATATTCGAACCGCATCGCTTCACCGCTGACGCCCTTGATACCGCCGCGCTCCGCCATCAACCCGACCAGACCCAATTGCAGCGCAAAGCCCGCGTTGACCTGCTTGGGTTTGGGTGGCATCCCGGTTTTGTAATCGATGATGACAAGGCTTCCATCCGCAAGCGCGTCAATCCGGTCAGCGCGCCCGCTAATCGGCATTCCGAGCAGTTCGGTTTGTCCCTTTTGCTCAGCAATCAGCAAGCTCCGACCATCTTCATCGCGCATGCGCTGGGTCTCATGCGCTATCCAGCGCAGACCATCGGCGATCCGAGGCTGCCAAAGCGTCCGGAGCAGTGGATCGAGCGTGCCATCTTTCAGCATATCTTCTGCGCGCGAGATCAGCCGCTCGGGCGCGCAATCATCTTGTTGAAACCAGTCTTGCAATATCTGATGCACCAAAGTTCCGCGCCATGCATGGCTTGGATCGGCATCAACGGCATCCAGAACTTTGAACCCCAATATCCGCTTGGCATAGAAGGAATAGGGATCGGACTTCAGCTGATCGAAATCGGTGATCGAGATTTTGACCTGCCGCTGCTGCAATGACGGCGTGGGTTCAGGCCGGGTCGCAAAATGCTGTTTCTCAGGTGGACGATCGAGTAATTCTGCTAAATCCCCGGACGTTGAATCAATCTGCAACTGGTCTCCAAGCAATGCCTTGATGCGAAGCAAAAAGCGCGACGCGACAGTCGGCCCTCCGCGATCTCTTTTGGCACGGGTCAGCAATACTTCGCTTGCCCCCAACGCAGTCGCCAGATCATGCGCCGATAGCCCGATATTGCGGTCAAGTGTCGCCAACCCCAAATGCTTGCGAATAGCAGGTGCGAGCCAGGGGTCAGGCTGTGCAATCTGCGGCCAGGTTGTTTCGGTAAGTCCGCCGCATATGACCATGTCGGCTTGTTGCATCCGCGCTTCGAGCAGGCCGAAAATCGCAACACGCGGATGGCCGCCATATGGTGGACGCACCACAGCGCCTGACATCAACTCAGTCAATATAGCCGGGATAGATCCCCCATCTGCAACCAGAATTGCGGACAGGTTGCATGCGCTAAGTTCTTCCCAGATCCGCGCCAATTCGCGACCGGCGCTACCCTTCCAAATCTGACCATTAGTCAGCGCCCCGGCAATAGTCTGGATGGCATCAAGCATGGTCGCCAGATTGGGTTTGGAAATGTTTTCAAGTGCCGTCAGCTGACCCGAATAATTCTGCCACCAAGCGCGAATGTTGTCATCATCGGGGAAATCTTTCGCCAGCTTGTCGGTGATTGCCACGAGACCGACACCTGAAGCGGGGCCTCGCAATTTCAGGTCTAGTGACCGCGCATTTTTAAGCCAATCCAGCCGTTCATCGCCAGCATTCACGAGCGGATGTTTGGCGATCTCTAGTATGTTGGTTGCAGCAAATCTGTTGGCCACCGCTTCGGCCAATGCAAGTATGAGGGTGCCTTCGGGCGTCTGAAGCAACGGCCGGCCGGCGCTATCATCAACCAAAATTCCCCAGCGTCGCAACTGAGCCGCAACCCGTGCCGCCAATTCCCGGTCCGGTGTGATGACCGCGACCCTTTTGCCCGGCTGCTCAAGTGCGCCGCGCACCTGGACAGCGATGATTTTGGCCTCGGTCGAACTGTCATTTGCTTCGGCCAATTTGACATTGGCAAGGCGTTTCCGCGCCGCAGGCAGATCACGCCACGCTGTGCTTTGCTCCGGCAAACAGAATATATCGGCTATGACATTGGCTTGCGCCGAAGCGTCCGCGGTTGCAATATTTTCGACCTCGTCGCGATTGATCCCCATGCGATCTAGCAGCAGTTTAAGATGAAACTGGGGATGAATCTCTACATTACGCCGCTTGCGAGGTTGGCCGTCTTCGCCGTCATGTTGCGACAGAGCATCCCAATCCGCGTTTGACATCTCAAGGGCTACACCCGGCAGGATAACGATTCCATCGCCCATCCGCGTTATGCGGCGCAATAACCGCGCAACAGCGGGTGCGGATGTCGAAATACCAGCGGCGATAATCGGGAAATTGGCGGGGGCGTCGCGGAGCCGCGCCTCAAGCCTGCCCAACAATAGATTTCTGCGCTCGGCGGGACCCAATAACCTCCGCCGGGCAAGTTCGGCCCGATATGCAGGCAAAATTTTCTGAATTTGCCCGTATGATCGCTGCCAATGTTCGGCCAGATCGGCTTCGATATTGATATCGGCAATCACGTCTATGTCGACCTGCTCGATTTCAAGTTCATCAATCATTTCAGCTAGTTTTCGCGCCAGCCGGAGAGCTTCAGCGGCAGAGACGGCTTGTCCCGTCGGCCGATTCTGCATTATCAGCTCAGCCAGCAATATGATGCGCGCCATGCCGTTGATCACTGGCGAAATTGCATCATTTTCCGTCAACGGATCGAGCAACGGTCCCAGCGTTTCATCAAGCGCTAGATCGCCGACGGCGACCATGCGCGGAAGCAACAATCCCGGCGAAGCTTGCCGCACGAAAGCTTCGGTCATTGCTTTAATCGCACGGTTATTGGGGAGCAGCATGACCATGTTGGTGATTGCCAGCGGGTCGCTGCCCGCCTGACCCAGAGTATACGCTGCCGTCGCATCGCTGACATTCGCCCCGAGTGGCACGTTGAAAACCCGCGTTCGCGTCGGGCGCGGTTCAGCCTCCGACATTTTCTCTCAGTTTTTGTTCGGTGGCCGCGATTGCTTCGGGATAGCCAACATCAAACCAAATGCCATGATGTTCGAGTCCGAAACAACGGCCTTGGGCAATAGCGCGGTCCCAAAATATGTTCGTCGAAAATACCTCAGACGGCGGATCCACGATCAGCCGCTTGGATAGCATTTGAATGCCGGTCCAGACATAAGCACCTTGCTGGTCAGCGCGACGACGGGAGAGTAGTCCGTCGTTTGCCATGTCAAAGTCGCCTTGGCCTTGTGTGTTGTTCGCTTCGCTAAAAGGGACCAGCAACATCAAGACGTCCATTACAGTATCGTCCCAAGCGCGCATCAGCCGTGAAAAGGCATTCTCGCCGTTATCAATCCACCAATTGTCCGCATTGACGCACAAAAACGGGTCGTCAGATATCATCGGCAGCGCACGAACCAGTCCACCGCCGGTATCAAGCAACAATTCTCGTTCGTCGGAAATAGTAACGTCCAAATCGGTGGCGCGCCCTGCCATATGGTCCTCAACCTGAGCGGCCCGATAATGCGCGTTGATGACAACCTTGCCGACGCCGGCATCGCGCAAGTGGCCGAGAACATGATCCAGCAATGCAACGCCTCCAACTTCGATCAAAGGCTTTGGCCGGTCGGCGGTCAGCGGCATCATTCGCGTACCTTTGCCTGCAGCCATAATCATGGCGGTATCGACATGCCTATCCATGCGGGGAAGCGCCCATAGGCGACTGAGCGCGGACCTTTGCCGGAATATGCCGATCGAACCAGTCTTTCAGAGGTGCCAGACCCGGATGGCCCAGATCGCGCTCTAGTAGACCCCACATGCGCGGTAGAAGCGACAGATATCGGTCCTTGCCGTCACGCTTCCAAAGGCGAGTGAATATCCCGATTATCTTGGTATTTCGCTGCGCGCCTAACAGGGCGTAGTGAAGGTCAAAATCATTATCCGCCAAGGCGCTCTGTTTGTAATGTTGCAGCATTGCCCGTTCCAGTTCTGGCGACACATCGCGCCGTGCATCCTGTAGCAATGAAACCAGATCATATGCCGGGTGCCCGACCAACGCGTCTTGGAAATCGATTAGGCCCTGCTGTCCGTCTTCGAGCAGCATGATGTTTTCCGCGTGATAATCGCGCAGCACGGTTACGCGTTGATGTTTCGCAATGGGTGCGAGCGCGTCTGACCAGACATTATCGAAACTGGATTGATTAACCGGCAGCGCCATTGCAGGCAAATACCATTCGGTGAGCAATCGAACTTCGCGCATATAAGCGGCCATATCATACGGAGCGATATCGGCGCTTGGTTGACGAGCCAGGTCAATAATCACGTCAATCGCATGTTTGTAAATCGCC
>LNFM01011266.1_pt1 | contig 12228 bp, 12 predicted proteins | sample 596031 | NCBI WGS metagenome assembly LNFM01 (sample SAMN04254537, study PRJNA301005) | activated carbon metagenome | isolation source: dual media filters at the Ann Arbor, Michigan drinking water treatment plant | place: USA: Ann Arbor | reverse complement strand
CCGCAGCCCGGCCTGTTGCTCACCCCCCAGACGACAGCGTATCAACCCAAAAGACTCTACCCACGGCTGGATGAAACTTCAGGGGCAGGTCATCCTCCAACTCTGAAGGCATGACGGAACCGCCACCCGCTGCTTGAGCTTCTTCAATCCCGGCGCCAATTTTTGGGATAAACTTACAGGCAGCGACTGGCACTGTGCCCAACGCACACAGGACCACGGCGGCGATTGATAATCGAGCGAGTATCTTCATATCATTTTTCCGCTGAGTGGGTTATCTCTATCTGGTGCATTTGAGGGGATAGCGCGTCCGCTGCCAGGTGGACCACCCTTCGGCGACGTTTCCTTTCGAGCGCAAGAACCAGGAATTGCCATCAGCATGCCGGAATGTCATCGTGCGCGCGTCAGACCGTACGAGGATGAGCTCTCTCCATGGCCCATTCCCATCCCAGAACGCACCAACGATCTTGACACCAGACGAAGATGTGCAAATGCGCTCTCGCGATGCGGCATCGAAGCGACAATCGCTTGTTCTTCGATCAGTTTCCGTCCTCCAACGCATTTTGGTCGGTCGACCATCGAGAGTGCACTTCCAGTGCCCATGATACCACTGAGGAGCGGCTTGGCTCGCTCCAGCATGGTCCGATAAAATTGAAACGGCCGCTGCCGTAGCAGCAATAGCGATACCCACTTGATATCTTCTGCGCATAGCAGCGAATATCTTCCTCTATAATGGTTCTAGAAATTGGTTGGTAGCGAGCGACTCAGCGATCCACTAGCGATAGATGCTTCATCGCTCGCATTAAGGAAGGTCGTCCACACAGCGAGTATGGATTTAGAGCCGTGTGGGTCTTGAAAGGGCAGACCTGCGAACAGGTCGTTGAACACAGGCAGCGTGACGCGCTCCTCCAACAAGCAGTCGGCAGCTATCTCTCATGGTGTCGTCCGCTCCGCGTGATGCCGAAACACTCAGCTGCGCCACGTGAACGTCACCCATTTGCTGCAGGTGGATCTGGCGCCTATGCCGCCCCGGTCGCAGGACTGGATGCTGTACGTTCCCGACTGTCCGGGCCGCTGCTCGAATGCGAAAGAGCCATTCCGCTCGATTTGCGCACCGGGATTGGTCTTGAAATTGTAGTGAGTGTGGCGCGTGAGCGGAGTTCCGTACCAGGACAACCGAACCCGTCCACCCCAATACTCGGTTTTGGCGCAGATCTTGTCCTTACAGACCCTCGGTACGGTGACGACATTTGCGTTGGCCGCTGAAATCGTGGCCGGGGCGAGGAGCATTACTAAGCCCAAGCACGCCGAGCTCAGGCCGGCTGCTGTCATCTTTTTGAGTTCCGAGGGGCTCTTCGAGCGAGCGGGGTTCGAGGCGAGGTTTGTCTTCATGGCTGATCTCCGAGGGTTGGTTGGCTGCGGGGACTGTGGGCGGGCGCGGCGTGTGTGCGTCCCATCCGACAAGGAGAATATTAACATTGTTCAGCAGCAGCTCAAATAGAGATCGCAACGTCTCGGTTCACAACTTTGTGGGGATGCCGTCGGCGCCCACGTCGTCCTCTCGGCTCCCGGAGGGAGCGCCGGATTCGGAGCGCAGACGTAAGCGATCGCCGCCAAGCGGGTCACCGCTTGACGTCAGAGGAACGCGGCACGAGCTTGGCCGGCGAGATCCATTGGCAGGGCGAGCAAACGTGCCGCTGTCACATCGTTCGCTTCACGGGGCGCAACCTCGGTATCATCGGTCGCGACGGCCGCTTCCTGTGCTTTGCTCCGCCTCGAGCGCGGCTTCGCGTCGCTCCGGTGGCGGCCCACGAACGGCCGACCAAGCCGAGAATACTGTCAACCTTCAGACCTTTGCGAGTCCTGGAGCCGTCTCAGGAGGTGCAGGCCACGTTCGACGACGTCGCGCGGCAGTTTCCGGTCAACAGTTCGGGTTTTAGGGCTGGCAGATTTGAAGGCTCTTGAGCGTCGTGTTGAAGCGAATCTTGCCATAATCGTCAGGACCGTTGCAGAGTTCAGAATCCGTGCCCGCGACTTGGATGGCGCCGTCGACTTGCAGCGGTGCACTCATGCTTACGCCCGTGTTCTCGTGGGCAACAACGGAAGACGTGCCGCTGACGATCCGGTCGCTGGGGCCGGTGGAAAGGCCCGTCAAACGGCTGCCATCCCCCTCGAAATACGTAGCGGTGATGATACCCGCCACGCTCAGGCTGGTCAGGCCCGTGATGCTCCCGCCAGAAATCGCCACGGCGTCGGCGTTCTGGAGCGCCATGGTGCCGAGGCCGAGGGCCGTACGTTGGGTGGGGGCGTCGCTGCCGCAGTCGATGGCCGTGCCGCCCGCGTTGACGCGACAAAAGGCGTTGGCGGTCAGCGTATCGACCTGAGGGTCAACCTCCGTCAACACGGGCGCATCGCTGTTGCAGATGACGCTGGTGCCGTCGCTGGTGCACCACTTGCCATTGGTCAGCGTGCCAAACGGGTTGTCGGGAACCCAGCTGGCCCCGTTGTATTTGAGGTAATCCCCGCTCGCCAATCCAGCAGTATCCACGTCCGTCAAGTCGTTCAATGCGGTGGCGCCTGTGACCCCGCCGATGGTGACACTCACACCACCCGCCATGGAAATCCAGCTCGTGCCGTCGCAATACGCCATGCTGGCGTAGTTCGTGGCGTACACCATATCCCCTTCCTGCCCTGCAGGATCGGCACATACGGCATGGGTCACCTCGGACATCATCCAAAGCGACAGCACGGCGGCACAGAGGCGCGAGAACGTCATGACGCCATCATGCAACAACTTCGAAAACTTATCTCCAGACGTGCCTTTATTTTCCGCACACCCGTGTTGCAATTCAACGGATTGCTCATTTGGAAGGCGTGTTCCAAGCCATAGTCGCAAAATCTGATAGGATGCGCGGCATGCATGTGTCGCGTCTTTTTCGGTTGGTTGCCTTTTCCGCTTTGGTGGCGTCTCAAGGTTTTGCCGCGCCGTATGAATGGGGCGGCTTGGTCACCATGGGCGACATCACTAGCAACACGCTGGGGCGGCTGTGCTCGGGCATTCCGGACGGCTTCGGCCGGTATTTCAACATTCACTGTCCCAGCTACGCCCCCAGCATCACCACGGCGGGGGATGTCTCGGTCACCGGCAACCTGTCGGCCAACCAGTTCATCGGGGATGGCTCCCTCCTGACCGGCGTAGGTACAGGAGAAGGAGACCGCATCACATCCGGATCGCTGGCCATGATTGCCATTTCAGACACAGGCTATGTGTCTATGACCACAGGCGGCAGCACGTGGGGCTATCTGAGTCAGTTCTGGAGCTATCTGCCATCCATCTTCGCCACGCGCGTCTCCACGACCAGCGTCTCCGCCACGGTGGCGCATCTCACCCCGCAGACGGTCACCAACCTCATCGGCGGTGGCGGCAATGTCATCCTCTCCGGCACTACGGCCGTCTCCACCAGTTCGACGGGCTTCGTGAGCATGGTGGCAGATGGCAGCACCATCGCAACGGTGAGCAGCACGGGGCTGCATGTGGTGGGCAACATCACCTGCACGGGCAGTTGTGGGGGCGGCGGAGCCGACAATCTTGGGAACCACACGGCGGGGCAGAACCTGGATATGGCAGGCTATGCCGTGGGTGGGGTGACTGACGTCACCGCCACGGGGTTTGTGCGGGCGGCTGGGATTTCTCTCACCTCGTTCCATGGGGTTTCTTCCACCAATGGGTACTTTACGGGGCGGGTGGGCATTGGGACAGCGAGCACAGGCGAGCCCCTCCAGATTGATTCAAACTCGAGTGCCGCCATTTTTCTCAATACAACCGGCGCAGGTGCGAGGCAGGGCAGTTTGCGCTTTGGCGACGGAGGGGCGTATAAATGGCAATGGCGGTATAATCCGGACTCTGTTGGTGATAAGCTGTTGGCCTATAGCTTCACCCTTGGCGCTGATGTCATGACCTTGGATGCTACCGGCAATGTGGGAATCGGCACTTCTAATCCCAACGCTAAGCTGGATGTATCGGGGCCGATATACTCAAGTAGGTCAGGAGCCACGTCGGGTGGCTTCCAAGCGTACAGCTCGGCTAACAATCTCTATCTCTTGACAAATACGTCTGGTGGGCACGGCTATCTCAATTTGTATGATGCAACGAGCAACACGGATGTCGTTCTAAATACCAATGGAAACTCATATTTCACAGGCGGCAACGTGGGGATTGGGACGCCGAACCCCAATAATAAATTAGACGTTCACGGGTCGCTTATAGTTAGCTCAACTGGGAATGGATCGATTCGATTGGTTCCTGGTAACAGCGGCAATACAGGCTACGCTGAATTTAATGCACCAAGCGGCAGTCGCCTTGGCTTTATTGGATACGGCGCTGAAGGGGGGACTCCACTGAGTTTTTCCACAGATGGCAACACGGTACTTGCATTTGGCACCAATAATGCCGAGCGCATGCGGATCGATGCCTCCGGCAATGTGGGGATTGGCACAACAAGCATCGCAACCGACGGTGGCTTGCAGCCGCGCCTAGCGGTCGCAAACCCATCTGATGCCACGGAATGGGTCGGCATGGGGTACGACAACACGGGAGACTATGGGTTCATCTATGCGGTTGATAATGCGACGAGCTGGAAGAACCTGAACCTGAATCCTTTCGGCGGCAATGTGGGGATTGGGACGACGAGTCCGCAAGGCAATCTGCATGTCAAGACGGCGACGAATGAAAACTTCTTGGTCCGCTCTATTTCTGGCGAACTTGAAATTGCCGCCGTCAATGATGCCAACAATGCGTACGTACCTCTCCGCGCAGATGCCTCGGCTTACTATTTGATGCAGGGCAATGTGGGTATTGGGACGACGGGGCCAACGCATCCCCTACATATGGCTTCCGGTGCCCACGTCACATCGGGTGGCACGTGGACTAATGCTTCCGACCGTCGTCTCAAAACAAATATCGTACCTATGACTTACGGTTTGTCCGAGGTGATGCGCTTGAAGCCTGTGGCATATTCAATGAAGGCCGATGGCAGCAGGCAGGTGGGGTTGATCGCTCAGGATGTCGAACAGGTTATCCCTGAGGTGGTAAGTCCACCCAAGACCGTGAGCGGCACCTATGGGCTGAGCTACGGCAATCTCACCGCAGTGGCCATCAAGGCCATTCAAGAGCTCAAGGCCGAGAACGATCAACTCAAACGTCGCCTGGAAAAGCTGGAAGCGCGCCAGCGCTGACGCGGCTCATCGGAGCCCTTCGGCAACGACTACCTCCTGCACGGGCGACACCAAGCCTCACGCCACGCTTGCTTCGTCGTCACCTCGGCAGGCATGACGCTGTTCGACGTCGATCAGCGTTGCGAGATAGAGCACGACGCCATAGAGCGTCCCGGCGTGAGTTTCTGGCTCCGTGTGCGCCTCGCGACGAAACGCAAAACCGCCCTTCTCCCAGCACCAGAACCCCAGCAGGTGGTCGCCCAACATGACCGCAATCTGGCCGTCGGGCATGGCGTCCACCGTGAGCCCCGCTTTGCGGAGATCGGCATGGTTGCGGAGGCGACGCATCAGGGCCGCATCCATCAACGCCTTGCTCTCTCCGTCGGCTGTCATGAGCTCTCTCATCAAACGACGGGAAAACTTACCAGAACGGCCGGTGGGTCGCAGAGGAGTCGGTCCCTATGCTTGGCAAATGCATAACGTAGTCGCAGACAATCCTACAAAAACGCGGATGAACGCTTTTCATTGCAGCATGGGTGTGTGCTGCTTAGGTTTTCACATACGCGTACAACGTCCGCCGCCCAATCCCGTACTCCCGCGCCAACGCCGCCTTGTTGGCGCCGGGGACGGCTTTCGCCCGCAAGTCTGCGATCTGTTCCTCCGTCAGCGCACGCTTGCGGCCCTTGTAGGCGCCGCGCCGCTTGGCCAGGGCCACCCCTTCCCGTTGCCGCTCGCGGATCAATGCCCGCTCGAACTCGGCGAACGAGCCCATGACGTTGAGGAGGAGCTGGGCCATGGGGCTGTCCTCGCCCGAGAACGTCAGCCCCTCCTTGACGAACTGGACTTGCACGCCCTTGGCGGTGAAGGCGCGGACGAGCCCACGGAGATCCTCGAGATTGCGGGCCAGGCGGTCCATGGAGTGGATCACCACCGTGTCGCCCTCGCGCACGTAGGCGATCAGCTTCTGGAGCTCCGGCCGCTGGAGGTCTTTCCCCGAGGCATGGTCCGTGAAGACGCGGTCCAGTGGCACGCCGTCGAGCTGTCGATCCGTTGCCTGCTCGACCGTACTGACCCGTCGATACCCGACCCGTTGCCCGCTGCTCATCCGAGGTCGCCTCCGTCCCAAGTCTGGCGATGATGGAACAGGCCCAGAACCACCAACTCCCCCGACTCCACCGTGTAAACCAGCGTGAACGGGTAGTTCGTGAGCACCAGTTCTCGCGTGTGAGGCACCCGCCCATCCCGGCCCGAGCGTGGAAACGTCGCCACCTGCTCCAAGCCTGCCTGAATGGTCTGGGTCAATGCCACGACGCTTCCTGGCCATTGCAGCCGTGTGACGTGTTGGACGCGCTCAAGCTGCTCTTCGGCACGTGGAAGCCAGCGCACCTTCATTTTTGAGCATCCAGGGTCCGCGCCCGCTCCAGGGCTCGTGTCATCACCGCATCGTGGTCGAGAAGTTTGACGGTGCCGGATTTGAGTTCGGCCATGCCCTCCTCGATTTCGGCGATCATCCAACGTTCATGGGCCAGTTGCTTCTTCAGCGCATTGGTCACCACCCACGACTTCGAGCGGTCATCCCGTTCGGCAATTTCACCAACCAACTTGAATGTCGCATCATCCACGTGCACAGATATGGTGGGCATATCACATTTCTCCTTATATCTATCAGCATAAGGAATATAAATAGAATGCGCAACCCCTACCTGTGCATCCTCATCATAAATGACGCTGCGCATGTGTGCGGAAATGCCTAAACCGTATCAATTTGCACATGTCTGCCGCAAGTTTACGCCTGTGCGGATAGGGTACACCACAGATGCACGTTCTCGGTGCACTGCAAGGGAAGAGACAGCCAATCGGTTTATGACCCCTCCGCGCCAACTCGGATCTTGTCAGTAGAAAGGAGCGGTACGAGTGTGCCCGCACGATCAGCCATATTTGCGAACGACCCAATTCTCCGGAAACGTAGGACATCGCGGCGGACGAAGGAGTACGGGCTCATAGTAAGTACGGTGGACATTTTCTTAGGGTCGCGACGACAATGAGCGCACATAGAGCTAAATTGCCTAATGCTCAGAAGGCCATGATAAAATTCGAGTGTGCTCATGCCTCATCCAAGCGAATTCAAAATTGTTCGGCAGCTGAGCGTGACAACGACAATACCAACGACCGCCATCAACAGGCGGTCAGGGAGATACTTCGTGGCCAACGCTGCAAATGGTGCGGCGATAACGCCGCCGATAACAAGGCCAGTAACGATGGGCCACATCGAGAGACCGACAGTGGCGACGAAAGTTGCCGAAATAGTCAGCGTCACAAAGAACTCGGCAAGATTGACGGATCCGATCACTTGGCGAGGCGCCCCGCCATTGGCCAGCAGAGTCGAGGCGACGAGAGGCCCCCAACCGCCACCACCGATTGCATCGACGAGCCCGCCGAAGAAACCGAGCGGTACCACGCGGGTTGTCGCCATCGGCACCACCTTTGTGGTGTGATACAGCGCTCTGAGGAGTATCAAGAAACCGAGTACCAGCAGATAGGCGCTTATCCATGGCTTGAGCCTCTCGCCGGGTAGGCTCACAAGCACATAGGCGCCTATCGCGCCGCCGATCATGCCAGGCACAACGAGGCGCCATAGCAGTCGGCGATCCACATTACCGAATCGCCAGTGCGCGAATCCAGATGCGCCCGTTGTGAATACCTCGGCTGCGTGAACGCAAGCGCTGGTCGAGGCAGGTGGGACGCCGGCGCTAAGCAGGACAGACGATGCAATGAGCCCGTAGGCCATGCCGATGGCGCCATCGATCATCTGCGCGCCAAAACCAGTTACAATGTAGAACAGAATCTCGTCCCACATGGCCATCGGTGCTTTCGGTTCGAAACGTCGTGCGGTTGCGCCGCCGACTAATGCAAGGTCAAGATTTGCAGACTTTACTCCTTGGCGTGCTTATTCTCCCAATAATGGCGGTTTGTACGAATGTCCCAACAAGGTCGTCCGATCGCCACGCTTACTTCGATGGTAACCGATAGAGGGCCACCCACGAATGTGCAGTCTATCGACAGGCAACTCGACGTGCAGTGCGACGGCTCTCAAGGATAAGTCTGCAGGAGGATTGACCTTTACCAGAGGAAAGTCATCGCCCCGTGAGGCAACAGTATGTTGGCGTGACCGCTCCATTTCGGCACCCCGCAAATGTCAGCTATTGCGCGGGTCGTGATGGTTTCCTGTGTGAGGTTGATGTGATGGTATGTGGTTCACGCTGAGACGGGTTGCACTTCGGCATGGAACTGTCTGCCGGTCGTGGTGGCCTTCACAACACCCACTCGGACGACGAAATCGCCGAATCGCTCACCGTGCTTGCGATCCTTGGCGTACGAGAGCAGCAGCGGGTCCAGCAGCGCAACGATGCGCGCTTTGTCGACGTCTTGCGCGTAAAGCTTGTTCAGGCGCGAGCCATTGAAGGCCGCCCCGAGATAAAGATTGTAGAGACCGGGCCCGCGACCGACGAGACCGATTTCGGCAAGGTAGGGCCGTGCGCAGCCGTTCGGACAGCCGGTCATTCGGATGACGATGTCGTCCGCGCGGAGGCCGGCACGTTCGATGCTGTCTTCCAGGGCGGTGACGAGTTCGGGCAGAAAACGCTCGCTCTCTGCAAGGGCCAGCGCACACGTCGGTAAGGCGACGCAAGCCATCGAGTTGCGCCGGAGGCCGGAGGAGGTCGCAATCGAGATACCATGAGCGCCAAGGATGGTATCGATCTTCTTTTTCACTGCTTCGGTCGCCCCGGCGATGATCACGTTTTGGTTGGCCGTGCAGATCATCTCGCCCTTGTGGACCCGGGCGATCTCACGCAACGCGGTGCGAAGTGGGTGTTCTGGGCTATCCTTGATGCGGCCGTTCTCGACGAACAGGCCGAGGTGCCACTTGCCGTCGGCGCCTTTAGACCAGCCGAGCGGGTCGCTGGTCGAGTTGAACGCGAAGGGGCGCGGCGTGCCGAGCCTGAAGCCCAGCCGCGTCTCGACCTCGCTACGAAAAGCATCGAGTCCACGTGCCTCGATTGTGTACTTGAGGCGAGCGTGCTTGCGCACCTCGCGATTGCCCCAATCCCGCTGGACGGTCAGGATCTTCTCACCGACGTCGACAGCCTGCGCGGGAGTGCAGAAACCGAGCACATCAGCGGTGCGAGGGAACGTATCGGGCTCTCCATGGGTCATGCCCATGCCGCCGCCGACCGTGACGTTGTAGCCGATGACACTCCCCTCCTCGACGATGGCAATGAAGCCCAGGTCCTGGGCAAAAATGTCCACGTCGTTGTACGGCGGCACTGCCACCACGGTCTTGAACTTCCGGGGCAGGTAGTGTTTGCCATAGATCGGCTCTGCCTCGCTTGCACTATCGAATTTCGGCGGATCGACCCTCTCGCGGTCTAGCCAGATCTCATGATAGGCGCCTGTCTTCGGCAATAAGTGCTCACTGAGCTTGCGTGCGAGATCGAGGGCCTCTGCGTGCGCCGATGACAAATGCGGATTGCATGTCGCAAGTACGTTGCGATTGACATCGCCACAGGCCGCCAGCGTATCGAACAAAGCCGCATCGATGGCTTGCATGGTCCGGCGCATGTTCGACTTGATGACGCCGTGATACTGGAATGTCTGGCGTGTCGTGAGGCGTAGCGTTCCATTTGCATAATCCGACGCGATCCCGTCGAGCGCCAGCCACTGCGCCGGTGTCACGACTCCGCCCGGAATACGCACCCGGATCATGAAACTGTAGGCTTTCTCGAGGCGCTTTTTGGTGCGCTCGCCGCGCACGTCCCGGTCGTCCTGCAGGTACGTGCCATGGAACCGCACCAGATACTGGTCGTCCTCGGCTATCGCGCCGGTGGCGATCTCATCGAGGCCGGCAGAGATCGTGCCACGAAGGCCCTGGCTCGCGTCCTTGATCTGCTCTTGCTTTGTGGTCTTTTTGCTCATGACGGCGTACCTCAATATACATCGCGCTGATAGCGGCCGGTCTTGCGCAGATCATCGAGGGCTTCGACGCCCAGAACGTCGCCGAGCGCCTTGTCTACGTCGCGAGCCATCGCTTTCTCGTCACCACAGACGTAGATATGAGCCCCGTCCTTGATCCAGCCTCTCAGGGCATCGGCTCTCTCCGCGATGCGGTGCTGGACATACATCTTCTCTGGCTGATCGCGCGAAAATGCTACGTCTAGGTTGGTCAGCGCGCCACTCGCGAGATGGTCTTGCCATTCGAGCTGATAGAGGAAATCGGTCGTGTAGTTCCGCGCGCCGAAAAAGAGCCAGCTTTTCCCTTTCGCCTCGGTTGAGGCGCGCTCTTCGATGAACGCACGAAACGGGGCGACTCCCGTGCCAGCGCCGATCATCACGATGGGACGGGTGCTGTCGGCAGGCAGTCGGAAATGCCGGTTAGGCTTGACGTAGAGTTTGACGACGTCGCCACGCTTTCTGCCAGCAAGATGCCCGGATGCGACGCCGTTTCGGGCTCGACCATGGCTGTGCCAGCGCACGGCGCCGACCAGAAGATGCGTCTCACCCTCATGTGCGGCGAGGCTGGATGCGACGGAGTAGAGCCGCGGCGGCAGCGGGCGGAGCAAATCCCCGAGTTGCTGCGCGCTCAACCGCTCGCGATGCTCGCCAAGTAGATCAATGATCTGTCGGTCCGCTGCGTAGCTCGCGAAGCGATCTGGTGACGCGAGCGCCTCGACATCGGCCCGCCCCGTCAGATTCGCATAGGCTTGCACGAGCGGTCGCGTCAGGGTCGTGATGTCGCGTCCCGTCGTCAACTGTTGCGCCAGCGTGGCATCTGCGCCGAGCCCCACCGAATCCAGCAACGCCGTAACCAACTCGGGATCATTCTCAGGGATCACACCAATCGCGTCGCCCGGCGCATAGGTCCAACCCGCCGCATCGGTGGCAAACTCCAGGTGCCACGTCTCACTGGACGAGCCTGTGCCGTTGAGGTTCACGAGATCGCTGATCTCAGCCGCGAGCGGGTTCTCGGCATCAAACAAGATTTCGTCTGGATCGTCTTCTTGTGGGACCGTCTTGAAGTCGATGTGGACGATATTCGCTGCGGCCGGGTCTGCCGGCTGGAACTTGCCGAGGGCAGCTTCTGTCCAGCCTGCCGCCTTCTTGGAGAAATCCAGATCGAGATCGGCTCGATCGGCAATGCGCTGCGCGCCGAGAGCGCCCAGCCGCTCGTCGATGGCGCGACCGGTCGCGCAGAAGTTTGCATAGGCGGTATCCCCGAGAGCCAGCACGGCGAACCTCACCCCGTCAAGGCGCGGCGCGTTATCGGCCATGAGGCTCTTGTAGAAGGTCGCAGCACGCTGCGGCGGATCTCCCTCGCCCCACGTCGCTGCGATGACGATGATATCCTTGGCTGCAACCAGCGTATCAAGCGTCGCGTCGGCCATATCGACGGCCTTGGCGTCATATCCGAGTTTCTGCGCAACCTTCCGCGCCTTGAGGGCGAGGCTTTCGGCGTTCCCAGTTTCGCTACCGTATAGGATCGTCAGTCTGGATTTCACACGCGGTGGCGCAAGTGGCTGCTGCGCGGTCGTCCCGCCGTGTGCAGCATCGACGCCCGCCAGAAACCCCGACAGCCAGCTGCGTTGAAGGGGTGTTGCCCGTGCGACGATCGAGTTCAGGGTCTCGATCTGGTCTGCTGGAAACGGCGCAGATTTCGGCAATGCTGTCATGGATGGTCTCACAAGGTAGGCGCGAGCGTGTCAACAGGTTCGAGCCTGGACGAAGCGCTTGCTGCGCGTCGCAGAGGCCAGGTCGCGCTGTAGCGCTCAACGTTGGGCGGCGCCTTCAGGCCAGCGGCGCTCCAGTCGAGCCCGACGAACAAAATGGCGGGTCCGGCGACCTCCAACTCCATGACGGCGGCGTCGAGTTCGCTGAGCGTGGTCGCAATCGTCCGGCACTGTGGCCGTCCTCCGTTCTCGACGATGACGGCAGGTGTGGAACCGTCCGCACCGGCATCGAGAA
>LNFM01011265.1_pt1 | contig 12228 bp, 9 predicted proteins | sample 596031 | NCBI WGS metagenome assembly LNFM01 (sample SAMN04254537, study PRJNA301005) | activated carbon metagenome | isolation source: dual media filters at the Ann Arbor, Michigan drinking water treatment plant | place: USA: Ann Arbor | reverse complement strand
CATGAACTTCGTTCGCGTTATGATGCGGTTTTGGTCGGTAAAGAAACGCTTCTTAGTGATGATCCACAGCTCGATGTTCGCCATCCTCTGATCACAAAATCAAATCTAGTGATTATTTTAGATCGCAGCGGCGAGATCTTAGATCGACGATCGAAGGGTCAAATTTTCAAATGTTTTGAAAAACGAAGTCCTGAACACGTTCATGTTTTAAATGAAGCAACGATTGAAGCTTCGTTGGATGCGGCATGGAAGTTAGGAATACGATCGATCTATGTAGAAGGTGGTGCCCAGATCTTTTCAAGTTTTTTAGCCGAAAACTTAGTGGATCGAATTCACTGCTTTATTGCACCTGTCTTGATAGGAGCGGGAAGTGGAATTGCGTGGACGAAGTCTTTTCAAATCGAATCTATGCAAGATCGCGTGACTTTAAAGAACGTTAAACACCGAAGTATTGAATCCGATATTTATATGACGGGTCGTTTATAAATTCATCTGGAGTGATTCCAAGGCTCGACTTTTGACTAGCAACACAATGGTCTAGTCGTCATGTAAAATTTTATTTTGCTGAGGAACTTAAGTCCTTTCAAGAACTTATAGTTGTCGACTTCCTTGACGCTACTTTCCCATAGGTTTCAACGGCTCACAGTGTGCTAAGATGCTTTTATGTCCTCGGATAAGTCAGAAAATTTAAGAACAAAGTCAGAAAAGCCAGAATCAGAAGCTGATAACCAAACCGGTGGAATCGGTGCCGAATGGAAGCTATTGCTGCAGGGATTCTTGGGCGATCAAGAAGATACCGCAAAAGACCTCGATGTTCCAATGTCGATGAAAGAGCTGACGTCTTTAAAAAAGTCTTTAAGCCAAAAACGCAAAACCGCAAATCAACAGATCGAGCGCATTAAAAACGAGATTGAACAATACACGGCTGTCATTGAAAACTTAAAACTCGTCGGTTCTGATACCGAGGAAACTGAAGCGATGATCGAAGAACTCAAAACTGAAGGGTCGGCTGTTTCAGAAGTTTTGAGTCGCATCGATCAGCAATTGCAGCGAGTCCGCGAACTAGAATAAATTATTGTCCTGTGCTTTTTGGCGCTTCACAGCTACTGAGCCGGCCTTCAATTCTTTCAATCATTTGAATAGCGCGTTGTTGAGAAGTCAGATTCTCTAATTTAATTGCCAAATCTAGCGAGCCGTTTTTAGGATTTTTGTTCTCTATGCTAAATGCTCTTTGCATTGCTAATAGAATTTCGCCAATGGATTCGAAGTCACATCCCAGATTTAAATAAATTTTTGCTGGTGGCTGGATTCCAACTAACGTCGAATTCATTTGGCTGACTTTATCAAAAACGAAAGTTTCTAACGACTGCTGACCCATGTTAAAAACGGCCATTTGTGTTCCCAGATCTCGATGGTATTGCGCTCCAAGTTCATTTGTAAGACGAAGATATTCTTCGCGACCTAAAGTTCGATTAGAAAATCTTTCAGTTAGCTGTGCATTGTCTTGAGTAAACTTGTCTAGAATAGGTTGCGCATTTTGGCGGTATGTTGTGTCCAATTGGCTGGTCATTTGTCTAATCGCAATTGAAGTCGTCGCAATTTGATTGTAGAGGAGATTAATACCATTTTTGATTTGGCCAAGATAGGACTTCATCTCGCGAATAAAACTTCCAGTGCTATGGAAGCCGAAGTCTGCTTTAGCAGCGGCCATTTGCAGAACACCATCGTCGGGAGCGGTCGGGATTAGAGTACGGACCAGATATCGTAATCCTGCTTCAGAATCTATCGTCCGTTCTTTTTTCAAACGGAGATTTCTAAGAAGTTCATGAATGATGGTGGCATGTTGCTTTATCTTCAATGCTTCGGTTCGATTTCGACCTAAATAGCGGCTGTACAATTCGTTTTCTTGATCGCGCTTTTCAAAATTCGGTGGCGTGTTGAACCACTTTTCAGAAATGAGGATCTCAAACTTATTTTGACAAGCAACGGGTTCTTTCTTGATGTCGAGCATGGACTCCCCACCCGGGCAGCTCAGTTTGCTTTCAACAAAGTACCAAGGTTTATTAAGGGCCAATTTCATTTGGTCTGCCAGACCAGGGAGTTTCATCGCAATATCAGCCAAGGACTCTTTCACGCCAGGGAAGGTGAGTGGATCCATTTTTTTGGACCCTCTGGCTTCATGCAAATCCAAAAGTTGATGATCGCGGGTTCCGTGAGCCCCGCCACTCCCGTTTGCTCCTGACTGAGCCATTCCGGTCGAAGTTGCGATTCCAGTGAAGGCAAAGACAGCGACAAGAGTCATTTTTGTAAAGTTGCTTTGTTTCATATGCTTATTCCTTATCAATTTATGTACCGAGTGAGGTGATGGCTCAGTTCGATACGATGTAACCACTGCAAGTAATTTAAGCTAATCTTGAAAAATAAACAGATTTATTAACTTAATATTTAGGTATTATATTAAGCTGTGACTTAATAAACGAGGTAAGTATATGAAAAATGAGGGTTTATCATCAATCTACGATTACGTAGATTACAAAGATTACCTTAAAAATCGAATCGTTTTACTTGATAACTTCGGTCGTGGATTCAAGAGCAAGCTAGCCCGGGAGTTGAATTGTCAGACTGCTTACGTGTCACAAGTCTTCAACGGCGGAGCCCATTTTACGCCAGAACAAGCGATGACTGTTAATGAAATGCTCGGGCACTCTGAAGAGGAATGCAAAATCTTTGTTTTGCGGGTTCAGTGGTCACGTGCTGGTACGGTCACGCTAAAAGAATTCTATCGCAAACAGATTGATGAAATTTATCAGAGTCGCTTGTTGTTACGAGAACGCTTTAAAACCCAAACCCAGCTGAGCAGTGAAAACCAAATGCTTTTCTACAGCGAATGGTATTACACCGCTATACACATCTTGACCTCCATACCTGCTTTTCAAAGCGCTCAAAAGATAAGTGAACTTTTAAATCTGTCGCTCTCTCAAGTGATGCAGGCCCTTGAGTTTTTGGTGCAAATTGGTTTGGTCACTAAAGAGGGTCCGGCGTTTAGAATTGGCAAACAGCGAATTCATTTGGGAAGTGATTCGCCTCTGATCAGCAAACATCACATCAATTGGCGCTTGCAAGCGATGCAAAGTTTATCCAGAAGGTCAGATCAGAATTTACACTATTCGTCTGTCGTCAGTCTTTCTAAGCAAGATGCAATCAAGCTTCGAGAATTTTTTGTCGTACAATTGGAGCAATTCAATTCCACAGTTGCAAAATCTCCTGAAGAAGAGTGCCACTGTTTCAACTTAGATTTTTTTAAAATTGAATGATGAATATAGCGAGATAACAATCGATCAAGAAATATTTTAAGAGTCTTGCGGAGTCCGTTCTTTTTTGTCTCGCATTTCGTTGTATTCACGAAGTTTGCGGATGCTTTGTTGTAAAACGATTTCAAGAACGCGGAATTCTTTTGTGGAAGGAACATTTTGCAACATCATTCGCTTCAGCGTCGTGTAGACATTTACTTTTTTGTTATCGATTTTAAAGCCCATCTCTTGAAGCCAAAGTTTTAACGACTGATCCGGAAAAACTCCCACTGGTTTTTTTTGCAAATCTTTCGGTTTTTGCTGGCCTTCAAGTTTCGTTCGCACGCCGCCAAAGACGGTTCTGAAAATATAAAGTGCAAGCAACACTGCTTGAGCTAAATTAAGACTCGCATTCACCCCATAGGTGGGGATCGCACAAGAAAAATGGGCATTTTCAATATCCTTGCTGGATAGGCCCCAGTCTTCCCGGCCGAAGACCAAATGAATAACCGGCACGGAACCTGAGCTTGGATTCTTTGACGAGCCTTGGCCCTTGGGTTGGTCGCCAAAGAGAGAAGCTTTAATTTGTTCCAAGATCTTGTCCAAATCCTGCACCTGGCGACTACGACCATCTTTAGTTGTCGTGGCGATCATGTAACCACGTGGTTCTGATTGAAAAAATTCGTCCCAGCTGGAATAGACAATTCTATTTTGAAGTGCATCCTGGCCAGTGGCCGCAGCTTGCTGGGCATCAAATGTAATTTCACACTGAGGTGCGATCAAAATCAGTTTTTCGACACCCATGTTGGACATGGCTCGTGATGCGGCACCGATGTTCCGTTCATAAATAGAATTCACCAGAACGATACGAAGATCTATTTCAGGGGAGTCTGAATTCGCATCCATTTATGATGATCGATTTCCATCGAGCATCTGAATGGCATCTTCAATTTGATCGAGCTTATCAGGCATTCGGTTTGCGATATCTTTTAGATTTGATCGGAGTTCAGTTTCCAAATCGCCGTTGAGCTTTCGGTCCTTCACTATTTCTAGCAACTCGAAATAAAGTAGCCAATGATTCGAGGCAAAGGTTTTTGCATCCGCAAAAACAGAAAGTAAACTTTGATTTGAAATACTATTTTCTGATCTTAATTTTCGAATCGCTTGGTAAATTTCAAAGATCTTAAGTTGTTCTGGAGAATATTTGACCTGTGGAATGACTTTAGCGACAAAATCATCGGTAAAGCCAAATCGTTTTCGGTCTGCAGGTCCGCCAAAGACGGATTTCACTCGCAGACCTGTAACAAGATCAAACTGACCCCACTCAGGTTGGAAAAATATCTGGTCCTGATATTGGACCGTTGCATTTCCAAATTTCAAAATAGAACCCGACGATCCCACGATTTTTTGCTGACTTAAGTACTGTCCGTCGACAATAAAACCCGATTCAAACTCTAGTCGGCACGTTTCATTTTCAACAAGCTTTCCGGTTTTCGAGATGATTTGAAATTCGCCCAGCGGCGAACTGTAACCGTGTGCATGATAGTCATTACCATGGCCGGGAAGTTCCTCATCATTATGGCAAATTTGGGTCGGCCCTGAAAATTTGATGAAGATAGGTTGTTGGTTGTGATCGTTAAGATAAGACTCCACGAGTCCCGAGATTTGAATTCCACTATCAAGCTGAACAGTGGAAACTGTTTTTGCACGAAGGGCCTTGTCCAGTCCCTGAGAGCCGCCAACTTGAAATGCCATTGTCTGGGCGAATTGATTCAGAACATCTTTCAAATGCTTAAAATCACGGGCCACAAAAAGATGAGGCTGCGGTTCCGTGATGTCATAAGATTGATTGATGCAATCGATGCTTAATGGAATTTTCTTAACCTTCTCGGAAAGACACCACTTTGATTCACCAACTGATGAAAGTAATCCAGCACCGAAAATTTTTGGCGAAGACAGGCTTCCGACTAAACCATATTCTGCCGTCCACCAGTTCATGCGCGAAAGCTGAGTCGCTTCAGAAACATAAGTCGTCTTTGACAATGTGTGAGCCAAATTATTTTCAGCAACCTGAATCAATTCTGGAGTCGCCTCAGGATTTTCTTTAATATCAGAAAGGTCTCGGATGGCTTCGTAGACATCTAAGTCCTCTTTACTGAGTATAGCTTTTTTGGCGACTTGCGAGTATTCACGTAAATAATCTGCATATTCAGGATCGATGATGATCGGCGCATGCCCGGCTGCCTCGTGGACGATGTCCGGAGCTGGCGTGTAAAGCAAATGATCCAAAGTCCGCATGTCCGAAGCGATTGGCAAGACCCCTAGAGATTGCAATTCCATAAAGGCTGCTGGTGGAATAAAACCGCTCACAGGCAGAGCCCGCCATCCGAATTTTTCTAATTTTTGACTGATATTTTCAATTCGCGGAATCATTTCAAGATCGATTCCCGTTTTCTCTAGTCCTTCAACGTAACTTTCATGTGCGTGTTTTGATAAAAAACCTTTAAGCCGTCTCAGGCAATGTCTCCAGACGGCTTGATCGATCGGAGTATAGCGTTCGTACTTTTGTTCGACGATATATTTTTTAAGATGATCTGGTAAAGAAATCAAAAAAGAGCCTCATCCTTTTTCAAGTAATTAACAACGTAGTCATGAATGGCAGACTCAAGATTCCACTTCGGGTCCGACATTCCGGCAGCTTTCCATTTTGTCATGCTGGCTTCCGTAAAGTATTGATACTGGTCTTTTAATTCATCGGGCATTTCAAGCCAGTCGATCTGGAGCGGCTTATCTAAACTTTTAAAAAGTGCATTGGCCATATCGAGCCAGCTTCGCGCCACACCAAAGCCCATGTTGTAGATACCAGATGCGGGACGCTTATTCATTAATTCCAAAATCCAAGTTGTAATGTCTTTGACGTAAATAAAATCTCGAAGTTGAGCACCATCGGCATACTGCGGATTATAGGATTTAAAGAGCCCTAGCTTTCCTGTCCTTTCAATTTGGTGAAAGGCTTTAAAGGCAACACTGGCCATAGATTCTTTTTTGTATTCATTAGGCCCAAAGACGTTAAAAAACTTAAGCGCATACCAATTTTCTGGAGTCGCCTGCTGTTTAACAGCCCACCGATCCATTAAAACTTTAGATTCACCATAAAGATTCAATGGCTTTAGAATTTCAGAATCTGTTTGATCATCAAAACCATTTTCCCCGGCACCGTAGGTGGCGCCACTACTTGCATAGATGTAGCCGATTTGATTCTGTGACGCCCACTCAAAAAGTCGTTGAGAATATTGAAAATTATTTTCAAACAGAAAGTCCCAATTTTTTTCGGTTGTCGACGAACAGGCGCCCATGTGGATCACCCATTTCACCTGGCTTTTGTATTGGGGCTGAGCCAGTAAACTCCAAAGCTCATTGGAGCCATAAAATTGGGAATAAGTTTTTCCCAAAAGTAAGTTACGTTCAGAAAGTGGGACTGAATCCACCGCAATGATATCCGTTAAACCCGCTCGGTTTAATTCTTGTACGATGGCGCTTCCAATAAATCCATTTGCTCCGGTCACTATAATCATGCGATCAAATTATTTAATGTTAGGACCACTTTAGCAACTGAATTGGCACTGCGTTTGACCGACACTGTGTTTTTGAACTGGGGCGCTGTTATAGTTTTCAACAGTCTTGAAAAAGTTTCTTAAATTTTTCAAAAATTAATGCCAGCTCCAATATAACACACAGTAAAATTCGAATCCGTGGCCCCTTGCTTGCTCTAATTTGTCACGAGGGGTAGGTAAGTTTAGGGGTAAATTTACCAACTGCATTCGAAACAGCAACAGCTGAGTCTTTGCGGCAGTCTGTTGAAAAGCCTGGTGATACAGGCAAGGGGATCTTGAGTGCGTTTTTGGGGAGTCGTTTCGACAATCGCCATGGGGTTTTTGATGGGCTTGGTTCTGGCCGGGGTCGGGGGGATCTCGGCTGGAATCAAAGCGTCCGTCGTTGAAAAGCGATTGAAGTCGGACCGCATTGAAGATTACTGGGGAACGACTAAACTTGACCTCGAGCAGGTCGAAAAATTTATCGACAATCAAAAATGTAGTACGTCAGGCAAGTATTTTCTTGCCTGCGTTAACGGTGTTATTAACATTCTTGAGAAAACAAACTACCGATTAACTTTGTCAGCGGAAGTGCAGCCGGCACAAAGAAAAACAGTTCAGTTTGATAATTTTAATGAACGTGAAAATTTGGTGGGTTTCAATCAAATCTATAACGAAGGTTTAGCTTCAACATTTGATTTCGAAAAATTAATTGAAAAAGCTGTTAAACTTAATTCTGAAGAACCGGTTCAATTCAGTTATGCATTGGCTATAAACGGTTTTCTTTCCATTTACCGTGATCCGCACACTTATATACTACCGATCGCTTATTTCAACGAGGTGACCTCAAGCAGTGACCGCTCCCCTTATTTTGTTGGAGTGTCTTTAGAAAAAAGAATGGGCCGAGTCTTTGTTCGTAAAATCTTTAAAAATTCAGATGCAGACCAAGCGGGACTTGCAATCGGAGATCGCATTCTTTCCATCAACGGACAAAGCCTGGAAGCCAAGACTTTGTCTGACATTTCGATTCTTCTTCGATCTAAAGACTTCAGAGCTTTTAATTTTGTCATCGAGCGAGAAGGGTCCCAGGTTCTAAAAATCGTTCAGAGATCGTATCGGGTCTTAAATCAGGTCAGTTCTGAAGTGATTGAAAATGGACGAATTGGCGTGATTCAAATTTCGAAATTTTCTTTAGATACGTGCGGTCAAGTTCGAGGTATTTTGAATACCTTCAATGAAGATCAAATCCCATACGTGATTTTAGACATGCGTGACAATCCAGGTGGAAGGCTGTCCGAAGCCGCCTGTTTGGCCGGACTATTTTTAGGACCAAGCCAAGTTGTCTACCGCGTGAAGTATTTCGATCCAATTGCACAAAATGAAGTGGTTCTTTCTACCGGCAGCAAAATTTATAGTGGTGCATTGGTTGTTTTGCAGAATAACAATTCAGCCAGCGCATCAGAATTATTAGCGGGGGCACTACAAGAACATCAACGTGCTGTGGTGATCGGGCAGCGCAGTTTCGGTAAAGGCACGTTTCAGGAAATTGAAGATTGGACCAATGACGAAGGCATTAAGCTTTTTAGAACTCGAGGATTTTATCTATTGCCAAGTGGTGAAACGACACAGCTTTCAGGATTAGCGCCAGATTTCTATGTCCCTTCATTGCCGCAAACAGCCAGCGAGCAAATGAATTATTTTAATCCAATTAGTCCTGAGTTTTATGGTTTACGGTCTCATCGACTGAGTCGGCAGCTTCCAGTATCTGAGTGCCAAGTATCGCACAGTTTAAAGCCCAATCAGAATCTCGATAAAGTCACCTTGGACCTGAGCCAAGATCAGTATATTGCTGTAGCCAAACAAATAGTGCGGTGTCCGCAGGTGATGTCTGAGATAGCGAACCGGTTTGCCGAAGAACAGCTTCTAAAAGATTTGAATCAGTAAGGCCATATCTTTGTTTTTACGAAGGCGATTTCATTTTTTTTTGACCAACTTTTCGACAATGAGAATTCAGACACTTTCGACTAAAGTCCAGTGATTGTCATTCCGATCTACTCCCTAGGGAGAATTAAAAATGGCAAATCGTAGAAAATATCCCCTTTTTAGAAGTCTACTTTCAATTCTTCCGGCGAAAATTCGCCATCATTTGATGCGAGGTCAGCTAAAGATTTCAAAAGAACTCGATTCGCGATTTAAGTTTCGCGTGGCGCGAACTCAGCACGAACTTTCGGAAGCGTATCGTATTTTGCACGATTGCTACGTCGAACAGGGCTATGGGACTCAGCAAATTTCGGGTATGAGAATTGTGAAGTATTTCGCGTTGCCATCGACAACAACGTTGATTGCCTTATTTGACGATGAAGTTGTGGGGACTATTTCAATTATTCGACGAGCTTCTTTTGGTTTACCTATGGAGTCCGTTTTTGATCTTTCTGACTTTGTGGATCGGAATGAAATCATCGCCGAAGTTTCTTCGTTGGCGATAGATGCCCGCTTCCGACAGCAGCGCGGAGCCCTATTTTTACCTTTACTCAAGTTTTTTTGGGAAATCGTTGAAGGCTACATGAACCTGAATTCGATTGTCATTACCGTAAATCCTTCGATGACTGACTTTTACGAAGGGTTTTTGGGTTTCAAACGACTTAAGCAAGCAGAGGCTACACGATACGAATTTGCAAATGGCAACCCTGGGGTCGGGCTTTACTTGAATGTTCAAAATGCTCCGATTTTGTTCGCAAATCTTTACGATCACAAAGTTTCCGAAAAAAATCTTTATCGCTACTTTGTGGATTTAAAGCTTCCACACTTTGAATTACCGGATCGAACATTTTATAAATCTTCTGATCCGGTTATGACTCCGGCCATGCTGGACTATTTCTTTTCGAAAAAATCGACTGTCCTGGCCGACTTGAGTGTGACCGAAAAATTGGGTCTTGCGTCCGTGTATCCGAGCGAACTGTACCGAGATGTTTTGCCGGACTTTGACATCGAAAAAAAGAGAGACCACGTCCGATATCAGGTGAACCTGAAAGCTTTTGCTCCAGCCCAGATTCATTCCAACTTGGTGGTCTTGGATGTTTCGAACAAAGGCATTTGTATCGCTTCATCCGTGGCGATTACAGGAATTGTTTTACTTCAAATTCAAGTTTCCACTGGTAAAAGGGCAGAAGTGCGTGGTGAAGTTCGCTGGGAAGATTCTCGACGAAAAATTTACGGAATCAGTCTTCACAGTGGGGATGCGACTTGGGCTGAATTTCTTTCTTACCTCAACCAAGATTTTGCAGACTTAATATCAACTGCACAGGTAAAAGCTTCGTAATAATATTGATTAAGATACTTGAACGATAGCAAAGCCACCACCTTCGGTCCGAAGGTTTGTCGTTTGTCCTTGGTACACCCTTGCGATGATCAATTGGAGCTGATCCTGGTAGGCGTAGCATCGTAAATCATACTTCATTTTTTGCTTTTGTATAACAACGTTGTTGTCCACGATGATTTCCACATCTAATTCGACCTCTGGTGCTGGAACAACATGTTGGCCAATAAATCCCTGGCCGCGAAAGCCTTCAAAAGTTTTACGACTAATCGAGGCACCTTTGAAAACACCTTTGCTACCGAAGGAACTTTTCGGTTTGAAAAACAAGTTCTTACGGGCTTCCCACATTTGCTCTAAGGATTCGATATCGACATCAAAAGTTTTTAAAAGACTAGCTGGAAGCGGAATCTCTTTTTGTGCATTCCATTCCAAAAACCTTTGCTTATCCGCCATCAGGAAGTATTCCCAAGGGTGAGGCGATAAATGAAGCTCGCCGTTATTGAAGCGCTGTCGCAGTAAATTTGATTTCGCATCTGACAAATAGAAGTCCGTGTGGCGATTATAAATAAAACTATTTTTTGGAATTTTTTCGATTTCAGCAGAATCAGTTGCATCGACGATCAAGCATTCGATTCCAAACTTACGAAAAATAGCCCTGTATAGTTCAAATTCAACGTAGAGTCTTTGTTCTGTTGGCTTTTCATCAATGATGTAAATGATGTCCTGATTTGCACCGCTGAGACCTATTTCTTCGCGAAACATTTCGACCAAGTTTTTAGCTTCAAATTTAAAACTATTCAGAACCCCTTTTTTTTCTTCAAAAAATCGATAAAGCTCGACGCCCATCGCGAAGAACGCCGCATTCGTATTAATTTCGATTAATTTGGGCTGTCCGTTTGCATCGATATGGAAGTCGAAACTATCGCAAACGCCAAAATGATTTGGCGACCTCAATCCATATGTTGAGTAGTGGTCTTTAAGGTTTTTCTGACCCCACATGCGAAGTGCATGATAGACCTTCAGTTCTGCTTTCATTTGCTCGATCACGTCCGCTGGCAAAGTAATCGGCGAAGCACAAATCATGCGATCGCTCAGGCTAGAAATGTTCAGTTCGGGATACGAAGCCTGGAGGTATTCAAAATACTGATTATTTATAGATTTGTTGTCAGCATTTATATTGGACATGAATAGGCATCTTCCGCTACTTTCTAAATCAAGTAAACAAAAGTATTTCCGGACATTGAATTGCGGCATTACAACGAAAGACATATTAAATAATTATGAAAATAGTAACGTGGAACGTGAATGGAATTCGTGCTTGTTATGAAAAGGGTTTGCCCCAATTTATTGAAAGTGAAAAACCAGATATTTTGTGTTTACAAGAAACTAAAAGCTACCTGGAGCAAGTCGAGCCCGAGCTCAAGAAATTGGGATTCAAAGAATCCGTTTGGGCCTCTGCAGAAAAAAAAGGCTACTCCGGAGTTGCGACGTTTTCTAATACTCCGTCTTTGTTTATGGAAAATAAGATCGGTGAACCACTTTATGATCGTGAAGGTCGCGTTGTGCGATCCGTTTTCCCTTACTTCGACTTATTGAATATTTATTTTCCAAACGGCGCTTCGGGAGCTGAACGCCATCACTTTAAACAAAAGTTTTTAGCCTACTTAAAAGACTATGTTGATTTCGCACTAAAAAAAGGTCGCGAGATTATTTTAGTTGGTGACTATAATATTGCACATAAGGATATGGATGTTTATTCCCCGCAAGGATTGATACTTGAATCCGGATTTCTGCCTGAAGATAAAATGTGGATTGATCAGTTTCTAAATCTTGGATTTACGGATTGCTACCGGTATTTCAATCCAAATCGTGCGGGAATCTATTCTTGGTGGTCTTACAAAGACCAGGCCAGACAAAAAAACAACGGTTGGCGCATTGATTATATCTGTGTTTCTAAAGGCTTACTTAAAAATTTGAAGACATGTGACGTTTTGATGAACGTGCACGGGTCAGATCACTGTCCCGTTGT
>LNFM01011264.1_pt1 | contig 12230 bp, 10 predicted proteins | sample 596031 | NCBI WGS metagenome assembly LNFM01 (sample SAMN04254537, study PRJNA301005) | activated carbon metagenome | isolation source: dual media filters at the Ann Arbor, Michigan drinking water treatment plant | place: USA: Ann Arbor | reverse complement strand
CGTTTCGTGCGCGATTCGTGGCGACAGAAAACGTCCCTCCAAAAAGCGCGGCGCCTCGGATCGATGACGGAGCCACCCTGATTTTTTCCGCACCAAAACGTAATCACACTCTTGCATGCGCTTTGGGACGCTGATACCAACGCTGCCAACGAGTGTGGGATTGATAGGCAATTCCCCGCTCAGAACGCTCCGCGCACGAGCGCGGAGGTACAAAGGAGACCAGGGATGGCTGCTAAGCGACTGACGAAGGCCCAGCTCTTTGCGGAGCTTGCCGAGGCGACCGAGCTTCCGAAGAAGAAGGTTGCTGAGGTTTTCGACGCTCTGTCCGATGTGATGAAGAAGCAGCTCACCGGCCGTGGACCGGGCGAGTTCGTTCTTCCGGGCCTTCTCAAGGTCCGCGTGGTCAAGCGCCCCGCCACCAAGGAGCGCGAGGGCATCAACCCCCAGACGCGCGAGAAGATCACGATCCCGGCGAAGCCCGCGTCCAAGCGCGTGCGCGCCACGGCCCTCAAGGGCCTCAAGGAGATGGTGCTCTGATCGCGCGCACAGAAGCTCGACGCGCGGCCTAAGCCCCTTTGGGGAAGGGCCTCGAGTCGAGCGCGCAAAGACCCCGGTCGCTTCATCGCGCCGGGGTCTTTGTGTTTCTCCGCCGCTTCGGTTCGTCCCGCGACCGGATGCCGCGACAGACCACAACGGCGATCGATGTATACTCGCGGGCCGTCGTGATGAATCGCCAACGACTCGTCGTGCTGTCCGCAGCGCTCTCGCTCTCGTCGATCGTGCTCCTCGCGGGGGACGCAGAGGCTCAGCGCCGCCGTCGCAATCGGCGTCGCACCGACACCGGACAGCAATCGAGCGGCACGGACTCGGGCGCTTCGACCGCCAGCGGCTCGGGGGCGACCAACAGCAGCGGAAACACGCAGTCGAGCAGCTCCGATGGTTGGGGCTCGAGCAATGCTGGCGCCCAGGCGGGCGGCACAACCCCGGCGAGCGACCCGAACGCAGCGGCCGCGAGCGACCCGAACGCAGCGGCCGCGAGCGACGCGCCCCCGGTTCAGGCGTGGCGACCTGCGGCCATCGACGCCAGCCTCGGGGCGCGCTGGTACGGCAGGTTCTTCTCGTACAATCAGGACGTGTTCGGCGAGCTGCGCGGGTACGACCTGTCCGCGGCTCCATCGCTCAACGCCTCGGTCGAATGGTACCCGGGAGCGCACTTCTCGGGCGGCGTCGCGTCGTGGTTCGGGATCGTGGCGCAGGGCGCGTTTGTTCCCGGCGTTTCCTCGCGGGATTCGCGGGCGATGACCTACGGCACGACCGCGTTTGCGTTCGACGTCGGGCTTCGATTTCGTGTGCCGATCGGGCTGCACGACCTCGGGCTGCACGTGACGTACGGTCAGCAGCATTTCACCGTCGAAAATAACGGCGGCGGCGGGCCTGCGACGCAGGACCCCGGCGTTCCGGGCGTGCAGTATCAGAGCGTTCGCATCGGGGCGTCCGTTCGCATCGCCGCCGGCGAGCGCGTCGGAATCCTGCTCGGCGCCTCGGGAATGCCCCTGCTCGCTGCAGGAGACATCGGCCGCAACTACTTTGTGCGGGCGACGGCTGCGGGCGTCGAGGCGTCGATCGGCGTGGCGATCGGGCTCGTCGCGGGGCTCGAGCTGCGCGTCCTCGCCGACGCGCGTCGGTACTTCTTCGCGATGAACCCGATGATCGGCGATCGATGGGTCGCTGGCGGCGCGCTCGATCATCACTTGAGCGCCGGCGCCGCGATCGCGTATCGCAGGTAGAGCTACTTCTTGCTTCGCAGCGCGGCGTAGCTGCGCTCGGCGTCGGGACCGAACGCGGTCGGAAGTCCTTCGGCCTGCCAGCCCTTGTCCACGACGCGGCCGAATGGGTCCCGCGCGCCGCCCCATCCAGCGCGCTGCTCGACGACCTTGGTGAACCCGCTGTTGATGAGCAGCGCCGCGGCTCGTTGGCTGCGATTGCCGGACTGGCAGCCGAGGACGATCGCGGCATCCTTGGCGAAGCTCGCCTCCATCACGGCCACGAATTCATCGTTGGGCGTCATCCCGCCCGGCCCAGCGTTGGCCACCGGAACGTTGTACGCCCCCGCAGGCCTGCCCCCTTCGAACTCGCCCACCGTGCGGACGTCCACGTACGCGTAGCCGTCGCGATCCATCAGCTCGTGCGCCTCTCGGGCGCTGATTCGCTTCACCGTCATCGTGGCCGAGTGCATAGCAAACTCTGGCCGCCCGCGCCCTTGCCAACGACCGCGCGAAGGCTCACCACGGCCTCGATGAACTCCGCGATGCTCGAGTTTCATGATGCTCCGCCGTGGCTCCGAGCGCGCACGCTGTGGCTCGCGCGCGCGGGCTCGCACGCGTACGGGACCTCGACTCCGACCAGCGACGTCGATCTCCGCGGTATTTGCGCGGCGCCGCGCGGCTACGTGCTCGGCTTCGCCCAGGGGTTCGAGCAGTTTCAGTGCCCCGAGCCAGACGTGCTCGTGATCGAGCTGCGACGGTTCTTCTCGCTCGCCGCGGACGCGCAGGCGTGGGCGCTCGAGATGCTCTTCGTCGATCCCGAAGACGTCCTCTTTCGCGCGCCGCTCGTCGAGCCCTTGATCGAGGCGCGGGCGCTGTTTCTGTCGCGCAAAGCCAGGCACACGTTTTCAGGATACGCCATGGCGCAGCTCAAGCGTCTGCGCGCGCATCGACGGTACATCGTCTCTCCGCCGGCCGAAGGTGACCCCGATCGGGGCGGCTACGAGCAGTGGTCCAAGAAGCGAAATCCCAAGCGAAAAGCGCTCGAAGACCGCTTCGGCTACGACACCAAGTTCGGCATGCACGTCGTGCGGCTCATGCGCATGGCGCGCGAGGTGCTCGAGTCGCAGACAGTGATCGTGAAGCGACCCGACGCCGAAGAGCTGCGCGCGATCCGCGACGGAGCGTGGAGCTTCGAGCAGCTCGAGCAGTGGGCTATTGATCGCGACGCCGAGCTCGACGCGATCGAAGCGGCTTCACCGCTGCCCAAGGTCCCCGACCGCGCTCGGCTCGATGTGCTGTGCTGCGAGCTCGTGGAGAAGAGCTTCAGCCTCTGACCGTCGTTGCGCTCACGGCGTCGCGGCGGGGGCCGCGGCTTGTCCCGCGCTGCGCGACGCTTTGATCATGTTCATCAGCGGCCCGCCGAACTGGTAGAGCGCGATCGCGACGATCAGCGCGATGATCCCTGCCCAGTGCTTGCCCTGAAGCCCCTCGGGCTCGGCCTCGTCGAGGCCCTCGTTCTTGCGGCGCTCGACGAGCTCGGCCACCGAGTCGATCAGCTCGGCGCTGCTGCCCTTCGGGCGCGACGGCTTGCGGGTAAACAAGTGGCCGAGGTGCTTTCCGAGTAGGATGCGCTCGTTGAGCGCCCAGCCCTGGCCCTCGAGCACGATCGCGATGTCTCGCTTGCGGAGCTTGAGCCACGCGAACAGCGCGCTCGGCAGGGACACGACCGCGAACAGGCCGATCACCGCGCCGACGAGCTCGACGGGCGACATCTTGCTCACTGCGGCGAAGAGCGACGTAAACGCGCCGACGATCATGCCGACGCCCAGGCCGAGCGCGGCGACCGTTCCTGCGAGGGCGCCGCCCGACTGCGGAGCGGCTGCGGGAGCGGCCGCTGGGGCTGCGGGAGTCGCGGGAGCCGCAGGGCGTGCAGCAGCGGCAGCGGCAGCGGCGGACCCTGCGGTGGCCCCCGACGTGGTCGCGGTCTGCGCGCGCTCGTACGACGCGCTGAGCTGCTTCTCGAGCGCCTTGTCGCCCTCGCCGACGAAGCCCTCGATCTTCGACGAGATGAATCGGCCGATCTTCTGGTAGGGCATGACCATCGCCTCCCAGAGCGAGACGGGCTGACGGATCACTTGCAAGACCGTGGCGTCGAACTCGTTGCCGTCGAGGTCCTTGAAGACGCCGCGCTTTCCGACCTCGATGCCCTCGGACGTTCCCGCGGTAACGGGGACGGCGACCTCGAACGGCTCCTTGCCGGCCTTGGACGCGTCGACCTTCACGTACATCGTGAACATCGTGCCCTTCTCGCTGAGCGCCGAGTGCACCCCGCGGTCCGGAACGAGCACGCTGAACGTGAACAATCGCCCCGAGAGCACGAGGTTGCCCCGCTCGAACAGGGCGTTGCGCGAGGGGTCGTAGAGGTCGGGCATCGCGATGAAGTTGTTGGCGAGCGCCATGAGCCAACGCTGATAGAGCACGAGCTTCTCGACGTCCGCCATCGCGTCGATCATCGGCTTGCGATCGAGGTCCTTGGCGCACTCTTTCTCGATCGACGCGAGGTCCTCTTCGGTGATGCGCTCGAGCTGATCGCCGAGGCCGATGGCCTTGTCCGCGGCGGCCGCGGTCTTCCACGCGTCGATCGCCTCGCTCTTGGCGACGAGCTCGCGCCACTGGCCCTCGCTCATCACCGAACCCGCTGAAAAAGCAGGCTCGAACGCGTCTTTGCGCAGCGCCTCGAGCGCCTCGAAGTCCTTGCCGCGATAGACCTTGGACCAGGTGAGGCTTCCGTCCGCGGACGGCGGGGCGATCGGCGTCGCGGTGAGCGCGGCGACGAGCTTGTCCGCGCTGCCGGCGATGCCTTCGAGCGTGGGCTTGAGCGCGCCCGAAGCGTCCGCCTGCGTGGCGACCAGGCGACACTGCAAGAAGTACTCGTCGACGCGAGGCTTGACCGCGAGCACCGCGGCCGCGCGTGACTCCGAAGCGTCACCCCAGCTGTAGGCGTCCTTCTTCTTGGCGAGGTGCTCGCGCGCCTTGGTCCGCGCTTCGCGAAAGTGCGCGACCATCGCCTGCGTGACGCCGGGCTTTTCGGCGCGGTTCTTCTGCTCGTCCGAGAGGGACATCACGGCTTTGGCCGCGGCGCCGAGCGACTCGGAGAACTTCTCGGGCGCGATGATCCCGTCGCCGTTGAAGTGCGAGGCGCGCAGCGACGCGGCGCTCTCGCGGATCTGCGCGAGAGAGAGCTCGGTTCCTCCGCCCTTTCCCAGCGCTTCGAGCACGAGGTTTGCCGCTTGCTCGAGCACCGCGGCGTCCTTGGAGAGGCTCGAGAGCACCAGGGTGTCGCTGCGCTTCTCGACGCCCTTGCGGTCCTTGAGCATCTTCGCGGTCCACTGGATCGCGTCGCAGAGCTCGGCCACGCGAATTCGCTGGTTGCCGTCGCTATCCAAGAACTCGAGGGCCTTCGCGTCGCAGTTGAGCCCCGCGGTCGGCGCCGCGGTCGCCACCCACTGCGTCTTCGGGATATCCACAGCGGCGAGCAGCTCGTCGAACGTCCCGATCTGAAGCTGCAAAGAGCCAGCGTATTTCTTGAACACCAGGTTCGTCATTGCGAATTCGTCTCCTGCCGTAGCCGAGCGCTACGTAAATTCGTCGCAGGGAAGCAAAGCCGTCCCGCCGCGTCAAGGCGACGAGCCCCGACGAAAAATCGACGGAGCGCCGTGAACAACTACGCGTCGAGCGATCGCGTACACTCCGGCGCGGTTCATGGAGCTTCGACTTCCGCTGATCGTGGCCCGCCAGGGGCGCAGGTTGTTCGAGGCGTTTGTCCCGCGGGTCGCGGGGAGTTCGCGCGTGGGGCCGAGCTTGAGCGAGCTTCGCGACGAGGTCGCGCTCGCGGTGATGGAGCACTGCGCGACGGTCGACGACGCGTCGTCGGTCACCGAGCTCTCGCTCGCGCCGCACCACAGCCTTCGGTCGATCGAGGTCGACACCGTCGCGTTCGACGAGCGCGCTCGAAAACGTGTGCCGTTGAGCGGACAGGTCACGGTGCTGATCGAGCGTTGGCCCGACGATGGCTTCTTGCTGGTGACTCCCACGCGCGTTCCTTCGGCGCGCTTCGCCCTCGCGCACGAGAGAGAGCTCCGTGACGCGCTCGCGCAGAGGCTCTCTGCGTACTGTATCGAACACGGCCTCGACTCGCTGAGCGCCTTCACCGCCGCGCACAAAGAGCGCGTCGAGGTGCTCGAGGTCGACGTCGATCCGCCGTCGATCCTCCCCGCTCCCGTGGCGAAGGCCGCGAAGGCCGCCCTGCGCGAGAAGGACCCCGAAGACGCGCGCCGCCGGGCGAGGCTCGCCGCGCAGACGCTGAGGACGGTCGCGCGCAATTGGTCTCACGCCGCGGCGGACGGGCTCCTCGAGCCTGCCTTTGGCCGCGACGCGCTCGCTCAATCGCTGCTCGACGCGATGGACGGCGCGCAAGGCGCCGCGCTCGTGCTCGTCGGCCCCTCGGGCGTCGGAAAGACCGCCGTCGTCCGCGAGTTCGTTCGGCGTTTGCGCGAGCGCTGCGAGGGGCAGGGACGGCGACGGGACGTCTGGCGCGTGGACGCCAATCGCTTCGTCGCGGGGATGAGCGTCGTCGGACAGTGGGAGGCTCGCGCCCGTTCGCTGGTGAGCGAGCTGCGGGCGACCGGAGACATTCTGTATGTCGACGACCTCGCGGCGCTCGCGCACGCGGGGCGCACGTCGAAGGCGCGCTCGAACCTCGCGCAGTTTCTGGCAGAGCCGCTCGCGCGGGGAGACTTCTCGGTGCTCGCCGAGTGCTCTCCCGAGGCGCTCGAGCGCTTGCGCGAGGACGAGCCAGGGTTCGCGAGGTTGTTTCGCGTGGTGCCCGTCGCGCCCATGACCGAGCGAGAGAGCGTTCCGGTGTTGCTCGCTGCGGCGCGCGCGTTCGGCGACGGGAGCCAGGGACCGCTCGATGGTGAGGAGACTGCGCCGGCGCGAGCGCTCGGGCCGGACGCGCTCGAGGCGATCCTCGCCGCGGCGAGGCGCTATTGGTCCTACGAGGCGCTGCCCGGCTCGGCGGTGCGGCTCATGCGCGCGGTGCTCGACGACGAGGTCGTCTCTCGCCTGGCGAGCGACGAGCACATCGAGGACGCTTCGGGATCGTCGGGGGCTTCGCGCATCACCGCGCGCGAGGTGCTCGAGGTGGTCGGTCGACGCACGGGTCTGCCGCCGTTTGTGCTGGGGCTCGAGCCGCCGAGGACGAAAGAGCGCGTGGTTCGCGAGCTCGAGACGATGGTCGCGGCGCAGCCCGAGGCGATCGAGGCCGCTGCGGACGCGGTGCTCGCGGTGCAAGCGGGGCTGGGAGATCCGGACAAGCCCGTCGCGACGTTTTTGTTCGTCGGCCCGACGGGCGTGGGAAAGACCGAGACCGCCAAGGCGCTGGCCGCGTACCTCTACGGCTCTTCGCAGCGGCTGTTGCGCTTCGACATGAGCGAGTTTCAGACGCGGAGCAGCGTCGCGAGGCTGGTGGGCGACGCGTGGCGACCGGACGGAGAGCTCACGGGAGCGCTGCGTTCGCAGCCGTTTCGCGTGGTGTTGTTCGACGAGGTCGAGAAGGCGCACCCCGCGGTCTTCGACGCGCTCTTGCGAATGCTAGGAGAGGGGCGCATCTGCGACGCCGCGGGGCGTCCTTCTGACGCGCGCGCGTGCGTGATCGTGATGACCTCCAACCTCGGCGTCCGCGAGGCGAGCGCGCGCGCCGGCTTTCTGCGCAACGATCCCGAGGAGGCCAGGCGCCACTACGTTCGCACGGCGGAGCTGTTCTTTCGCCCCGAGTTCTTCAATCGCATCGATCGCGTGGTGGCGTTTCGCTCGCTCGACCGCGGGGCGCTTCGGGTCATCGTGCGCAACGCGCTCGGCGAGCTGCTCTCTCGTCGCGGAGTGCGCCGGGGAAACGTGCTCGTCGACGTCGAGGTGAAGCTGCTCGACCTGCTCGTCGAGCAGGCGTTCGACCCGCGCTACGGCGCGAGGCCGCTGCGGCGGGCGCTCGAGCGACGGCTGGCCGTTCCGCTCGCGTACCATCTCGTGCGACGGCGAGGCGACGACGTGGCGCTCGTGCACGCGCTCGAGCGCGAGGGGGACATGGCGCTCGCGGTGCGCCTCTTGCGCGAGGCGCCGTCGGTGTTCGTCGAGGACACGGCGAGCTGGGACGAGCGCGCGATGCAGAGCGCGTTCGAGTCGATGGACGCAGCGCTCGACGAGCTGTTGGAGAGCGCGTGGGTCAAAGAGCTCGAGGCTCGCCGCGCGAGCGGGCTCGCGGTGTTCGGTCGCACCGGGACGGCGCCGGTGTCCTCGCGCAGCGCGATCGAGCTGCTCGATCGGCTCGACGCCTGTCGCCTCGCGATCAACGAGCTCGCTACGGAAGACCTGTCGACGCTGCAATTCGAAGAAGAAGAGATCCCCGGCGAAGAGTCTCGCCGCCGCCGGTGGAACGCCCCTCGCTCGGCTCGCTACGCGCAGAGCACGTTCGTCGAGGTTCCGATCCAACAGAGCAGCCGGGTGCTGCTCGAGCGCAACCGACCGAGGGTCGCGGCGCTCGCGGACGAAGTGGCGATCCTCGAGCTGCTGGTTCGATCCGCCGCCGAGCGCGGCGACGAGCGCGCGACGCTCTTTTTGGAGCCGGTGCTGCCGACGCCCGAGCGCGTGGACGAATGGGCGCCGCTCGTGCATGCGATTCCGACGTTTGGCGCGCTCACGACGCTGTGGCGCGAAGACCGCGGCGAGTACAAGCCCGTGGGTGCCCTGCACGCGCCGCACAGCAACGGGTCCAACGAGGGTTTTCGCGCAGGCGCGCGGCACGCCGTCAGCCTCGAGGGGCCGGCGCTCTCCGCGATGCTCTCTCGATACGAGGGGTACGCGTTGATTTCGTGGGTCGATCCGGCGGACGCCGTGCAGCTCGTGCGGATGACGTTTGTCGCTCTGCCGATGCCCGAGGCGGCGGAGGCGCATCGCTCGAGGCAGCGCGAAGCGCGCGACGCGCTCAGGGCTCGGCCCGAGACTGCGAGCGAGGGCGAGCCTGTCGTGATCGTGCTGAGGACCCAAGGCGAGCGGCTCGTGCACGGCGCGACGGGGCTCGCCGCCGAAGCGCGCGAAGCGATCATCGCGGCGCTCGCTCGCGCCGACCGCGCGAGGGCGGGTGCGTAGCGCGCGACGCGGTTTGCCCGCAGCCGCCGCGCAGTCGATGCACTGGAAAAAGCGCGCAGCCGCGGTAGTGTCCGCGCTGAAGACCATGCTGCGATTCAAGGCCGACCGCAGGACGCTCGCGTTCGTCGCGACGTACTACCTGCTGGTGATCTATCAGTGGTTCTGGGGACCGAGAGAGCTCGTGTTCGCCGCGCCGCTGGTGATCGTGACGATGGCGCTGAGCTGGATCTGCGCTGTCATCACACACAACTCGATTCATGCGCCCATTTTCAAGTCGCGTCCGTTGAACCGGGCGTTTCAAGTGGCGCTGACGTGCTCGTACGGGTTTCCCGTGAGCGAGTACGTGCCGGGGCACAACCTCAGCCACCACAAGTTTACGCAAGGCGCCAAGGACGTGATGCGCACCACCAAGGTCGACACCGGGTGGAACCTGCTGAACTTCATGCTCTTCGTCCCCAAGGTCGCGCTCCACGTGACCTCGGGCAACATGCGCTTCGTCAAGACGATGAAGCAGACGCACCCAGCGTGGTACCGACAGTTCGTCCTCGAGACGACGATCTGCTGGGGCCAGAAGATCGTCCTCTTCGCGATCGACTGGCGAAAGACGCTCGTCTACATCGTGCTGCCGCACCTGTTCGCGGTGTGGGGGATCACCGCGGTGAACTACCTGCAGCACGACGGCTGCGACATGAGCCACCCCGCGAACCACTCGCGCAACTTCGTGGGCAAGCTCTTCAACTGGTTCACGTTCAATAACGGGTTTCACGGGATGCACCACGAGCAGGCGGGGCTGCACTGGTCGCTTCTGCCCGAGAAGCACTACGAGAAGCTTCACCCGATCATCGATCCGCGCCTCGAGCAGAAGTCGCTCGCGATCTATCTCTTCAAGACCTTCGTCTATCCTGGCAAGCGACTGAATTTCGACGGCACGCCCGTGGTGGTCGAGAAGCTGCCGGACGCGGATTGGGTTCCCACCCGCGGCGAAGAGAAAGAGATGGGGGCCGAGGGGCTCACGGCGGCGGCGTGAGCGTCACGCGCGCTCAGCGGCAGGCCCACCGGCCCGGATAGCATCGGCCGAAGCGGCAATAGCCCGCGACGTAATAGCGCTGGCATCCCCGGGGCGAGGCGTACCCAGCGGGGCTCGACGCGATGATGCACCCGGGGAGAGCGCTCGCGATCGAGAACAAGATCGAGAGCGAGACGAGCGCGCGGACGATGGCCGCGGAGAACGAGCGTGTCTGCATGCGGTGATTTCCTTTCACGCAGACACCGTCAGCAATCGGCGTACCGCAGGTCTCCGAGAGAAGATCACCGCTTGCGGTAGTGCTCGACCGAGAGACCGTGCTTCTCGATCCAGCGGTAGACCTGCCTCGGATGGGTGTCGAGGCGCTCGGCGACGTGAACGACGTTGCCCTTGCACGCTTCGAGGATCGCCTCGAGCTGCTCGCGCGTCGGTCTCGACGGCGGCTCGGGATTGGGCGCGGCGCTGTCTTTGTGCGGTCGACTCTCGGCGCTCTCTCGACGCTCGGCGGACGCGGCGCGGGGCTCGCGAAGGTCTTCTGGCAAGTGCTCGCGCGCGATCGCCTCGGATCCCGCGAGCAGGGCTGCTGTGCGCAGGGCGGCCCTGAGCTGGCGAACGTTGCCCGTGAGCGGCCCGCAAAACAGCGCGCGCGCCGCGTCGACGGTGATGGACGCGCGCGTCACCGACGCCTCGCGCAGCGCGAACGCCGAGAGCTCGCCGAGGTCTTCTCGGCGCTGTCTGAGCGGCGGAATCCTCGCGACGAAGCCGGCCAGCCTGCGCAGGAGATCTTCGCGAAAGCCGTCGTCGCCGAAGAGCTCGCGGTTGGTGGCGGCGATCCAGCGCACGTCGACGGGCTCGGCGCGGTCGCCGCCCACGGACGTCACCATGCCCTGCTCGATCACGCGAAGCAGCGCGGCCTGCGCGTCGCTCGAGAGGTTGCCGGCCTCGTCGAGGAAGAGCGTCCCTCGATCGGCGCGGCGAACGAGGCCCTCTCGCGCCTCGGATGCGCCCGAAAACGCGCCCTTTTTGTGGCCGAAGAAGGTCGCCTCGAGCAGCGAGTCGGGCACCGCTCCGGCGTCGACGGCGACGAACTTGCCTGCCCTGCCGCTCAGCTCGTGGACGAGGGCCGCGAGCACCTCTTTGCCCGCTCCGGTCTCCGCGAGGATCAACACCGGAACCGCGCTCGAGGCCACCCGCTTCAGGTCCGCGAGCAGCGCCCTGACCTCGGGGCAGTGCGTCTTGGTCGGCCCGAACCGCAGCGAGCCCGCCGCCGCGGCGCGCTGGGCGACGGTCGAGAGCACCTCGCGGTAGCACAATAACGTGTGTCCACATTCAACGAGGTCGCCGTCCGCGAGCGTTCGTCGGTCGATCGGCTCGCCGTTGACGAACGTCCCGTTGCGGCTCCCAGCGTCGCGGATGGAGACCGAGTCTCGCTCGAGCACGAGCTCGGCGTGCGCGCCGGACATGAACGGGTCGAGGATGTGGAGCTCGTCGCTGGTGATCGAGAGCTTCGCGCTGCCCTCTCTCGCGCGCTTGACGCGCAGCGTGCCCTCTTGATCGAGGGCGATCGAGCAGGTCTCGCCCTCGAGCAGGTCGTCGTACGACAGCACGCGCGTGAGCGCGCGCAGCGTCTTCGGTCGCTTGTGGCTTTGCTCTTGTCGAGTGGTGTCGACCATCTTCGCTCGCGTCGAGCGTAGCCCGAACGCGCGCGGATCGAGCGCCCGCGTTGCTCGCGGCAGCCTCTCGCTCAGAACGCGCGGAGGCAGCGGCCGAAGCGGTTGCGGACGAACCCTGCGGGGCAGCCGGGCGAGGTGCGCCAGCAGCGACCGTTGGAGAACACCGTTCCGATGGGGCACGACGGGCTCAGCGGCGCGGCCAGGACGCAGCGACCGAATCGGTTGCGAAAGTACCCTCGCGGGCAGCGACCGTACTGCGCCTCTGCAGGGCTCGCGGCCAACAGGGTCGCGCCGATCGCGATGACGAGCGAGAGCACAAAGAGGGACCAGATCGAGAGCGTCTTCATGGTGAACGTCCTGATAGCGAGCGTTGTGCCAGCAGGCGCCCCTCCATCGCAGATTGTGCGCAGCGACCGCGAAGCGCGGCCCCCACCCGCGCTGCCGCGCGCCAAGTGAGGAGAACGCCGGTAGGCGCAGTGCTGAAGCCCCCACCCGCGCTGCCGCGCGCGGAATGAGCAGAACGACAGTGGGCGCAGTGCTGAAGCCCCCACCCGCGCTGCCGCG
>LNFM01016268.1_pt1 | contig 12232 bp, 10 predicted proteins | sample 596031 | NCBI WGS metagenome assembly LNFM01 (sample SAMN04254537, study PRJNA301005) | activated carbon metagenome | isolation source: dual media filters at the Ann Arbor, Michigan drinking water treatment plant | place: USA: Ann Arbor | reverse complement strand
GTCTCGCTTCGATCACCGCGCGATTTCTCGCGCGCTGAGCGACCCGAGACGGCGGGTCGCGTCGAGCTTGTTGTCGGGGTGTTCGCTCGTTCGCGTCGGCTTCTCTGCGCTGCAGATCCACCGTCGCTGCCCCGCCAGCGTGAACCCGTCACGATCGCTCGTGTCGGGTCACTCTGGTGGCGCCGCATCGCCGTCGTTGTCGCCAACGTCCGCTCCTCGTCGCCGTCCCGCCGCGCGGTGCGCTGCGGACAAACGGGGTTGTATGCGAGGTCGTCCGAAGCTCAAACTTTCTCGTTACGATTTTTCGTTTTCCGCACTCATCGTGCGGTGGATTGCTTGTTCAGCGGCCCTACGCGCGCGGCGGCAAGCAGACGCGTCGGCTGATCCGTGGGCCCGTCGGGCTCGGTGTCCGTGGTCGAACCGCGGGCGCGAGTGAGCGACGTCGCGAAGCGCCGATCGCGTTGCGCTATCGAAGGAGCCGCGCGACGTGCACGCGGCGCTGGCCGGTGACGAGGACGTAGTTGCCGATGATCCCCCACGAGGCGCCTTCTTGGTGCCCTTCGCCCCAGTGAACGTCGATTTGCGCTTCGGGCAGGGAGGGCTGTGCTTCGAACCCGCTGAGCGCTCCGTCGGCGCGCACGTCAGTGGCGAACACGCGGCTCCCCCGGATCACGAAGAGCGAGCATCCGACGGAGAAGAGGTCGCCACGCTCGTTGCCATCACCCATGGGAAGCGCCGTCGTGGGCTCGAACGTCCCGAGCGTCGGCGAACCCGCGCCACGGACGCTGGCGCGAAAGAACCGAGACGAGTTGTTCTCTCGCGCGAAGATCCATCCGGCGTCGTCGGCCGTCACGACGAACGCTGCGTTGCCTGGGCGATTCGCGGGAAAATTTCCAGCGCGATCGAAGCGCCGCGCCAGCGGAACCGGGCTTCGAAACAGATCCGGGCGGCAGGTGTACCCGGCGAAGCTGAAGCCGCCGAGGTGCACGACCGCGCGCGCGACGCGCGTGCGATTCGTGATGGCGACAGCGACGTCCCACACGTAGCGATTGCCGCCGAAGGCCGTGTCGGCGTTCTCTTCGATGAGCTCGACGTCGCCCATCAACGCTCCCGCTCCGTCGAAGCGATACCGCGCGATGTGTCCGTTGCGAAAGTGCCACGCGTCGTTGTTGACGACCATCGCCGTGAATCCGTGCGGTCCGCCGCCGTGATCGCCGACGTTGCGAAAGCCAGCGATTCGACCGTCGGCGTCGAGCGAGCCCAGGTACAGGGCTCGCGTCGAGCCCTGTTGAGCGTGCACGTAGAAGCGGTTGCCCAGCGCAAAGGACGGCAGGGGATGGGAGGGTTCGCCGCCCCAGGGCGCGCTCGATGTCCACGCCGCGAGACGCGGACATGTGCGGGGCGGCGCAGTGTCCTGGACGACGTCCACGCCGCTATCGCCGAGGCCGACATCGATCGCCCCGGCGTCGCGAGCGTCCGGCGCGGCATCGAGCGGATCGGTCATCGCGTCCACCGTCGCGTCGCGCATCACGTCGCGCGTCGGCCGGGCGTCCTGGGGAGCAACCTCCCCGTCGTTGCAGTGAATCACCGAGACCGCTGCGGCCAGAGCGAACGCCCAGCTTGGGCTTCTCGAGTTCGAGTGGGACACGGCGAGATAGTATGTCCAACCACCGGGCGCTCCATCGCCAACTCGCGATCTGGCGCGGACGCGGTCATCGAAGACGGTGGCTCTTGCGCACCTTGGTTGCAGTGAGCATCGAACCGGCTTCATGTCACTCAAGGGCCTCGCGGCTGAGACCGTCTCCATCACCGAACGCGGACGCTATGTGTCGCCCTCGGGCCGATCGATTGAGTTTGCGGCTGCGATCCGGGCGATGCTCGAAGGCACCGCGCTGTACGCGCCGACGCAGCTCGAGTCGCTCGTCGCGGCGCTCGAGCCTGTGCGATCACCGACAGGCACGTCGATCGAGGTCACCGCAGAGAAGACCAGCGCAGCGTTGGCGCGGCTGACAAGAATCGCTCGAACGGACGATGGAGTCACAGCGCCGGAGGTGTTCGCGCTCAACTTCGCGTCTGCGAAGAACCCGGGCGGCGGGTTTCTCGGCGGCGCCAAGGCGCAAGAGGAGGACCTGTGTCGAGTGAGCGCGCTCTACACGTCGCAGATGACGCAGCGCGCGTACTACGACGCGAATCGCGCGACCGACTCGATGCTCTACACGGACCACGCGATCTACTCGCCGAGCGTGGTGTTCTTTCGCGACGAGTCCCTCGCGCTGCGCGAAGAGGTGTTTACAGCGAGCGTGCTCACGATGCCTGCGCCCAATGCTGGCGAGCACCTTCGGCGAGCGCATCGGGGACACACCGACATTCACGCCGTGCTCGACCGCCGCGTCGCGATGGTTCTCGCGATCGCCCGCGCGCGCGGCCATCGCGAGCTGGTGCTCGGCGCGTGGGGGTGCGGCGTGTTTCGCAACGACCCCGACGGCGTCGCCAAGCTCTTCGAAAAGTGGCTCGTGGATCCTCGCTTCGCCGGGGCGTTCGAGCGCGTCGTGTTCGCGGTGTACGACCGAAGCGACGGCCCCAACCGCGCGGCGTTCGAGCGCGTCTTCGTGAAGCGCGAAGCGGGGTGACCGCACGCCATGGAGCGCGCGAGTCGAACCCGCTCGGCGCTGCGCGGTCTTCGGCACGCGTTGCTCTTGCCCGAACCCTCGTCGGCTCAGTCGATCAGCGCGCCCCGCCGTCGCCTCGGTCGGGATCGACGGTCGGCGCGGCAACGCCCAGACGGTGGCAGAGGCAGGCCGGCGCAGCGCGCATCGCCGCTGTCCACAAGCGTGGACAGTTCGAGCACTGGCGTCGACATCGTCGCGGAGGCCGAACAGGGCGCAACGCGAATCAACCTGCAATTTTACTGCGATTCAGAGCGCGCCAGCGCCGGCTTGTCGTTGGCACGAACCGAGCAACAGCGTGAGGCACGGAGCGCAACGACGACGAACGCTTCGCTGTCGCGACGCGCTTCGCGAGGACCAACAAGGAGAACATCATGGGGACCGAATCAGCTGTGGATCGCGCTCGAATCGCAAAGGACTTCGCGGAGGTCTTCGGCAAGAAGCTCGACGCGATGAAGCTCACGTCGATCACGAACTCCATCACAGCGAACACCACGCCGTACGCGGCGAACGGATCGATCGCCGCGATCGTCATCTGGGATCGCGTGCAAGTGACCATCAACGACGGCAAGACCTTCGACGGTGACGCCTGGGGCCTCGGAGGCATCGGCGGCGGCGCGCTGATTGGCACCGTGTACACCGCCGACATCAACGCGCTGTACGCAAACACCAGGCGGTTCCAAGTGACCGCGACGCCCGTGTACACGAGCGTCGTGTTCTTGGATGAGAACTCCGCCGCGCTCGGGACGTTTCAGGCGGGATCCGTGTCGACGGTGACTGCGGTCAGCGGCGGTTCGGGCAGCTGGAGCTGAGCGCGACGCCAGCTCGAGCAGCGCTCGGGCCCGGTCTGGGCTGGCGATCACATGTCTGCGCCCGCGTCGCGCGATCGACAGGACGCCGCCGATCCGCCTGCAACGCTGAAGCGCTGCGATCTCGCGCTGCCTCACGCAGCCGATCGAGTGCACGACGGAGGCGAGTCCTACTGCCAACGATCAGCGCTTCGCCGAAGGGTACAGCGACGAGGCGAGCTGCTGCGGCCAGCACGGCGGTGAGTGTGGAGCGCGCCGTGACGGCGTGTGGGTCGGACCAACGCACATCGCGTTGGGACAAGACCAGGGCTGCGCCAACCGCAGCGCGCAGCGCGCCGGCGGGGTTCTCTGTGGCAAATCGCGGTAGCTTTCGGCCGCACACCGATGCTCACCGAGCCCGACGCTTGCTTGACGGACGACGAGCTCGCCGCGTGGCTCTCAGGAGCCCTCAGCGAGCACGACCGTACGCGCATCATCGCGCCCGACGCCGAACGCGGCGCCCTCGATCCGCAGTGCTCGGTGACCACCGCCGCAGGAACGCCCGCGTACATGGCGCCAGAGCTCTTTCGCGGCGCCGCCGCATCCGAACGGTCCGATCAGTTCGCGTTCGCGGGCACCGCGTGGCAGACGCTCTTCGACGAGCACCCGTTCGCGGCGCCGTCGATCCGCGCGCTGCTCGAACACATCGAGCGAAAGTGCAGGTCGCGCTCGACACAGACATCCCCGCGAACCGGTCGCTGCGGATCGTGGTGACCGTCACCGACGCGCAGGCCAACACCAACAGCTCGTGCTGTTTACGCGCGCGACAGGCAACGACGGAGGCCCAGACGCGGGCGTTGTGCTGCCGGCGAGCTTCTTCGGGAACCTACGCTTTGTTGCGCCCTCGAGGCGGCGAAGCGAATCCGCTGTTGGCGCGCTTGCTTCGACGCGCGTTCACGGATCGGCGGGGATCGAAGCAGGGTCGGGGATCGTGCTCTTGTTGCCGTCGCGAAAGGACGTGAAGTGCGGAGAGCAGATCTCGATGCCGCCATGGGCGAAGGAGTCTTGCACACGCTCGTTGAGCGCCGAGCTGACGAGGTGCAGCTCCGTCGGACGATCGCAGTAGCCTCGTAGCTCGTAGGCGACATAGAAGTCGTTGAGCGCCGTCTGAAGGACGTAGGGCTTGGGGTTCGCGAGCAGCCCAGGGGTCTTGGACGCCGCCTCGAGCAGCAGCGCGTGGACCTTTCGCCACGGAGCGTCGTAGCCAATCGTCACGCTCGTCGAGATCTGCACGCCTCCCTCTCGGGCGTAGCGCGAGTAGTTGACGATGCTTCCGTTCATCACGACGGCGTTGGGTAGAACGATCTCTTCGTCCTTGGTGGTTCGAATCCGAGTGTTGAACACGCCGAGCTCGACGACGTCGCCGACGGTGTCGCCGATCTTCACGCGATCGTCCGAGCGATACGCTCTCGAGTACGTGAGCACCAGACCGGCGAGCGCGTTGCCGACGACGCTCGAGGATCCGAGCGACAATAGAACTCCGAAGAACACGGCCATTCCCTGAAAGGCCTTGGAGTCGCTGCCGGGCAGGTATGGGTAGGCCATCACCGTCCCGAGCAACCACAGCACGAGGATCACCAGGCGTTCGGTCGGTCGCGCGAGGTCGGCGTGGAGCCACTCGAGCTTGAGTCTTCCGAGCGCGACAGCGTCAGCGACGCGCGCCACCGTGTGAGTGACGAAGCGCACCACGGCGACGACGACCGCGAGCGAGACGAGGTTGGGGATGTACCCGACCACCTGCGTGAACAGGGACCCCAGCGCGTTGCCGAGAGGCGTTACGAAGTAGTGAACGACGTTGTCGCCCTGGCCGACGAGCGCGGCCACGGCGAGCACCCAGAGATAGATCGCCGTGAGCGACGCCAGAACGCGGCCGGTCGAGAGCAACGTCTGGGTGAGCTGCGCGATGGCTTCGACGCCGAGCAGCTCGACCGAACGGATGGAGATGCCGCGGCCTCGGCGCTCGAGCGCGGCGCGGGCTCGCAGAAACAACGCGTCCGACCAGCGGCCGATGCGGGTCATCACGCGCGTCAGGAGAATCGTGCAGAGCAGCACTCCGAGGGCTCGCAACGTCCACGAGCCGATCTGCCAGAGGCGTTCGGGACGCACATGGCCGATCCACGAAGCGAGCGGGAGCATCTGTGCGCCGATGGTAGACGACCGCACCCGCGACCGTCGCGACGATATTCAACCGGTCACGGTGGTGTTGGTCGCATCGTGCCCGAACGCGGAAGAGTGGAAGCCGAGGTGACCGCGACGCAGAACGGCACGCGGCGCGCGCCCGTGCTGCGAGAATCACCCCCGTTGCGAGAGCTTCACGAGCGCGATCGCGAGCACGACGAGCAACGCGACGATGGTCGCGAGCGCCAGGCGAAACGCCGTCGGGTTCGCCAGCGGCGCAGGAGGCTCGGCGACGCGAGTGGGCGCGGGCTCTTCGCGGATCGCGCTCTCTTTCGCCGGTGGCTGTGGACGCGGCCTGATCGGCGCGATCGTCGGCCGCAGCGACTCGGACTGTGTCGAGTCGCTCGTCGTCCCTGGCGTGCCGGCGCCGAGCGCGGTCGCGAGCGCCACCTGAAGCTCGCCCGCGTTGCGATAGCGTTGGCTCGGAGCCGGAGCGACCGCCTTGGCGAGCACTCGCTCCCAAGGGCCCGCGTCGACGCCAAACTTCTTCGGCGTCGGAAGGGAGCTCTGCGCGGCGTTCCACGAGCGTTCGGCGCGCTTCTGTCGCTCGCGGAGGTCGAACGCGTCCCTCCCGGTGAGCAGCTCCGTGAAGATCACTCCGAGGGAATAGACGTCGGTGCGCGCGTCGGTGGACTGCACCGAGAGCTGCTCGGGGGCAGCGTGGCTCACGGTCAGGGCGCGATTGGACTCGTCGGTGATCTTTCTCGGCCCTCGGGCAGAAGCTGGCTCGAGCAGCTTTGCGATCCCGAAATCGATGACCTTCAGCTGCCTCGTCCCGCCGAAGTCCGCGAACATCAGGTTCTTCGGCGAAAGGTCGCAGTGCACGAAGCGATGTTCGTGCGCGAGCGCGATCGCCTCGAGCACGGGGTTCATCAGCTCGAGGGCCGCCGTCGGCGTGAGCGGCTCGCGGGGCGGGCGGCCGAGGTGCGCCGAGAGCACAGGCCCTTCGAGCCACTCGAGCGCCATCCACGGCGTCGCTGGCGCTTGTTCGGGCTTGAAGGTCCCGCGAGCAAGGATGCGGACGATGTTCGGGTGTCGGTCGAGCTCGGAGAGGGCGCGGATCTCTTCGTCGAACTTCTGGCGAAAGTGCGCGTCTTGCGCGGGCGAAAGCTCGGTCGTGACGAAGAACTTGATGGCGACCTCCCGCTCGAGCTCGAGGTCGTAGCCCTTGAACACCAACCCGAAGCCGCCCGAAGCGACGTAGGCGTCGACTCGGTACTGTTCATCGAGCACGGCATGTTCGAAGCGAGAACGGAGCGAATCGGTGTCCATCGTGCGAGGGAGCGCCGAGCGTATCCCGAACCAACAGCCCGTGTCGGCGCACAATTCGGCGCCGTGAATGCCTCGCGCACCTCCGCGCAACTACGACGCGGTCCATTGGTTAGCACCACCGCGCAACGATAGAACCCTTGTCCATGCTTCGCGTCGAGCACTGTCTGCTCAGCGTCGCGCTCGTGCTCTCGTCGAGCAGCGCCGTCGCTCAAGAGCTTCCTCGCGCACGACTCGAGTTCTCGGCGAGCGCGTCCGCAGAGCGCTGCCTCGACGAATCGCAGCTGCGTCAGCTCGTCGCTGCCAGACTGGGCCGCGACCCGTTCGATCCCACCGCAGCGCTCGCTGTCCGCGTGCGAATCGAGCGACTTTCGAGCGCCGTCCGCGCGACGATCACGCGCATCGAAGGGGCCCGATCGAGCGCGCCGCGCGTCCTCGAGTCTCGCCGCGCAGATTGCGCGGACATCGGCGCCGCGGTCGGACTCGCGGTCAGCATGACCATCGATCCGCTCGCGCGAACACCGCCGATCGAGCCCCCAGCGACGCCGCCCGTTCAGCCGCCGCAACCTCCGCTGCCGCCCGAGCGACCGCCCGCGCCCGCGCAGCCTGCGCGCGTCGATCCTCCGCCGAGTCTACCGCTCGCGCCCCATCGCCCGCCGCCGAGCAGAGCGCTGGTCGCGTCGACACCGCTGCCGTTTGCGCTCTACGCGTCCGCCGGACCCGCGCTCGAGTTCGCGACGCTCCCGACCGTCGCGCTCGGGCCTCAGCTGCTGCTCGCCGCGCGCTACGGCGCGTTCGGCGCGGCCATTTCGGGGCGCTTCGCCATGGCCTGGCCGTCGACGTTCGATCCGTTTGTCGTCCACTCGACGTTGGCCTCGGGGGCGCTTCGCGTGTGCGGCGTGTGGTCCGTCACGGCGTCCCGGATCGTCGATATCGAGCTGTGCGCGCTCGGATCGGTCGGCGCGTTCGCGGCCAACGCCACCCTGCTCGATCGATCGACTCCGACGACCTCGCTCTACGCCGCCGCGGGCGCAGAGCTCGCGACGAGCCTTCGTTTCGGGCGCTGGGTGGGCCTTCGGGTCGGCCTCGAAGGCGCGGCCACCATCGTTCGCGCGAGGCAGATCATCACTGAACAAGGCCGCGAACGAGAACTCTGGCTCGCATCCCCGTTCTCCCTGGGCGCCTCGGTCGGACCGATTCTCTACTTTCTGTGACGGAACGTGCTTCGCCCGTCCAAACAAAGGCCGTCGTGAACCTCGCTCCGAGGCCCACATCCCCGCGAACGACCTCGCCGCCGACGGCCTCGCCGAGCGACGACTTCGCGCCGTTCTTTCGCGCGCACTGCTCCTACGTGTGGTGCTCGCTTCGTCGGTTGGGAGTGCGAGACGCGGACCTCGAGGACCAGGCGCACGAGACCTTCCTCGCGATCTATCGCCATCGCGAGAGCTTCGATTCGAGCCGGCCGCTCCGGCCATGGATCTTCGGGTTCGCCCTCCGCGTCGCGTCGGATTATCGCAAAAACGTCTGGCAGAAGCGCCGCTCGCCCGACGCTCCAAAGGACGAACCCGACACGCGACGGTTGCCCGACGAGCTCGTCTCCAAGCGACAGGAGCAGGCGCTCGTCATCGAGGTGCTCGAGCAGATCGAGCTCGACCGACGCGCGGTCCTGGTGATGCACGAGATCGACGGCGAACCGATTCCCGTTGTCGCTGAGGCGCTCGCGATCCCGCTCAACACCGCGTACTCGCGCGGATTTCGACACAGCCCTTCGACGACTCAGAGCGCAGCGAGGTTTGTGATGAGCAACCACGATCAGCACCCGCCGCTGCCTCCTTGGGACTCCACGATCCTCGCCGCCGAGCGCGAGCGCGAGGGCCCCTCGGACGCACAGTCCGACGCGCTCCTCGCTCGCCTCGACCAGTCGATCACGACGATCGCGGCTGCGTCGGGACCCGCCGCTGAAATCGCTGCCTCTGCAACGGCTTCCGCCAGCTCCGTTCCGCTCACCGCGGGCATGGCGCTGCGCCAGAAGCTGCTCGGAACAGCGCTCACCTACCTCGTCGGCGTCGCCACCGGCGCGCTCGTCCACGATCGAGTCACGCGGCGATCCCGAGACGTCCCTGCCGCGGCGCGCATCGCAGGGCTCGATTCGACGCCCAGCGCACAGCCCGCAGGATCGCCGGTTGTCACATCGCCAAGAGATTCCGGTGCGCTCTCCGCGACGGTGCGCGCCGCTGACGACGCGGGTCTCCCGCAGCCTGGCAGCGGATCGAGCGCGGACGCTGGACGCGTCGCGACGCTCACCGACGCGAGCGCGCCTCGGGTCGTCTCGCGCCAGCCCCAGCGAGGCAGCAACGACCTGTTCGCCGAGACCAACGTCATCGAGATGGCGCGCAGCGCGCTCGCGCGGGGACGCGCGTCGGCGGCGTTGGACGCGCTCGAGCAGCACCGCAGGCAGTTTGCGAGCGGTCAGCTCGCCGAGGACCGCGAGTCGCTCGCGGTCGAGGCGCTCGTTACGTTGGGACGCGCCGACGACGCCCGCCGTCGCGCCGAGGCATTTCGCCGTCGATGGCCCGACGGCGTCTATCGCGCGCGCGTCGACGCCGCGCTCGCGTTGATTCAGTGACGGACCTGCGCGCGACGCGCCAATACCTCGGGCGAACGCATCCGGAGATCACGCACATGAAACTGACGACACCCTCGAAGTCCATCGCCCGCTCGATCGCGGGAGCCATCGCGTGCGCCCAGCTCGTCGCGTGCATCGTGAACCAACCGCTCGGCGAGCGCGGAGACGGAGCCACGACGCCGACAGACTCCGCGCCACCCACGGACACGATGCCCACCATCGAGGACAGCGCAGCGCCGACGGACACGATGCCCACCATCGAAGACAGCGCAGCGCCGCGCGCGGACGTCCCGCCGATGCCTACCGACGCAAGCGCGGACGTGATGCGTGCAGACGCCGCTGTGGTTGACGTTCGGACCATCGAGATTCTGGCGGCGACGACGCGACCGATCCCAGCGCTCGGCAACGGCGCGACGAGCGTTCAGATCATCTTTCGCGATCGCCCAGCGATGACGCTCCCGTCGACAGTGCTCGAACGATCGGGCGACTGCGTGCTGCAAGAGATTCGCCCGGTCCCGAACGCTCCGCCTCCGACGTTGGATGGCGTCACCATTCGCGTGACGACGCCCGGCGGGACAGCGATGATCGCGCGGCGAGACTCGTTCTCGACCTCGGACCACGTGGTTGCGCGGTACACGGTGAACTTCCCCTCCCCGTTGCCGCCAGGGACGATGCTTCGTGTCGAGGTGGACGCGTTCGGGAGCGTCCCGTCATTTTCGCGAGACGTGCTCGTGACCGACGTGCGGTACGCGCCACCCTCGCCCGTCACGGACACACCCATGGCGCGCTACCTGACTCGCACCGCAGGTCAGCCGATGCCGATCGCCCTGCAATTCTCCGGCGCGATGATGGCCAGGTCGGTGTTCGACGTCGTCATGATGTCGACCGAGGGATTGGTGCGAGAGCTTCGCTGCGAACTTCCTGCGAGAGCGACGTCCACGACCGTCGCGAGCTCGCTGCTCGACCGCGCTGCGCCGTTTGCAAACACCGCGGTGGGCGGAGCCTCCGTGTTCCTCGTTGGAATTCACGACAGCACGAGCAGCGCGCTCTCGAACGGAACCACCGTGTCGATCATGAGCTCGGCGACGTTGGTCTCTGGGCTGCGTATTTGACCGGACGTGGCGGTCGCCACGCACGCAACGGGTGGGATTGCGGATCGTGCGCAGCACATTGCCAGCGGTCGATCCGAGGAATTGAGCGAGCGTGCGGGTGGGCGACGCACAGCTCGATCGAAGCGAAGGTGATATCAGCTCGTGCCATGAGCGACGAAGCGCGAGGACCGCACGTGGTGAACGTCAACGAGGTTCGAGAGGAAGAGGGCTACGAAGGCCCTCACTGGGGACACGCGTGGAAGGTGCTCACGCCGACCATGGGAAAGGGCAGGCTCGGAGTGAACCAGACCCGTCTGCCGCCAGGGCGAGTCGCGGTGCCGTTTCACGCGCACCAGCGAGAGGACGAAGTGTTCTTCGTGCTCTCGGGACGGGGCGTCTTGCGGTACGGCGACGAGCTGCGGGAGCTACGTCCTGGTGACTGCGTCTCGTGTCCGGCACGCACGGGAATCGCTCATCAAATCGCCAACCCGTTCGACGAGGACCTGGTCTACCTCTCGATCGGAGCGAACGATCCCGACGAAGTCTGCATCTATCCCGACAGCGGCAAGGTGCTGGTGCGCAGCCTCGCGTCCGTCGGGCGGCTCACGCGGACGGACTACATGGACGGCGAGCCAGAACGCCCGCAGATCCTCGCGCTCGTCGAGCGCCTCGCGAAGCCGTAGGCACCGTATCCAGAGCGCGCTCGCGCGGTCAGGACGGGTCGCACACCTCTGGTTGCGCGAGCGCGTACCTCCCGCGGGAGCTCGTGACCGTTCCCCGAACGATCACCGCTCGACCGTCGGCGGCGAAGTTGCAGCACACCGCTGAGTCGTCGCCCGTGCACGTGAACGGTCTGCCGCGCTCATCGCTCGCCGACAGCGCGAACGACTGCGAGTCGGCCCCTCGCGTCGCGCGGCGCAGGCTGTGACGAACAGTGCATCAGAAAGAGAAACCACAGCGCAGCGACGGACGAACGTTGCTTCATCGAAGACTCACTTTTGCGGCGATGTCGCCGAGCGCACAACGCTCGACCCACGCACGGCACATTGACGCGACGAGGTCACCGGACCTTGGTGCTCGTGCGCGCCGCGGGCGCGCGAATGGGCTCGGCGCGGGCCTTTCCTTCGTACGTACTAAGCTCTTTTTTTAACAATTTCAGCATGTTGCAAAGTCAGTTTCCGGACCTGCGCCCGTCGAGCGATGGGCGGCGCCGCGCACGTCGCGCATGGTCGCTTCGCCTCGTTCGCTCGCGTTTCCAGCTCCGCCGGCACGACCCGCGCTGGCCTCTGGGTCGCCGGTGGACCGTCATGAATCGAGCGGATCGATCTGCACCCCTTCGACGTTGCAGACTGACCGCATCGCTCGGTCCCGTACCCCCTTAGCAGGGAACCGGATTTGGGCGCGACAGCCCTGGTATTCGTGAGGGAACAACGCGTACGCTCGCTCGCCCCGCGGCCAGCGGTCGAGCCCTCATCGTCACCCCAGTTCTGTGAGGGAAAAGAGCAGCGCAGCTTCGGCCCGGAGCCAAGGGGCCGGGCAACAACGCACCTACGG
>LNFM01011263.1_pt1 | contig 12232 bp, 14 predicted proteins | sample 596031 | NCBI WGS metagenome assembly LNFM01 (sample SAMN04254537, study PRJNA301005) | activated carbon metagenome | isolation source: dual media filters at the Ann Arbor, Michigan drinking water treatment plant | place: USA: Ann Arbor | reverse complement strand
CGACAAGTCGACAATGCGTGAGTTCGATGCCCTGTGCCTGACTCCGGTCGATCCCATGTCTCCGGAAGAAATCCGGGCGCTGCGCGAGCGTGAACAGGTTTCCCAGCCTGTGTTCGCGCATTACCTCAACGTCCGGAGGGACGCCGTCAGCAAGTGGGAGCGGGGCGAGAAGCGGCCGAACGGCCCGTCGCTGAAACTCCTGAACCTCATCAAGGCAAAGGGGTTGCGGGCGATCGCCTGAAAACGGCCTGCCGTCCCAGGCTCCTTCCTTGACGACCATGGCATGAACCGGTCGCCGACCAAGTGGCCGGTCATGCTGGTTGCTGCCTCTGGAAGGGAAATCAAAGGCAAACTGTTACAGCGCCTTCAGCTTTTCCACGGTCGCGATCAGCACCTCGGCCTGGCGGATCGAGGCCAGGTCGATCAGCTTGCCGTCAAGGGCGACGGCGCCACGGCCTTCCTTCTGGGCAACGACCATGGCCTCCAGGATACGCTTGGCCTTGGTGACCTCGACCTCGGACGGGCTGAACAGCTCGTTGCCCAGCGTCACCTGCGACGGATGGATCGCCCACTTGCCCTCGCAGCCGAGCACGCCGGCACGGTTGGCCTGGGCGCGGTAGCCGTCGGGATCGGAGAAGTCGCCGAACGGGCCGTCGATCGGCCGCAGGCCGTGCGACCGGGCCGCGACCACCATGCGGACGATGGCGTAGTGCCACATGTCGCCCCAGTAGGTGTCGCGCCTGCCGGCCTCGTCGGCATTGGACAGCACGACGTAGTCCGGGTGCGGGCCGCCGATCTGGGTGGTGCGCATCTTCATGGAGGCGGCGAAGTCGGCGACGCCGAAATGCAGCGATTCGTTGCGCTTGGATGCGCCGGCGATGGCGTCGATGTTCATCAGGCCACGCGCGGTCTCGATGATCAACTCGAAGCCGACCCGCTTCTTGCGGCCCTTGGCGGTCTCGATCTGGGTGCACAGCATGTCGAGGGCGTAGACGTCCTCGGGCACGTCGACCTTGGGCAGCATGATCAGGTCGAGCCGCTCGCCCGCGTTCTCCATCAGGTCGACCACGTCGCGGTACATGTAGTGGGTGTCGGTGGCGTTGATACGCACCGAGACGGTCTTGCGGCCCCAGTCCAGATCGTTGATGGCGTCGATCACCAGCCTGCGGGCGCGTTCCTTGTCGTCGGGAGCGACCGCGTCCTCGAGGTCGAGGAACACCACGTCGGCCTCCGACTGGGCGGCCTTCTCGAGGAACCGGGAATTGGAGCCGGGCACGGCCAGCTCGCTGCGGTTGATGCGGGCCGGGGCCTGTTCGACGGGAAGGAATGCCATGGGTGCCTCTTGTGGGTGGGCCGTTGAAGTCACCGGCACGCTATCCAGCGCACCCCGGCAAGTCAATCGAGCGGACGGCAACCCTGCTCTTCGCTCAGGTGACCTTCGCCAGCGGATGGCCGTCGCGCACCAGCGCCTGCAGCCGCGCCTCGAGCACATGGGTGTAGATCTGGGTGGTGCTGATGTCGGCGTGGCCCAGCATCTGCTGCACCGAGCGCAGGTCGGCGCCGTTGTTCAGCAGGTGACTGGCGAAGGCGTGGCGCAGCACATGCGGGCTGACCCGGCGCGGATCGATGCCCGCCTCGACGGCCAGCGCGTCGAGCAGCTGGAAGAAGCGCACGCGGGTCAGGTGCCCGGCCTTGCCGCGCGACGGGAACAGATAGGCGGTGCCGCGGGTACCGGCCTGTTCGAGGAATTTGGGCCGGACCTTCAGATACTCGGTCATGGCGGCCTTGGCCGGCGGGCTGAGCGGCACCATCCGCTCGCGGCCACCCTTGCCCTTGACCAGCAGGACGCGGGCGTCGCCGCGCGCCGAGGACACCGGCAGCTTGACCAGCTCGGACACGCGCAGGCCGGTGGCGTAGATCACCTCGAGCAGCGCGACCAACCGCACATTGCGCGGCGTCTCTGCCGAAGCCATCCGCGCCTGCGCCGCCTGCATGAGCTGGTCGACCTCTGACACGCTCAGAACCTTGGGCAGGGTGCGGCCGCGCTTGGGGCCTTCCAGCGACGCGGCCGGATCGTCGGCGCGCATGCCGTCGGCATACATGAACCGGAAGAACTGCTTCAGCGCCGACAGCCGCCGTGCGGCGGTACGCGGCGCGAAGCCGGCGTCGTCGAGACGGGCCAGATAGGCACGGATCACCTCGGTGTCGGCGCCCTTCAGCCCACCGCGCCTTGCGGCGAACTCGCCGAAGTCCGACAGGTCGCGGCGATACGCCTCCAGCGTGTTGAGCGCCGCGCCGCGCTCGGCGGCCATCATCTCCAGGAAGGCTTCGATCAGATAGGGATCGCCAGCCATCCTGATGGCCCTTTCAGAAGCCTGAGTCGATGAGCGCTTCGAGCGCCAGCGCCCTGGAGTCCTGCTCCAGCCCCACCCTCGACAGCGCCTTCAGCACGTCGGACAGCACCGCCGGATTGGCCTTGCCGGGTCCGGGGTCGCCCAGAATTACCAGCGACAGCAGCACGGTTTCGCCGAGCCGCCCGGCTTCGGCCGCCGCGTTGAGTCCTCGCCAGACAGCCAGCGGCGGCATCCGGCCGTCGGCGGCTTCGGCGCCCTCGTAGAGGCCGCCCCAGAAAGTCTGCGGCGCCGGCTGGCCGAGGCCTTCGAGTACGGCCATCAGCATCGTGGCCCGCCGCGAACGGTCAGCACGGACCAGCGATGACTGGTTCCGCCACCAGCCGTCGAACACCGGCTCGTCGAAGCGGACTTCCGGATCGGCCGCCACCATCAACGGCCAGAGCTGGGCCTGGGTCACGGTGGCGTTCGGATCGCCGCCGGAGGCCTGGTCGTCGATGACCGCGTACCACGCACGCGCCGCCGCGATCTCGCCGGCCGCCAGCAGGGCGCGGACGATCTCGGGCGCCGCGGCCGCCAGCTCCGGCGGCGTCGCCACCGGCTCGGGCGCGGGCGGCGGCTCGGCCATGGCCGCTTCCGGCACCAACGGTGCGGGCGCGCCGTCGAGCCAATACTCAGCCGCTTCAGGTTGCGGCGACGCGGGCTCGGGCACGGCGGCAGCCGGGAGCGGAAAAAGGGATTTCGTCGCCTCGGCGTTGACGTGCGCCGCGATCGGATAGGTGCCGTCGGCCTTGGCCCGCGCCCAGATGGCCTGGAGGATTTTCAGCTTCGTCACCGGATCTGACGCCTGGATGGCGGCCTGGTAGAGCAGCGCGCCGCCGCGGCCGCCGGGCTGGCCCGCTGCCGCGGCGACCGGATTGGCCAGATCGGGTGCATTCAGCGTCACGCCCGCATAGGCGGCCGCCAGATCCCTGGCGCCGATGGCGCCGGCACGGGCGGCGCGTTCGGCCGCCTCCAGCCTGACCTCGGAGGGCAAATCCTTGTCGTTGGCGACCGCGACCAGCACGATGGGGCTGGCCTGGTCCAGTGTCACGACGGCGACCTCACTGCCGGATGCCTTCAGCATCGCCAGGCTCAGCGGGGTGAGCGGCTGGCTGTTGGTCAGCATGGGCTTGTCGCCGCGCGCATCTTCCGGCTGGCTGAGCCAGCCCAGCAGCGCGAAGAAGTCGGAATCGCCGGCGCCAGTCTCGCGCAGCATGTCGCCGGTGAAGCCGGCGCCGTCCGCGTCGCCCTTGAGCAGCTTGCAGTAGGCGACGGTCTCCAGCCACGAGGCCTCCTCGCTGCGCTGGTTGGCGCTCAGCGCCTCGTCGCAGGCCGCTTCTGCGTTGCCGGCCAGCAGCAGCGCGTCGACGCGCGCATGGGCCAGTTTCGCGTCCGGGATCTTGTCGGGCACGCGGCCGAACAGGTCGGCGATCTCGGCGCCGTAGCCTGCCGCCGCCAGCCGGTCGATGCGGGCCTGGAACACGTCATAGACATTCTTCGACGTGCCCTGGGGCACCTGCGCCTCGCTGAGCAGCAGGCGCTCGGCCAGCGAGCGCATGGCCGGCGAGTCCCTGCCGATCGGCATGCGCGGCATCAGCGCGACCAGCGCGCGCCGGTCGCTGCCCTGCCACATGGTCCCGGGGAAGCCGCCATTGGCCTGGGTCAGGATACCCGGCGACGACGGGTCCAGCGCATCGAGGCCCTGCTGGTAGACGCCCTGCGCCGGCAACGGATCGCCGGACCGCGCCTCGTCGAGCGGCGCCGCCTGAACCACCGATCCGGGCGACGGCGCGGGCTGGGCTGGTTGGGCTGGGACCACCGTGGGATCGAACTGCGCCCAGGCAGGCGTCGCGGCCGCCAGAAGCGCCACGGCCGCCAGCGTGAACCGGTGCACGGCGCGCCGGCTACTTGTGCAGCGTTTCATGGGGCAGGTCTTTTTCCACTTCGGCCGACGGCGCGGGCGGATCCCAGAACTGCAGGAAGGCGAGGCCTGCGCCGGCCAGAACCACGAGGACGACGAGCGCGATAGCGAGGCTGCGGATCTTGTTCAAGAGCGGCTCTCTCCCTTTCTTGCCTGCAAGGCTGATTTTCAAGGCGAATGCATATAACATACGCCGAAACGAGATGCATTGAAGCACATGGACAAGGTTAACGACGAGGGCGCGGCCGACGTTCCGCCGCCTTTTCATCTGGAAAAATCCATCGTCCTGGTCGGCCTGATGGGGGCCGGCAAGACCACGATCGGGCGCCGCCTGGCGAAGCGCCTGGGCGTGGACTTCGTCGACGCCGACGCCGAGATCGAGAAGGCGGCGGGCTGCTCGATCAAGGACATCTTCGAATGCTACGGCGAGGCCGCGTTCCGCGAGGGCGAGCGCCGGGTCATCTGCCGGCTGATGGCCGGGCCGCCGCAGGTGGTGGCCACGGGCGGCGGCGCGTTCATGAACCCGGAAACCCGCCAACGGGTGAAGGAAGCCGGCGTCTCGGTGTGGCTCAAGGCCGACATCAAGACGCTGGTCGCCCGGGTCGGCAAGCGCGACACGCGCCCGTTGCTGTCGCAGGGCGATCCGGAAGCCATCCTTCGCGATCTGGCGGAGAAGCGGAATCCGTTCTATGCAGAGGCCGACATCCATGTGGAGAGTCACGACGGCCCGCACGAAACCGTGGTCGACGCCGTCGTCGAGGCGCTCAAGAACCGTCGGGCCGCGTAACCATGATCCACGAAAGCGTCACTGTCGGCCTGGGCGACAGGTCCTATGACATCATTGTCGGCACCGGGCTGGTGCGCGCCGCCGGCGACCTGATCGGGCCTTTCCTGAAGCGGCCACGGACCTTCATCGTCACCGACGAGAACGTGGCCGCACTGCATCTCGAAACGCTGCGCGAGGCGCTCGACGCCGCAAACATCGAGGCCGGCGTCCACGTGCTGCCGGCGGGCGAAAAGACCAAGAGCTTCGCCCGCCTGGAAGAACTGCTCGGCGCCATGCTCGACGCCAGGCTGGAACGCCGCGACCGGGTGATCGCGCTGGGCGGCGGTGTGATCGGCGACCTGACCGGTTTCGCCGCCAGCATCCTGCGCCGCGGCATCGGCTTCATCCAGGTGCCGACCACGCTGCTGTCGCAGGTCGACAGCTCGGTGGGCGGCAAGACCGGCATCAACACCCACCACGGCAAGAACCTGGTCGGTACCTTCCACCAGCCCAGCCTGGTGCTGGCCGACACCGGCGTGCTCGACACCCTGCCCCGCCGCGAGCTGGGCGCCGGCTATGCCGAGGTACTGAAATACGGCCTGATCCGCGACGTGGCGTTCTTCGATTGGCTGGAGGAACACGGCGCCGAGGTGATGGACGGCGATCCGGACGCACGCGCCTATGCGATCGCGGCGAGTTGCCGGGCCAAGGCCGGGGTGGTCGCCGCCGACGAGTTCGAAACCGGCGACCGGGCCTTGCTCAACCTGGGCCACACCTTCGGCCACGCGCTCGAGGCCGAGACCGGCTATTCGGACCGGCTGCTGCATGGCGAGGGCGTCGCCATCGGCATGGTGCTGGCGTTCGAGCTGTCGGCCCGGCTTGGCCTGTGCGACCGGCAGGCGCCGGTGCTGGTGCGCAACCATCTGCGCCGGCTCGGCCTGCCCGCATCGCCCGCCGACATCGCGGGCGCCCGCATGGACGCACGTACCCTGATCGGCCACATGGCCCAGGACAAGAAGGTGAAGGACGGTCGCATCACCTTCGTGCTCGCACGCGGCATCGGCGAGGCGTTCTTGACCAGCGACGTGGACGCCGACGCCGTCGAGGACATGCTGAACGATGCATTGCAGGCGGCCTGACCGCCATGTCGACGGCCGCATCCATCACCGTGCTGGCCATCATCGTCCTGCTGGTTCTGTCGGCCTATTTCTCCGCCACCGAGACCGCCCTCGGCGCCGCCTCGCGCCGCCGCATCCAGAAGCTGGCCCGCGACGGCAACCGGCGCGCGCAGTGCGTCGAGCGGCTGCAGAAGAACACCGAGCGGCTGGCCGGCGCCATCCTGCTGGGCGACACGCTGGTCATCATCACGGCGACGGCGCTGGCGACCGGGCTGTTCGCCAGCTTCTGGGGTCCCTACGCGCTGCTGCTCGCCGCGCCGCTGGTCGCGGTGCTGGTGATCCTGTTGGCCGAGGTGGCGCCGAAGACACTGGTCGTCCGCCGCGCCGACCGGGCCGCGCTGGCGCTGGCGCCGTCCATGGAGATGCTGGTCAAGCTGCTGTCGCCGGTCACCGTGTTCTGCCAGAAGCTGATGCGCGGCATGCTGCGGCTGTTCGGCCTGCGCATGGAAGCGAGCCAACCCGTGCTGTCGGTCCATGACGTGGTGCGCGCGGCCATCGACCAGCAGGACCGCACGGGCATGGTCAAGACCCACCGCGACATGCTGGGGAGCGTGCTCGACCTCGACGAGCTGGAAGTGTCCGAGGTCATGGTCCACCGCCGCAACATGAAGATGATCGACGCGGCCATCGGCCCGGAGGCCATCGTCGAGGAGGTGGTGGCGAGCCCCTACACGCGCATTCCGCTGTGGCAGGCAAACCCGGAGAACATCGTCGGCATCCTTCACGCCAAGGAACTGCTCCGCGCGATGCGCCGCCAGCAGGGCGCGCTCGGCATGGAGCAGATCGAGGCGACCATGCTGCCGCCATGGTATGTTCCCGAAACCGCCACACTTCGCGAACAACTCAACGCCTTCCGCACCCGCCGGTCGCATTTCGCCCTGGTGATCGACGAGTACAGCGTGCTGAAGGGCCTGGTGACCCTGGAGGACATCCTGGAAGAGATCGTCGGCGACATCGCCGACGAGCACGACGAGACGCAGACCGGCATCCGGCCGCAGGCCGACGGCCGTCTGATCGTCGAGGGCACGACCACCATCCGCGACCTCAACCGGGCCATGGACTGGGACCTGTCGGACGAGCACGCGACCACCATCGCCGGCTACGTCATCCACACGGCACAGACGATTCCCGAGGCCGGCCAGACCTTCAAGTTCGGCGGCTTCAAGTTCGAGGTGCTGCAGAAGCGCCGCAACCAGCTCACTCTGCTGCGGATCACCGCGCCCGAGACCGTCGAGGCGAACCCCATATGACCGCCCGCGCATGCTAGGCGAAGTCTTCCCGATCATCGCGCCGGTGTTCCTGATCGCCGCGCTGGGCTTCGTCTGGGCGAAGATGGAGCAGCCGTTCGATACGCTGTTGGTGACGGCCCTGCTGGTCAACATAACCTCGCCCTGCCTGATCTTCAGCCGCGTGGCGTCGCTGACCGAGCCGATCTCCACCATCGGGGCCATCGCCGGCTTCGCGGCGCTGTCCATCGCCATCTTCGGCGTTGCCGGCTACGCGGCGGCCAAGGCCTTCAAGCTGCCGGTGACCGCGACCGTCGCCCCGATCATGTTCCCGAACAACGGCAACATGGGCCTGGCGCTGTGCCTGTTTGCGTTCGGCGAGGTGGGCGTAGGCCTGGGCATCGGCTTCTTCATCGTCGCCGCGACCTCGCAGTTCACCCTGGCGCCGTGGATCGCCTCGGGCCGGTTCTCGGCCCGGCAGATGCTGCGCTCGCCGGTGATCTACGCCTCGCTCGCGTCGCTGGTGTTCCTGGCCGGCTGGCTGCCGCTGCCCGGCTGGCTCTACAACACCACCAAGCTGCTGGGCGACATCTCGATCCCGATGATGCTGATTACCCTGGGCGTGTCGCTGGCCCGGCTGAAGGTGGTCAGCCTGCGCAACAGCCTGATCGTCTCGCTGCTGCGGCTCGGCATCGGTTTCGTGACCGGCGCGGGCCTGATCTGGGCGTTCTCGCTGAGCGGCGCCGTCGCTGGCGTGGTGATCATCATGTGCAGCATGCCGCCGGCGGTGTTCAACTACCTGTTCGCCGCGCGCTATGGCGACCACGCCGAGGAGGTGGCTGGTACCGTCATCATCTCGACGGCCTTGTCTTTCGCCACCATGCCGCTGCTGATGACCTACGCGCTGCAATTGTGAATTCGCCGGAGTGGGCCTTCCGGCCGCACTGTACAAAATCGAACAGAAAGTCCGAATTAGGTATCCCGATCGTCATCTCCCCGCTACCATCAATTCCCGGTGCGGTAAGGGGAGCCGCGGCCTTCCGGTCTGAGACGAGGAGACTTCGATGCGACCTTACCGCGACTTCTGGCCCATTTACCTTGGCGCGCACCGCGGCAAGTGGACGCAGCGCTTCCATCTGGTCGCGTCCACCATCGGGGCCATCGCGGTCTTCAGCGCCATCGGCCTCGGCATGCCGCTGCTGGCGCCCGGCGGCATCCTGCTCGCCCTGGGCCTCGCCTTCGCGAGCCACTACCTGATCGAGGGCAATCACCCCACCATCGCCAAGAACCCGCTGTGGAGCGCCGTCGGCGATGTCCACATGTGCTTTCTGCTGGTCACCGGGCGTCTCCCCGCCGAGATGAAGCGCATGGGCCTGGAGCGGCCGATCGTCGAACGGTTCGTCTGGGCGAAGGCCAAGAACTAGGCCCCGTTCCGACTCCCGCCGGCGCTTGCAACCGGGCGCCCGATGCCTGCGGCGATGCAATGGCTCCCCGACAAGGTCAAAGTCGTCTAGGATAGTCTCCATTCGCGAATGGAGGGCACCATGGCGAACGACCTCGAAATCTATTTCGTCACCAATCGCGATCTTCGGAACGAGACCGGAAAGCCCTGGTTCGGCGACCGCTTCAACCCGGCGGGACCGGCCGGCCTCCGTTTCGGCGTGGCAAAAGGGCGCCGCAAGGCCGGCACGGAATACGAGGTCGAACTGACCGGCGTGACGATCGCGCCCGAGAATCTGACCGCCATCGGCGACCAGAACCGGGTCGTCGGCAGCAAGGTCATCCTCGAGGCGCTGCGCAAGAAGATGATCGGCAAGGACGGAAGGGACACGCTGGTCCTCATTCACGGCTATGCCTCGACATTCGAAACGTCGCTGCTGCGCGGCCTGGAGCTGGCCGACAAATACACGCCGGATGGCAAGCCCCTCAACATCGTCGTCTTCTCCTGGCCGGCGAACGGCGACATGACGCCGATCATCGCCTATCACAGCGACCGCGACGATGCGCGCAACAGCGGCGAGGCACTGGCCCGCGCCATGCTACTGCTGAACGAGTTCATCGAGACGCTGGGACCGGAGGACAGGTGCGGGCGCGCCATCCACCTGCTGGCGCACAGCATGGGGAACTACGCGTTGCGCTGCGGTGTGCAGCACATGCGCCGCTACTTCGGCGACGAGCTGCCGCGGCTGTTCACGGAGATCATCCTCGCCGCCGCCGACGAGGACGACGACACGTTCGAGCACGACCACAAGATGCGCCTGCTGCCGCGCCTGGGACGACGCGTGAGCGTGTACTATGCCGCGCAGGACAGGGCGCTGCTGATCTCGGACACGACCAAGGGCAACCCCGACCGCCTCGGCTCCGATGGCCCGCAGCAGATCAGCGGATTGCCCACCAAGGTCAGCCTGCTCGACGCCCGCGCGCTGGCGCTGGACAACGACATGTGGCAGGCCCACCAGTACTACCGCAAGTCGCCGCGGGTGGTTTACGACATCGTCAGGACGCTCGAGGGCCTGCCGCCCGACCAGATCAAGGGCCGCGTCGTCATCCCCGGCCTTCGCGCCTGGCGCCTGAGCAAGACGTTGCCCAAGGGCGCGTGAGGACTCGTCAGATGTGTCCTTTAGGGGGGCTTGCGTGAGGCGCTCCCTATTCCCATAATGGGCAAAATAGCCATTTTAGGAACGGGCACGATGAAAATTTCGTCCACGGAGTTCAAGAACAGCGTGGGCCGCTTCCAGGATGCGGCCATGCGGCAGCCGGTCGAAATAACAAAGAACGGTCGAACGCATACCGTTCTGATCTCCGCCGAGTATTACGAGTTGTTGACCCACGGCCGCATCGTCCGCCGCATCGAGGACATCGACGAGGAAACACTGAGAGCCATAGCGACCGCGGAAGTTCCACCCGAATACGCCCACCTCGACGCGGAACTGGCGCTGGACCAGAAGAAATAAGCCCGAAATGGCGCTTCCCACGCCGCACCCCGGCCTCGTCATCTCCTATACCTATCTGTGGTCCGACGAGGCGCGCCGCGGGCGCGACGAGGGAGTTAAAGACCGTCCTTGCACGATCGTCGTCGCGCGGCGCGTGGCCGAGGAAAAGATCATCGTGACGGTCGTTCCCGTCACCCATTCTCCCCCGTCCAACCCGGGCGACGCCATCGAAATACCGGTGGCCCTCAAGTCTCATCTCGGTCTGGACGGGGCCCGCTCCTGGATCGTCCTGAGCGAATACAACGAGTTCGTGTGGCCGGGTCCCGATCTGCGCCCCACCGCCAGGAACGGCAGCGTCGTCTATGGCGTGCTGCCGCCAGGCTTCTTCCGTCGGATGCGCGAGCACCTGGTGGCGCTCGCCGCTCAGCGGCGGGTTCGCCATGTGCGCCGGAGCTAGTGAAGGCGTTTATCCCTTCGCCCCTTCTCCCGGCGCGCTGATCTCCAGCGACAGGGCGTGCACCGGGCCGGCGAGCTCCTCGGCCAGGATGTTGTAGACCAGCCGCTGGCGGGCGACGCGCATCATGCCGGAGAAGCGTTCCGACGTGACCGCGACGTGGAAATGGGTCTCGCCCTCGGGCCGCGCGCCGCGGTGGCCCTTGTGCTTGTGGGATTCGTCGACGACCTCCAGCGCCGTGGGCGCCAGCGCCTCGGTCAGCTTGGTCCTGATACGCTCGGCCACGCTCATTGTTTCCGCCTTGCCCTTTCCATCACGGTTGGACGCCACCATAATCCGGGGATGACCGACGCGCATCCCCATAGCGGCACTGCCCATGACGACGGCGACAGCCGCGCCTGCGACTGGCCCGGCTGCGAGGAGCATGGCGGACACCGGGCGCCCAAGGGCCGCGACCGGCTGGAGGACTATTACTGGTTCTGCCTTGAGCACGCCCGCGACTACAACCGCTCATGGGACTACTTCGCCGGCATGAAGCAGGCCGAGTTCGAAACCATGCTGCGCTCGACCGCCACCTGGGACCGCCCCACCTGGCCGCTGGGCGCCCGCGGCGGCGACCGGAACGCCTGGCCGTTCTGGGCCGCCAGGGATGCGGTCGGGGCCTTCATGGACGATCCCGACGTGGGCACGCGAACGCTCCACGAGCCCGAGCGCATCGCCACCAAGTCGCGGCTGAAGCGCCAGGACAGGCAGGCGCTGGCGACGCTGGAACTGCCGGAGACAGCGTCGTTGCAAGACATCAAGAAACGCTTTAAGCAGTTGGTGAAGCGATACCATCCGGACGCCACGGGCCCGGCGAGCACACCCAGCCGCGCCATCGAAGAGCGTCTCCGTAACGTGATACAGGCCTATTCCCACCTGGTGGACAGCGGCCTGTACAAGGACAGTGTGGAAGAAAGTCGATGACGTCGGAAAACAACATGCCCGGGCATAACGGGTTGCCGGACACCAAGGTTTCAGTGCGGGAGGTCTTCGGGATCGACAGCGACATGACGGTGCCGGCGTTCTCGAGCGGCAACGAATACGTGCCGCCGCGCGACGAGGCCTATCTGTTCGACCCGGACACCACGCGGGTGATCCTGGCCGGATTCGCCCACAACCGCCGCGTCATGATCCAGGGCTATCACGGCACCGGCAAGTCGACCCATATCGAGCAGGTCGCGGCGCGCCTCAACTGGCCATGCGTCCGCGTCAACCTGGACAGCCACATCAGCCGCATCGACCTGATCGGCAAGGACGCCATCGTCCTGAAGGACGGCAAGCAGATCACCGAGTTCCGCGAGGGCATCCTGCCCTGGGCG
>LNFM01011262.1_pt1 | contig 12232 bp, 9 predicted proteins | sample 596031 | NCBI WGS metagenome assembly LNFM01 (sample SAMN04254537, study PRJNA301005) | activated carbon metagenome | isolation source: dual media filters at the Ann Arbor, Michigan drinking water treatment plant | place: USA: Ann Arbor | reverse complement strand
GCTGACTCTCTGACTATCGTTTCAAACGTTGCACTTATTCTATGAATTCAGGGGGTAAAAGGCATGCTTGGAAACAGTCTTCGGATTCGAAACTATCTCTAGCGCCGCCGCCTGGTTGATTGGGCGGTCAAAGTGCAGATAGCCGCGAGATTTGTACCAATTTTCTGGCATCAGATACATCCTTGTTTCGAGCCAACCGGCCAGGCTTAGGATGGCGGCAATCCTCAAGCCGCCTGGCCGGATAAACCCAAATGTTCCTCACATTATCCAATCGGCCTCAGTTACCCAGTGCCGATTTCGCCGCGATTGCTAGGATCGACGTATAGTGTCAGCGTCACATTTGGAGTACCTATGAAGATAAGTATCCGAGGGCTGCTGGCCGCATTGCTGGTCACCCTGGGTTGTTACACCTGGGATGCCGCCTTGGGGCTTGACAGCTTGTGATGCACCTTTGGATCTATATCCAAAGCGTTTGCAGGCTAGCATAAATCTGAAGTGATACAGCACTCATGCTCGCGTTCAGATATGGACTCTGGTTTACCTGCCACCGGACCAGGATCCTGTCTTCGCCCAGGCTCTCGTCGATGTCCAACTGTTGCAGCAGTAATATTCCGTCGCGTAACGAGCGAGTGCACCAAAGGTTTTCTACCTGCTTATGTTGGTAAAGCGGTGTGAGGTTGCTGAGTGAAGTCGATGTCTCGATCGCTAGACTGACTCAGGTGTCACCTAGGTAGGATGCCCATGCTGCTCTAACCAGTAAGCAAGTCGCGCGAGGCCTTGAATTTGAAGCATTTTCAAGGTCGAAATCGGAGCACTCCTATGACGAAGAAGGGGGCATGACGAGGTTCGCACTTTGTAATTGATGCCGTTTGGCCATTATAGTGTGCAGCCTGAAGAACTCGTACTAGGAGCGCGGAAACGAGCACCGCGCAAGTGATCCCGTCGAAATATACGGGGAGGCCAAGGAATAGGTTTTTGAGCCCGTTGATGATTGCTGACATAGAAAAATTTCTTAGATCCAACCCAGGAGCTATGGGGAAGGAAATTGCACGCCATCTCAGGTCTCAGAAGACTGTGCTCAACCCAATCCTCTACGGCCACCCTGAACGGTTCTATCGTGATGATACTAACCGCTGGTATCTAGTTAACCCTGGCACGATGAAAATTTCTCTCAGGGAGGACGTCTGGGTCGGAAGCGCATTGTTTGAAGAAATGCTTTTGGTTACAGGTTCGCCTCTGGACCAAAACTGCGACACCGTCGAGTTCGTAGTGCCTACGGGCTGCAAAATCATGATCGACGCGGCTGCGCGCCTTTTGGCCCTGTGTAACCAGCTGGTACATCAGGGGGTCGAGGTATCAATTGACTTCAGTGCCTGTAAAACAACCCTAAGCTATTTCAATCGGCTTGGTTTCTTTGACCATTTGGCTGGCAGCGTAGGTGTCCTTCCGAAACGTCCGCGTAGTTCAGGTGCTGAAATTCATCGAGGCAAAAACGACGGCGTCGTCGAATTAGCATCCATTGATCACAAGCAGCCGGATAAAAACATCCCCGAGAGATTAAAAAATAGCCTTGTGAGCTGTGCTGGAGAGAGTTATTCCCAATCTGCTTTCACGTTTATTTCTGAGCTGTTCGGTAATGTTCAAGATCACTCGAAATCAGAGATTCCGGGATTCGCAGCGCTTCAGCACTACCCCAAGGGGCGGAAAATCCAAACGGTAATCTCGGACAGTGGAATCGGTATTGTGGGGAGCCTCCTGCCAGTTCTTCAGAACCTTCATCCTGAGATCTATGACGAGTTAGATTTCGCCAAGCCAGAAGCCGGTCCTGCCCTCGTGCTCCAGCTTTTTAAGCAGGGCCGGATTTCGAGTTCGGGTGAAGACGGTCGGGGTCTAGGGTTAAAACGCAGCGCTGATATGGCAGCTACTTTTAACGCAACCGTGACGGTACGGCAGAAAAATTTCGAGCTGATCATGGTTTACGAGCGAGGTGAGTTGCGGAGTAGTACCCCAAGGCTAGGTATGCCAAGCATTCTCGGTACGCATATCTGTTTTGAGTTCTTAATTGACAGCTGACAGTCTCTGGTTAAACTGCAAAAATGAATCGGAAATCCTACACAGTTACTCTATTTGATCTTACGAACGCTGATCATCCCTTCGGCAATGCTCAAGGGAAGGAGGCTTTTCGTAAGCTCCTCGACGTCGTTGAGGAGCATCCTCAGCATGCCGTTTTCGGAATCTCTCTGGCAGGAATCGTAGCCACAGATGCTTCATTTCCTAGAGAAAGCGTATTGGCTGTCGCCAAGCTTTATAAGGGGGAGCGCGGCTTCTTCCTTAAGGACGTAGGGGGGCGCGATCTTCTCGATAACTGGAATTACGCTGCCCAGGCAAAGGATTTTCCTCTAACGGTGTGGTCTGGCGACGGTTTCGAGTTCATCGGCCCCGACATCAGTCCCTCAATGAACGAGCTACTAACGTGCGTACTTTCAAATCGCACGGTCACTGCTGCAAAGGCGGCTGAATCGTTGGGGATATCAGTTCCTAACGCGAGCACGAAGCTCAAACGGCTGCTGGACCAAGGGTACATTCTGCGGGCTGAAGAGGCCGCCGAGTCCGGTGGTATTGAGTACATCTATCAAGCGATTGCAGAATCTGCTTAAACAGCTTTACACATTCAGAATAATTGGATAGTCTTTCTTGCAGCAGAGAAGGTTTCCTTCGCTGCCTGGTTAAACAGATTAATTTATTCAGAGTGGTGATCGATATGGCTACTAACCCACCATCAGGTGACGGGCATCGTAACGGAGCTGTTCGGGATCGTTCCCAAACTCAGACCCCTTCGGGTCATTGGGTGAAACGGGATGCGGAAACCGGTCAGTTCATGGACGTAAAAACTTCGGACAAAACGCCTTTTAAAGGCGTCCGCAAAGAAAAGTAGGAGTTACAACAATGAATGCAAAATTCGAGATTTTCCTTGGTTCCAACCAGCAGTATTACTTTCGACTCAAGGCTCCGAACGGGGAAAAAATCCTTGCTAGCGAGGCTTACACAACGAAAGCAAGCTGCCAAAATGGCATCCAGTCGGTGAAAGTTCACTCGCCTTATGACGCTAACTATAAAAAGCTGACGGCCACTAACGCTCAGTACTACTTCACCCTCAATGCAGGTAATGGTCAGGTCATAGGTGTAAGCGAGACCTATACGACTACTCAGGCGCGTGATGGGGGTATTGCTGCTGTGAAAGCTTACGCACCTACTGCGCTGGTGGTTGATCTGACCTAAATCCTTATCCTAAAAAGCCCCGCATGCGGGGCTTTTATTTGTGCGCAAAGAGAGCTGTGTACGGGTCCAAACAACACCGGCATTGCCAAGGAAATATGACGCGCCTACACCGCATCCCCAAACACCGCTCGCTCCAACACCTGGTGCTGCCTCTGCCAATCTGGCATATGGCTAGCCACCAGCGCCCAGAATGCTTTGGTGTGGTTTTTTTCCACCGTATGGCACAGCTCATGGACGATAACGTAGTCCTGCACGCTCGCAGGTAGCTCCATCACACGTGGATGAAACTCCAAGGTGTTGCTTGCATCGCAGCTGGCCCACCGGCTCTGGAAGTGACGGATTCGTGCACCCGTTGCCTGAAGTCCCGTTTCTCGCTGCCAGTGACGGACACGTATCAACAGCTTCTCATGAGCACGATCCCGATAGAACCGTTCAAGCAACGGCATCAGTACGTCGGGCAGAATGCTTGCACCATCCGGGTTATCCACGATGAAGCGCGATGCAGTGAACGTTAGTCGGGGCTTGAGGATATCCGGCGTATGCCGTACTTCGGTGAAGTACGTACGCCCGGCATAGCGTAGACGACTGCCAGTCACGATGGGTTCGCTGGCAAGGGGCTGATTCACCTGTGCCAGCTTCTCCCTAATCCAGCGCGCACGACGAAGCACCAAAGCTTCTTGCTCAGGCTCGTCCACCAGCGGCCCACGCAAAAGCACGGGGCGACCCCGTTCCACGGTCACGTAGTGGCGCTTGAGTTTACTATCGAGCTGGAAGTACCACTCGATAGCCGTTTGGCCGTAATTCAAGACTGGCATGGGCAACGCCGCATTAGTTTTTCAGCAGAATATCGAAGATTCGCTTGGCGTGATCACGCGCTACTGAGCGCTCCCAGCCTGCCAGGGGCATCAAGACCCCGCGCAGGTGATCTTTAAAATCAGGGTGCGTATCCGGCATTTTCTTCCAATTTTCAGTCGCCAGCGCACGGCTCAGCATTTCATCTTCAAACAGCTTGGTCGTTGCCACTCTTGCCGTGTCCTCAGCCAGTAACGCTGCAAGGTAGTGGTACACCGCCGAGTGTGCGGGCTTTTCAAAACCGGTGTTGTCCTTGTCCTGAATCCGCTGGCTGAACAGCTCCAGTTGCTCCAGGAACTTGGCCTGGGTAATGCGACCCGCCTTTTCCTCTTCGAGCAGCTTTTCCAGCTCTTCGGCGATCTTGTCGAAGAATGCTGGATCCTTGTCTTTGCCGGTGACGATGGTTTGCTTCAGCTGGTTTTTCATCACGAGTGCGCGGCTACCGGGGCTAGCCAGTTTCTTCAAACGCTCCATATCGCTGGCATCCAGAATCGACACCTCATGACCCAGCAGGCTCTTCGCCGGGCTGGCCGCGATGTACTCATCCAGCAGCTGTTGCAGCAGTGCAGACTCCAGCTTGGTGATGCGCTCCTTGTGGGTACTGCCTGGCAGTTTGTCGCGCAGCATCAGGCGAATCTCACCCAGCAGGGTGAAATAGGGCTTGAAAGGAACACCGCGAACATCCGGCAGGATGATATCCACTGAGCGGTTGAACTGCTTCACCAGGTCGAGGAATTCTTCGACCATGTCCAACCGGGTGGCGGGATCAAGGAAGCGCTCGGCGTCGTCTTTGTAGGCCTCGCGCTGCGCCACCGGGTCATGCTTTTTCGGCAGCAACTTGAGGATGCGGTCGAGCGTGGCTTGTAGTTTTGGCAATTCGGTTTCAACACCTTCCCAGACCTGCGAAGGCTTCACGTCGCCGCCATAAATCATCAGCGCATGATCAAGGTGATCGACCACCCCGTGGTAATCCACGATGTAACCGGCATTTTTGCCGGGCAAGGTGCGGTTCACCCGCGCGATGGCCTGCAACAGGGTGTGTTCCTTGAGCGGCTTGTCGAGGTACATGGTGCCAACAATCGGGGCATCCCACCCGGTCAACAGCATGTCGGAAACGATGATCAGCCCGACATTGTTCGCCTGCGGCTTACCATCAAGCCCTTTACTTTCTTCCCCGTAGGGCAGGGGAAACAGCTTGCTGACAAAATTTCCGATCTGCTCGGACGGCATGGCCACCGGAGGCTTTCCGGTTTTCACCTCGGCCTTGACCCGCTCCTCGATGCTGCGAATTTTATCGACCTCTATCTCGTACGCTGCCGCCTCTTCCATGGCAGAAGCACCCGTACGGGAAGAGGTGATGCTGGCCAGGGAAATAACCACCTTGCTGTCAACAGTGGGTAGCCCTTTGTTCGCCCGTTCGACCATGATCGCATCGAGCAGATCCTTGTAGCGCACCGCCATATCGCGGCCATCGCACACCAGCATGGCCTTCAAACCTTTAGCCTTTACGCTACCGAGAAAATGCTCGACCAGATGCTCGGCGACCTGCTCCATACGGTCACCTGCCTGACGCCAGCGGCGCAGCAGCTCACGCTTTAACTCGTGTTGGCGAACTTCACTCTGGTCGGCAAACTGCTCTTTGAACGCGGCATCCAGATCAGCATTAGCCGAAAGCGCCACCCAAGCATCCTGGTATTTGATCGGCAGTGTTGCGCCATCCGCCACCGCTTCATGCAGGCGGTATTCGTCGATGTACTCGCCACCGCCAAACTCGCCCAGCGTGTGTTTGTCCTCTTGCAGCAAAGGTGTGCCGGTAAAGGCAATAAACCTTGCGTTGGGCAAGCTGGCGCGCATAAAGGCTGCGAGGAAGTCGTACTGGCTACGGTGAGCTTCATCGACCAGCACATAGAAATTTGGCTTGGTGCTCAGCACTCGGAAGTGCACCTTTTCCCGGCTGATTTCTTCCCACTTGGGCTTAACCGGAACACCGCTCTCATCCACCTCCGGGTGGCGGACATTACTCTCATGCACGATGAAAAAGTCCTTCTCCTCACGAATCCGCCGATGGCGGGTCGCTTGCAGGGCATCATCTTCTTCGTCAGGCGTCTCAGCCGCCTGCTCAGTAGGCTGGTCGTTCTCCTGGAACTTCTGCACCGTACTGGTGAATACGCTGCCGTAGTCGTTGGACAACATCTTCAACAAGCCATCGACCGACACAGCCTGAATGGCATTGATGCCTACAGCGTGGAAGGTGTCGAAGATCTGCTTGTCGAGGTCTTTGCGGTCGGTCAGTACCAGCACGGTAGGGTTGTTCAACCCCGTGCTATCGGCACGTAGCATCCGCGCGAGTAGGGCCATAGTCAGTGACTTGCCGCTGCCCTGGGTGTGCCAAACGACGCCGCCTGAAGGTTTCGGGGCGCACAGGCGATCCACCGTTTTGCGCACGGCACGCCATTGCTGGTAGCGCGGCAGCTTCTTCACCGTCTTACCGTCGCGGGTTTCGAACAGCACAAAATGGGTGATCAGTTGCAGGAAGCGGCTCGGCTCAAACAATGCCCACAGCACATTTTCCTGCTCACTGGGAGCATCACCTAACAGGGCAGCAACAGCGGCAGTTTCCAGGGCCTGCAACCGATAGCGGGCGTAGTACGCAGGTTTAGTAAGGATCGCGCCATACAGCCCTTCACGACGATTCAACCCAACACAGACCTGGTTGAACACAAACTGGGTGGGGAAGGTGTTTTGGTAACCATCCAACTGGCCCAGGGCTTCATCCAGGCGGTGATGGCTGGCTTTGCATTCGATGATTGCCAGCGGTAAGCCGTTTACAAACAACAGCAGATCAGGCCGGAACACATCCCCATCAGCATTGCGTCCCACGTACTGATCAACCACATGGAAGTCGTTGTTGCTGGCATCGCTGGCATCAAAGAAGCGCACGCTGCGCGGCTTACCCTCGACGTCCTTCACTTGGATATCCGAACGATTCACCACCTGTTCCCAAAAGGCCTTGTTGGCGGGCAACAGTTCATCATTCACGCGTTTACGTAGCTCGATCAGAGCTGCACTGATGCCGCCAGGCGCGGTCGCCAGCCATGGGTTGAGGATCAGCAGCCGAGCCTGCAACACATCGTCCAGTACCGGAGCCAGGTGACGATGTTCAACCTGCACTTTGCTACCGGGCAGGTGGCTGTAGCCCAGCTTGATCAGCCAATTAATGGCGGGCAGCTCAACCCCGACCTTCTCCGGTGACTGGCTCATTGCTTACTCCTGTTCCTTGGAGGTTTCCCTCGGACGACTACGATACCAAACCATCGTAGGGCCATTATCGGCTTGGCTTTGCTTACGAATTTCGAACTGCTGCGACGCATGCAGCACATGCCGCCAACTGCCGCAGCCATAGCGCTTGGGTGTCTGCTCAGGGTAGGTCTTGGAAATCCAGTGAATGGCTTCAAAAAGGGGTGTCCACCCAGCCTGAGCCAGCTTGGTTTCCGCTTCACGTAAGCAGTTAGTTATACCGCTGCCAGCCCAGTGTACGGTGCCATCCGGCCCAATACCGTTGATAACGAAATCCCTGTACTCCGGGGTCTGCATAAACGACACCATATGCTGCCGGGCTTCATCCATGGATTTAGCCCAGTCGCGCAGTGTCAGGTAATGGCCGTCGATGGTTTCGTTACTTTCATCGAGATAAGACTCCGCAGCTTTGCAGCCATCGACACTCCAAAGGTCGAAGCGCTGAAGGAAGTGGTGCACCAACTCATTACGCAGGTCGACCAGTTCCTTGAGCGCCGCCTTGGTTTCGGCGTAGCGTTCCTCGGGTAATTCCATCTGAAATCGAAAGCTAAACCAGCTCTGCTCTCCATTATCGACTTCGGTTTCATGTGACTCTGCGGACGGTTCTGACAGTTTCAGAGTGCTCTCGGTCAGCATCCCCACCAAGGTGCCCAGAGTCTTCTTATGGGCACAGGCAACTTTCTCTTCACGAATCGCCTGAAGTCGTTCCGGAGGGCCACTCAACTCGCTATGGGCCACCATTGCTTTGAGCAGCCGCTCGTACTGCTGCAACTGCAACATGCAGCGTCCGAGCTTGCGCTGCACGGTGCGTTGCAGGTCAGGTACAGGATCTGAGGGCAGGGGGATGATTTCGTCCATGAATAAAACTCAGGCTGCAACGCTAGGGCTATCGAGCTTGACCCGCCATTCGCCGGTTAGCAATTTTTGCATCAGGCCGCGTTTGAGGGTTTGGTATTGGCTCTGTTTTGCACTTAGGTTCGCCAACTTCATATCAACTTCACCGAGCACGTCAGCTATCCGGCTTTGTTCTTCGAGTGGTGGGAGTACAACCGGAAGCTTTACCAGTCTTTTCTGCTGAATACCCTTCGCGGTCGTTCCGGTTGCATTCACATCAAGAATCTTTGCGAATGCATCACTTCGCAGGTATTGGAATAGGTAGCTGTGGGACACCCGTTCGGTTGGGCGCAAAAGAATCACTCGCTGGCTCAGAATGTACTTTCGATCATCTGGAATGACTGCAACGTTACCCAGAGGGGCCTCCATCGTGAATACCAAATCATTCCGCTTGGTATCCCCATGAACCATCCAAGCCGAATAAAGCTCATTCGACCCAAGGTAGCATTCCCGGTCAAAGTCGATGTAGCCCATACGTACGTTGTTTGCTGATAAGGCGGGAATGTCTCCGCCCCCCCAATCCATGCCGAGCTTCTTAGGAGTGCGACCACGGAAGTCCATCAGCTTCTGAATGAGACCACCTAGCGGGACAACCTCCCAAGTCTCTGGCATCTCCCCTAATTCACTATCCTGGAACTCGGTATGCGATATCCAATTGCCATTGACGTCCAGTGTACCCAGCCCCCTGCTGAACAGGGTTTGCATCAGGCCCTGTTTTAGGGTCTGCGTGGTTTCAATCTGGCGGGAAATCACATCCAGCTTGTTGTCTACCGCCGTCAGAATGAGGGAAATTTTCTTCTGCTCTGGAAGCGGGGGAAGTGCTACAGGGGTTCCTCGAACCTGTTCTAGGCTGATTTGAGGGTAAGCTTGCCCAGTGAGAATTGACCTGTAATAGGTAGCGTAGGCTTCATGCTTGAGGCACTGATGAATAAAATCAGCGTCTGCGTACGCATCGCTTAATACTCGGATGCGTGCAATGTGCTGATTAATGTTTGCTGTCGGAAATCGTTCCGATGCTTTTGCTACCCGCCCAACATTGCCTGTAATGGTCATCAACAAGTCACCGGGTTTTATCTCGGAACGACTCATTTGGTTGTGAGCTTCGATTGGAATGAAGTTCATTCCTTTTGGGTTAAACCCTTCATCCGTCACGCACTCACTTCGAAAAAATGGAATACCATTATTTTCATCAGCCCAATCAAAACCATAGGTCGTTGGTGTTCCACCCTTCGTAATAAAGTCTGACACCTCTGCAAGAGGCTTTATGTCCCAGGAAGCAGGCACGTTACCAACGACAGTTTCTTTACATACCCCTGTCATTTAGTAAGTCCCAACTCAGCTAAATAGCCATCTAATCGCGCATCAATCAGCTGTTCTTCGTTGGCCAGTGCCGCTAATTTCGCCAAGGTGGCTGTCACGTCAACGACCTCTTCAGTCTCACCATTGTCGATATAGCGGGCAATATTGAGATTGCCGTCGTTGCTGCGGATTTCGTCCAATGTCACTACCCGGCAGTAATTCTCGACCTCCGTCTGCTGCTCGAATGCCGCCTTATGTGTATTAACGATATTCCTGATGTCATCAGTTCGCAGACTGTTCTGCGCCTTGCCTTCTAGGTAGTCACGGCTGGCATCAATGATGATGACTTTGCCCTTGAGAGCAGCAGGTTTCTGCTTATTAAGGATCAGCACGCAAGCCGGGATGCCTGTGTTGTAGAACAGGGCAGAGGGCAAGCCGACGATGGCTTCAATCAGATCACCCGGCTGGCTGCCATTGGCTGCGTCTGTGCCGAATAGCAGCCCCTCGCGAATTTTGCCTTCCTCGCCGCTACGGAACAGCACGCCGTGGGGCAGGATAATGCCCATGCGCCCATCAGCCTTGAGACTGGCCAGCATATGCTGAGCGAAGGCCAGGTCGGCATAACCGCGCGGCGGGATGCCATAAACAAGCCGACCATAAGGGTCGCTAACCCGTTTGTAGTTGGGTGCTTTGGCCTTCTTGCCATTCTCCTGCTCGTTCTCGTTGCTTAACTCCAGCGGAGTCCACCAAGACTTGGCCGAGAACGGCGGATTGGCAATGACCCGATCAAAGGTTTTCAGGTAATCACCGTCAAGGTGTTTAGGCTCGACCAAGGTGTCGCCGCGCTCAATGGAGGCATGCATGTTGTGCAGGTAGAGGTTGAGCTTGGCGATGGCCCAAGTGCCCAAGTTCTTTTCCTGCCCGTGCAGCAGCACATTGGGTTTACCCATAAGGGTGCCATTGGGCAAACCGGATACATGGTGGGCGCTTTCCACCAGCATTCCACCACTGCCGCAGGTGGGGTCATACACGCTGTGGCCGGGTTGTGGGTCAATTAGCTCAACCACCAATTGCACCACAGCCTTGGGCGTATAGAACTCGCCGCCTTTCTTACCGGCGTCGTCGGCAAACTGCTTGATCAGATACTCGTAGGCATCACCCAGCATGTCGGCCTTGTACAGGTCGTCATTGCCCAGCTTGTACTGGTTAAAGTGACGCAGTAGGCGCTGCAAGGTGGCATCCGCCAGCACACGTTTGTCACCGTATTGCGTAGCCGTCAGTACATGTTGCAGCTCGGGGTTGTTGGCCTCAATGGTCGCGAACGCCTTGTCCAAGGCCTCACCGATATTTTCGCTACGTGAGATCAGATCGAACCAGCGGGCACTGATGGGAAACTTGCCCCATTTGTCCTCAATCTCTTCCTGGGCATCGCTGTAGCTCAGACTTTCGTCCTTCATCAGCTTGGCGACACGCTCATCGAACACGTCGTTGTAACGCTTGAGAAAGAGCAGGCCGAAGATGTAGTTCTTGAAGTCGGAGGAGTCGATGGAACCGCGCAGAATGTTCGCGGATTCCCAGAGCCAGGACTCCAGCGTTTCGAGTGACAGCTTGTCAGCCATGGGTAAATCAATCCCTATACAAAGCACGACGCCCAGCACCAGGCAATTGCTGCCATGACGCATGGGCACATCAGAAAAAGTGGGATCGATTGTACAAGTCGTTGTCACCTGTAGCCCGAAAATTCATCTCGCTCCACTGCTCCTGTCAAATGAGCATGGCCGTTTAGAGAATAAAAAAGGGCTGCCCAATGGCAGCCCTTTTTTGGTGCGTCCGTTTCACGTTTAGCGAGAAACTTTCGCGGTCTAGCGATTTTGAGCGAGTGACTGGAATCAATCCCAGCTCAACGCCCCACCAGTCTGATACTCAATAACCCGCGTCTCGAAGAAGTTCTTCTCCTTCTTCAGGTCCATGATTTCGCTCATCCATGGGAACGGGTTAGAGGTACCTGGGTACTCTTCCTTCAAGCCGATCTGGGTCAAACGACGGTTGGCGATAAATTTGAGGTAGTCCTCCATCATCGCTGCGTTCATGCCCAGTACGCCGCGGGGCATGGTGTCGCGGGCATATTCGATTTCCAGTTGGGTGCCCTGGAGGATCATCTGGGTGGCTTCTTCTTTCATGCCGGCATCCCACAGGTGCGGGTTTTCGATCTTGATCTGGTTGATCACGTCGATGCCGAAGTTCAGGTGCATGGACTCGTCACGCAGGATGTACTGGAACTGCTCAGCCACGCCGGTCATTTTGTTGCGGCGACCCATGGAGAGGATCTGGGTGAAGCCGCAATAGAAGAAGATGCCTTCCAGTACGCAGTAGTAGGCGATCAGGTTGCGCAGCAGCTCTTTGTCGGTTTCAACGGTGCCGGTGTTGAAGGTCGGGTCGGAGATGGAGCGGGTGTACTTGAGGCCCCAGCTGGCTTTTTTCGCGACGCTCGGGATCTCGTGGTACATGTTGAAGATCGCGCCTTCGTCCATGCCCAGCGATTCGATGCAGTACTGGTAGGCGTGGGTGTGGATCGCCTCTTCGAAGGTTTGGCGCAGGATGTACTGGCGGC
>LNFM01011261.1_pt1 | contig 12234 bp, 13 predicted proteins | sample 596031 | NCBI WGS metagenome assembly LNFM01 (sample SAMN04254537, study PRJNA301005) | activated carbon metagenome | isolation source: dual media filters at the Ann Arbor, Michigan drinking water treatment plant | place: USA: Ann Arbor | reverse complement strand
CGCCACAGAAGCTCGGTGCTGCGCGCGGCGGTCGCCTCGGCTCGCAGCCTGCCATCGCGGAACAAACGCACGAGCTGCACCGGGCGTGTCAGCACCTGCGTCAGGCTGAACATGTCGTAAAAACCGACGAGCGAAAGTTCCGAGCGCCGCGGACCGCGCGGCTCGATCAGCGTGCGGTAGATGCCACCAAAGCGACCGGACAACGCCATGGCGCCTTCGCCCGGCGGCCCTAGTTCGGATTCGTTGCCGAAGAACGAAGCGCGGACGGACGGCAACTCGAGGGCGCGCACTAGGCGGACCAGCCGCTCTCCACCGCCGTCGCTCGAGATGGCGTCATGCAACGAGCCCGAGAGACCGAGCGTGGTCTGCAGCCGATACGCGGCACTGGCGGCCCGTTGCTCGCGGCCCTGGAGGTCACGGTCCGTGCCTGACCTCGCATGCCTGCGCCCGGACTCGCTCAGCAGGGACGGGTCGTGCGCGGCAGCCAGCTTCTTGAGTTCCGTCCAACTGGCCAGGGCCGGCGGCGGCGCGCCCCTCAGACCGAGCGCCAGGTGCGCCTTCATGCGCTCAAGCATCTCGTTGCGCGGCCAGGGTCCGGCTGCGGCATCGGGCAGCTTGACGGCCAGCGCCGTGGCGTAGGCCTCCAGCGGCTGCCAACCGGGCGAACGCCAGAAGGCACGCACGGGGTCCGGATCTACACCTGCCAGCTGCGCTACCGGCACCGGCTCCATCGCCAAGTACTGGCAGGCGGTGTAGCCGCTCGGACCATCGGCCTCGCCGCTGCGCTGCACGGGTTGCACTTCACAGTAGCCGGCGCCGGCATCCTCACGAAGGAGCCGCACGTTGCGGTTAATGGCCAAGCGCGTGAGCACCGGGGCGTCTCGCGCAGGGGCAGCCCGCAACGTGACGACAGTACCGACCACCCAGCGGCGATCGGCCGGCACTTCGCCCCGTCCGGCGCGCGGCCGAAGCACCGGCTCGGCGCTCAAGTACGTGCAGCCCACATGGCCGTACTGCCCCTCGCCTTCGACGAGGCAGAAGCCGTCGAAGGCCTGCAGGTTCTTGAGGATGACCTCCGAACCGCGTTGCAGGACGCCGATCACCGGGTGCTCGAGACCCGGTCCGGCGCGCACGCGCAGGTCGTCGGCCTTGACCCAGCGCGGCGGCTGTTCCGGCTGGGCCCGGGCCGCCAGCGCCATGCAGGCGACGGCGGCGAACAAGATTACTCCCTTCCTCTTCATTTCCAGGTCGTCTTCCTGTTCGGCAACTTCACCGGTTCATCCTTCGGCTTGGGCACTTCCGCCATCGCCTTCGGACAGCGCCGCAGCCGCCAATCGCCAATCGCCAATCGCGAATCGCGGTGCCGATTGCTACGTTATACGGGCGAGCCCTGCGCAGGCCATCAAACTCAAGATCGATTTTGTCGCTGCATCACCAGCCCCGTGGTGCCTCACAAGCCCGTGGCGTGCAATGCTGCCCAGCGTTCGGTGTTGACGCAGCAAGCGCCGTGGCATGGCGACGCAACGCAAAGCAAGCGAAGATCTTGCCGCTGGACGTCGTGCAATTGCACCTCGGACAGCGCCCTCAGTTTCGAGCTGAGTTGGTCGCAAGCCCGGTCGGCCATCTCCGAAGGCACAGCTCCGCCTTCCATGGACTATGCGCCTTGCACGGCGAAGCGATCGGGTGGCAAGACTTGCAGATCCGACTTCCATGCCTGGGCTTGGCCCGGGACGTCGAGTTCCGTCGAGCACTTCACCACGATGCCAGCGAACTGTCGGCCACTGCGTTCTGATGAGGAGGTCGATCTGCGCCCGGATGACCGGTTCCCGGCGTCGAATCTGCTCAGACCACCGGCCGCTTTGGGTACCGCCAGTTCGTAGGTCAAGGGACCGGTCATTGGCCGGAGGTTGTGATGCCGGCCGGGACGTTAAGCCTAAGCCTGAGGCGAACATCTTGAGGGAGGGCATCGGCTCAAGGATTGGGCCGCCGCTAGCCAGCGAAGCCAGCTTCGAGGGTGTCGAGGTAGATCAGAACATCGCGTGCGCGTCCTTGCAGGACTAGCGCCTCGGCGGTCAGTCCGTCAAAGACACCGATTCGATCGGCGAAGTACCACGACGCGGCCTTCTTGAAATCTCCGCTCACCAACGCTGCCGCACGGATCACAGCAAGCGCGTCGTCCAAACAATCTTCCATGACCAAACTATGCCACCCTAGGCGTGGACGGCACTAAGCGTCTGGCGAACTCGCCTTGACGCCGTCGAACAGGCTCAGCGCGCAGCAATCAGCGGCTTACAGCGTTCGCCGCCAATACTGTGGACGAGGGGCCGGTTCCTGCGTGAGGCTGTCCACCGCTGCGTCGACCGTTGAACGGCAGGCATGTGTGGCCGCCGACGTTGGCTTGCCAAGTCCCAACGGCGGCACCCAGTCTGAAGGAGTCGACCAAGCCCTGAGGGTCATGCCCGTCAGGTTGCCGCCTTCAATGCGAGCGTCACTCCCATTTCAAGCTCAGGGGGGTAGCGAGTGGCGTATCCGTGGCGCTCCTGCAGCAGCGCCGCACCCCAGCGTCTGTTGCCCTCGTTGCCGTGGTTGAACCACAGCGTCTGACCCCTTCCGCCGTGCAGGATGGTCCTGGCGATGGCCGTGTTGTCCGGATGCCCAAAGATCGCGCCATTCGTGCTCACGATGTGGTGCCTGGCCTGCACGCACTCAAACAGCTCAGTGGTGATGTTGGCCTGGCTGCCGTGGTGGCTCAGCTTGAAAGCATCCATCTGAAATGGCAGGCTCACGCCCCTGTTTTGCGCCAGCGCCTTGAGCGCTGTGGCCAAGACCGGTGCGAACGCGTCCGCGGCCAGCAAAACCGACACCCCGAGGTGCTCCAACAGCAAGGCGATGGACGAGCCGTTGGCCACTGCCCGGTCCTGCGCCGTCGCCCTGTTCGCCAGGGCATCCAGGTCAGGGTCGAACGCCGACCGAGGCAAGGCCAGGGGTACTTTGGATTCAGGGGCCTTGGCGAGCTTTGACAGTTCGCGTTCCCAGACCTTGAACAGACGCGTCAGCCGTTCGGGTGTTGGCGAGAGCAGCGTCAGGCGCGGCCTCCCGCGGGTGGCGGGCAGCGCCAAGAACTGCTCAACTGGCGTAACCGCATGCCCGCCGCCGAAGGCCAGATTCCAGGGCAATGCGATTCCAGGCGCCCCCAGCAACCCGGCCAGCGCCTGCCCCTCCTTGACGCCACGAACACGCTGCTGGCCGGGCGCGTTGAACCACACATCACCGAACTCGAGCTTCAGCGTGCGGTCGGCCAGCAAACGGGCGGCGCCGCCGATGTGGTCATGGTCGATGTGCGTGACGACGAACAGGTCGATGTGGCGGCGGCCATCGGCGTTCGGTGGGATTGCGGCCAGGCGGGAGCGCAGTAACGGGTAGGTGTCGTCGGGCCCGGTGTCCACCAACATGCGCCACGTACCTTTGCCCACGGGGCACTCGATGAGCAGGCAGTCGCCGTAGGCCGCCGGCAGGACTTCAAGGCGGATGGCGGTCCTGGGCATCCTGCGACGGTACTGCAGGGCAGTACGTGCGGATATCCCGCGCAACGCTGGTCACGCAGGTAGACGTCGCTGGCGCCCCGCGCGTCAGCGCTCAACAGGCTGGGGCAGTCTGGACAGCCGCTCCGTCCACTGACTGACCAGCGCATCCCAGCCATGGCTGCTGCCTATCCGACCGCCGTGCCGATCGACCCAGTAGCCCTTCCAGTACCGGCGCAACTCGACTTCGGCCTGCAGCACGAGCGGTTCTGCAAGCAACGCCCTACAGGCCTTGCGTAGCCCGGGCACCGACCCGTAGGCCGGCCAGGCGAACTCCCTAAAGGTCTCCATGTCGGGTATCCGGCCACGGAACCCGTCGTCGCCGTCGGGCAGCGGCGCGCGCTGGTTGAGGAGGAACTTGCGCAGCCATGGCAGTGAGATCAACGCCGCGGCCAGCGCCCTCCTGAACCCTGCGTGGTCACCGACGGCGTGTTCGCAGAACGCCCGGATGGCGGCGGCGGTGAGGTCAGGCTCGCCACCGAGGTTCTTTGCCGCGGCTCTCCGTGCGGCCAGGTTCTCACCTTGCTCCAGCAGCATCAGGGGCAGCACGTACCGCACGCCGAGGTTGTCGTTGGGGTTCAGGCGAAGCTGCTTGCGCGCGACCTTCGCCGCGGAAGGCAAGTCACCGATCTGGTGGTGCAGCTTGAGAAGCAGCCACAGCAGCCGGTGGTAGACCCGGTTGCCAATGTTCGCCCAGGCGATGGGCCCGTTGTAGCCCGCCGGTATCAGCGCCTCGGCCTGGCGAATGAAGCGGTTGACGGTGGAAGACGCTTCGGCCTGCCGAGCTTCGTGCTGCATCCAGGCCAGTGCAAAACCACCTTCCAGGAACCCCGGCTGTAGTACCAGGGCTTCTTCGACCCACTTGCGCGCACGGCGCTTCTCGGCCTTCGTCAGGTCGTCGTAGTTGTGCCAGCGCCCGTCGAGTTCCTCGTTGAGCTGCCGGCAGGCTGCGCTCTCTTCGAAGTGGCCGCCGATCTCGCCTGTCTCGTCTTGCGCAGGCACGATGAACGTGTACAGCGGGGACTTCGCTTTGAGCGGGCTGCGGCTGCGGACCTCTGCCCACGTGGCAGCAGCGCAGAGGCGCGCGGATACGGCATCCAGCACGACCTGCTTGGGCGCGTCGGTCAGCATGGCCAGGGTTTCGCCAAGCTGCTCAAAGGCGTTGACCTGTGCGGGCGGCATGGCAACGTCATCCTCGACCATCACCATCAAGACGGCGGCGGCGCTGAGTTCGTCGAGCCAGCCCTTGGGTAGCGCCTCAGGCTGGGCGCTCTCGCCGCGGGCCAAATGCGATGAGAGGTCGTGCCAGGTTCGGAAGCGAAGGGCATGGGCCACCGCCTCCAAGGCCTTGCTCTGCTGCAGGCCCACCGCTTTGGTCAGCAGCTTGGCCGTCAACTTGATGCGCTCGGTCATCCGGCGGCTTTGCTCGCCCGGATGATGTGTGAACAGGTAGACCAGCATGTCGAGATCGAGCGCCTGGGCGGCGTGGTCGAACGACAGCGAACGGGACAGGCATGCAGACATGGTTCCTCCAACACAGGCGACGTGGGGACGGTCCGCTCGCCCAGCGCCCGATAGAGGTGTCTGGGTGGGTGATGACGTTGGAAACCAGGTCGCTGTGACTGCTTCTCCGATGCGGACGGAAGGCGTGCGACGAACACCTGCGGTGAGCTTACCCGCTACCGTGCTTCGTTTTCAAGCCACCGACAATTCAGCGCCATGCCAAGCGTCACTTCCAGCGTCATTCCCGGTGTCTCCGCCCCGACCGAGCTCGAGACCTTCATTCGCCGCATGGCGCCGACGCAGATGGCCGACCTGCTGCTCGAACTCAGCAGCGACCACGAGGCGGTGCAGAAGCGGCTGCAACGGCTGATGCTGGCCGACAACCCCAAGCGTCTGGCCGCGGGGTTCCGGAAGTCGTTGACGGCATGGCGGCGCGGTAAGTCGTTCCTCGGCTACCGCGAAGCGCGCGAATTCGGCTTCGAGCTGGAGGCGTGGCTCGGCCAGGTCGAGCACGGACTGCTGCCGCGCGATCCGGCGGCAGCACTGGAACTGGCCGAAGCCTTCGTTGAGTCCGACGCCATCTTCTTCAACCGCGCCGATGACTCCGACGGCGCCATCGGCAGCGCCATCCGGGCTGGCTGCCGGCTGTGGCTGAAGGCTGCGTGTGCGTGCGAGTCACCCGTCGAGGCGTGGCTGGCACGGCTGGACGCACTGGCATCGGCCGATGAGTACGGAGCGCGCGAGGTTCTGTATCAACAGGCACACGAACTATTGCCCGAGACCGCACTTCGCCAACTGGCCGACCAGCACATGGCGCGGATGACGCAAGCGCTGAGCAAACCGGCCGAGACCGGGCGCATGCCTGCGGGCGTCTTCAGCACCTCAAGCACCCTGTCACTGCTGGCCCGGGCCCTGCATGACCCGGACATCCACGTAAAAGCAGTCCTGGCTTACAGCCCGCAGCCCAACGCGCACCAGATGGAGGGCTTCGTCCGCGAGTATCTGGACTGCGGCAGACCGGCCGATGCGCTGCCCTGGCTGGAAAAGGATTGGGGGCACATGCAGGACACGCGTCAACGGCTACTGGCTGAAGTGCTGGGCAAGCTCGGCCAACATACCGAAAGCGCCGCCCTGCTTCAGGGCGTGTTCGAGAAGACGCTGTCGGTCTACGACCTGCAGACCTGGATCGCGGCCCTGTTGCCGGCCGAACAGGCCCAAGCCACGTCGAAGGCGCGCGAGTTGGCGCTGCGGCACCCCGAGCCCGTGACGGCGGCGCGTGTGCTTGTGGAGATTGGAGAGCACGCGCTGGCTGAATCGGCGCTGCTGGCATCGCCCACCAAGATCAACGGGCAGGACTACGGCTCTCTCGTGCCGCTGGCCAAGTCACTCGAAGAGAACGAGCGCTGGGCCGGCGCGACCGCCGTCTACCGCGCGTTGCTAGATGCCATCCTGAACCGGGCGTATGCGCGCGCCTACGGTCACGCGCACCGCTACTGGCAGCGGCTGGGCGTGATGGCCGCCAGCGGCGCCGACCTCGGCCCGCTCGAAATGCATGAGACCTATGTTGCCGAGATCCGGCGCAAGCACGGGCGCAAGGTCAGTTTCTGGGCCTACGTGAACGGGACGCGCGAGGCAGAGACCGAGACCACCCCCGAGGACGATGACGGGCTGTAGGCCCATCTTCATGCGTCCGGATTGATCGACACGAGGCCCATGGGACAGTCTTCATGCCTGCTGCTGATACCCGCCGACGGTGCGCTGCGCCGCCTCGCCGAGAGGGGCTTCGGCCGGCTTTGCGAGGACGGCGGCAGTTGGCGTGCGCCGGCGCTGTCGGGTCAGCGTGTCCGATGGGCCAGCGTCGTCGTCGAGCTGTTCAACCGCCAGCCCGTGCGTGTCGTACACAGGACTTTCGCTTTCCTGCTGTTCGACGACGCTGGCCGCCTTGACGTGGCAAGGATGAACCGGGATCAGGTCGCCCGCATGGATGTCGCCTTTGCCCCTCCGTCCAACGGCGAGTGCGTCATCGAAGCATCCAGCCGCTTCGCAGCCCGCGGCGGCTCCTGGAAGCCCGATGCCGAACTTCTGGGCAGGCTCGATGCCGCCGCACTCGGCCGTGCATCGTGCCCGTCGATCAAGCTGGAGGGGTGAGCACGCGCGGCGGCGCACCCGGCCAACTCTCTCCGGCCGCGGAACGCAGGCTCTGTCAGGAGCACAAATCCGGCTTGCAGTGAATACTGTTGTTTTGTACAGTCTTCTTCCCTTCAGGAGACTGCCATGCGCCACGCCGAGTTCCGCCTCACCTACCAGCCCCAGCCTGACCGCATGCCTCGCTGGATCCACCGGCTCTGGGCATGGTTCTAGGCGGCGTCGCCGAAACCCCCAGGCGCACGGCATCGCGCTGGGTTTCGCCATCAGGCCTCAAGACTCACATGAACGCGCCACTGCTGCCGGAGGTGCTGTTGCAGACGGCCGACGGAGGCCAGGCCGTGCTGCCACTCGCCACGGGTGGGGTTCTTCGGTACGCGTGGGAGGGACGGTTCGGATCGATCCTCATCGAGGTGATCGGCGAGGAGATCTTCGTGAACGGCAAGCGCGTCGAGCAGCACACGGGGTGATCAACGCCGCGTGCCCCGTCATCTCGGCCGGTCAACAGGCGCCCGAATGCTGGACCGGTCGCCCGACGAGCGCAGGAGTCCCCGACCCCATCAGCCGCTCGCAGACCCTGTCGGTGTCGGCGATGCCGAGTTGCTGCAGTTCTTGCTGCATCGTCTCGGCGGTCAGATCCCGAAGCAGGTAGAACTCAACCCAAGCACGAGGCGGCAGCGGCCACGGCGCCTTGCTCATCTCCCAGCACTGGGGAAAGTGCCGATCCGTGGCCACTACAGAAGACCGGGTCTGCTCGCTGAGTTCGGGACAGCGACACGCCTGAGACAGTACTTTCTGAGCGGCTTCGATGGCCACCAGGTGGCGCTGAAGCCGCTCTTCGTCCTGCTCCAGAAAGCATGTGGCCACCGCACGATCCTCCGGGAAAGCAGCAAGCACGTTTGCCGCATCCACCGCCAACGCCGCGGGCACTCCCGGGTCGTTGGCGATGTCGTGCAAGACCGCCCTGGCCCACCTCAAGGCACGACGGCGTTCCGATGGCATCGTCACGGCAGTTCCTGGAAGCTTCTCAGCAGGGTGCCACCATGCCCGCGCTTCAGCAGATCCGCCAGCGGATCGGGTCATCCCACAAGGTGCTCGGCCTGAAGTCACCGGGTTGCGTACCGGGGACGTTCGGCAGGAAGGCTTCCGCGACCGCAATCTTCAGCTTCTCGTCGCTGAAGTCCTCGACGTAGCCGCGATAGACAACTGCTCTGCCGCTCTCTGTCTGGCAGACCCGCGCGCCACGTTTGCGCATCTGAGGAAGTTCGGTCTGCAGGCGGGCCATCTCGCGCGCTTCACGAGCTTGCCGCTCGGCCTGATTCGTTGCACGGGCCTCTGCCGCAGCAACGTCAGCCGCAGCGCGCTTGTTAGCGCGGACCTCCGCCGTCTCGTAGCCTCGGCCGACCAGGAACTTCATGTAGTCCGGACTGCCAATGGTGACGGCCTCGGACGTGTGAAGTCGATAGCACCCGCCCGTACCTCGGGACTCGAACTGCGCGCTGAACAAGACCTCATCTTGAGCTTGGGGACGCATGCAGAACTGCCCGTCGAACCGCGCCCCCTTGAGCGCGCACAACTCCGCGAAGTTCTCCTTGGCACGACTCAAGGCCTGGGCATTACTCTGGCAGAACAGCTGTGCGTTGTACTTGTAGCTGCCGCGGTCCTCGACGCCGCCTGCGCTGACCACCGCCTGAACCGCCATGCCGCCCAGCGGCACGCTCTCCATCACAACCTTCTTGGCCAGGTCGATCGCCGAGTCTTCGGCCTTCTTCGGCCCGCTGGCACAAGCGGTCATGAAGACCGCCACGCCCACCACTGCACCTCTACGAATCAGAGATTTCATGCCTTCCATTCGCGCTCCCGATGTACGAATTAGTGTGTGTATGAATGAGTGTGCCACGGACAAAGTCCCGGCGTGCATTCTCCCCAGCGAGCCTTCGGTGACCGTGTCCGCGAACTGCGGATGGCTGCTGCCATGACGCAGGAGGATCTGGCTGAGCGCTGCGGGTTGTTCCGCACCTACATGAGCCGCATCGAGACCGGCAAAGCCAACCCCACGCTGACCATGATTCACGCCCTGGCCACCAGCCTCGGCGTGCCCGTCGCTGCCCTGTTTGGCGGCACGGGTACGCCCATACCGGCCAAGCGTCCTGCTGTTCGTTCTGCGCGTCCAGCACGCGGCCGCGTATCTCGCTGAGGTCATCTCGCCCTCCACAGGTTGGTCATCTCCCGCAGCCGCAGCACGAAGGCCCGGACAAGACAGACGAGATCTGCCCCTTCAGGCCATCCCTCGATCACGCGGACCGGCGTCAACGTGCAGACCAAGTCTTGGCCTTCGGCATGCAGGAAGGTCACATAGCTCCCGCTCGTTCCACCCTGGCTCCAGCGGTAGGTGTCGAGGTCAATGAGCGGCCCGCGCAGCTCGGCGGCCGCCGTGTCCCAGCTCGCCCGCAAGCGATGAACGACGACCTTCATGTCCGGGCCGCAAAGCTGCGCGGTGACGGCCATGCACTGCGCCGCCCGCAGCCACAGGTCTTCCAGCGACCACCAGACCTCGAGCGCGCCCAGGCCGTCGGCAGACTCCGCCGCCGCCTCGTAGTCCGGCTCCAGGGGAAGCAGCTTGCCGGTGCTGCCAGTGCTGATATCCACCGGGATCTGCCCCAACAGGCGAAGGGCGAAGGGATGGGCAACGCCATCGAACCATTCACTGTGGCCATCACCATGGTGTTCCGCTGGACTGCGGTACGGGCCCAGGCTCTTCTGCATGGAACGTTCGACCTGCTCAGCGCGGTGGCGGCTGGGCAGCCACAGCACGCTGGAGCGGTGCAGGTCGATCTGGCGATGGTTGAATTCGGGCAGCTGGCGCACGCGCTTGAGCGGGTCCAGCGCCCAGCCGATCTTGAAGCGGGCGCGGTCCAGGCGCTGCAGCAAGTAGACCGAGGCGCGCGGTCGTGCCGAGGAGAAGTTGGGTTGGCGCATTCCGCCTCCTCAGTGCACCGACACCGAGCGCACAAAGCCGCCCAGGATCTGCAGGTAAAGCTCGGCGCTGATGCGGCGGGCGCGGTAGAGCAGCTTCAGACCGATCGTCACCGTGTCGCAGGCGGGCACAAGCAGAAAGCCCTCCTCGTCAGCGGCCCGCGTGTCGGGCCGCTCACGCAGTGGCGTCAGGCGCAGCGCGCTGATGCCCGGCTGGCCGGAGAGCCAGTCCACGAGATCGACCTGGTCCGTGGCCGTCAGGCTGCGCTCGGGTGACGACACCGTGTACGTCAGGTGATGCCCGTCCACCTGCAGGTCATGCGCTTCGGCGTAGTCCTCGACGCGGCGCTCCAGTTCGCGTATCTGGCCCAGCGTGAAGCCCGGGTAAGGCTGGATCAGAACGGCGAAGCCGCGTATGCGGTCGGTAGGCTTAGCCATGGCGAACTCCATTCCTGAACAGCGTCGGGATGGGAGGCAGGAAGGCGAGCGCCTGCACCTCCGGCTGTGCCGACACCCAGGCGGTGATCAGCGACATCTCGATCGGGATCACGCCGGCACGGTGGTGCAGGCCGATGAGGTAGGTCGACACGACCGACCGGATGCCGGTGCCGGTGAGAAAGCCGGCAACGCGATCGGCGAAGCGGCTGCGGGCGGCGTTGTCGACGTCGGCGGTGAACTTGACGGTTAACCAGACGGCGCAGGGAACGGGAGGCGCAGTAACGCGCTTGGGATCGGGCTTGGGATCGGACATGACTTGCTCCTTGAGGCGAGGCTCACGAATCGCGGGCGTGAGTTCTCCCGACGAAGCCGGGTGGCCGGCTTCGCAGACATGGGGAATGACGGTGGGTGCGGCTCAGGCCGCGAGCGCGGCGGTCAGGGCGGCGGCTGCGCCTCGCGGCCAGGCTCGTTGCCCGCGGCGGCGGTCTTGCCCGTCGAAAAGCGGGTGGCGAGCAGGCGGTCGATGGCCGAACCGTCCTGGCGCGTCATGTTCGGCACGAAGCGGCTGTAGACCGAGAACAGCATCTGGGTGTTGGCGTGTCCCAGTTGGTGAGCGATCCACTCGGGGGCCTCGCCCGACGCCAGCCACAGCGTGGCGGCGGTGTGGCGCATCTGGTAGGGCCGGCGCTTGACCAGGCCCAGGTGACGCAGCAGCGGGTACCAGACGCGGTCACTGAAGTTCTTGTTGTCGATCGGGTGGCCTTCGCGATTGCAGAAGACGTAGGCGCTGAGCTTGCCGGTGGCCTCAAACTGGCGCTTGAGCGCCTCGAACACAGGCTGGGACATCTGGATGTCGCGCACCGAGCCTTCGGTCTTTGTCTCGTCGTCTTCCCCGAGCACGAAGGTCTCGCGGATGAGGATCAGCCGGTGCTCGAAGTCGACGTACTTCCACTTCAGGCCATGGGCCTCGCCGGTACGCATGCCAGTGAGGAAGCGAACAGTGAAGTACTCGCGCCAGTCCACGCGCACGGTGGCAAGAATCTTCTGGACCTGATCCAGGCTGAACGGATCGACGTAGGACTTGCGGATCTTCAGGCGCTTGAGTTTGACCACGGGCGATGCAAAGCCATAGCGCTCAGCCGCCTCGTTGAGGATCTGTGTCAGCGGCGCCAGGATGCCGTTGATGCGCTTGTTGCTGAGCTTGTCGGCGGCACGGCCGGGAAGCTCGGCCAGCTTGGCGCGGAAGGCCAGGATCTCCGCCTTGGTGATGGTGCCGACCGGTCGGTCGTCGAACGCGGGCATCAGGTGGCCCTCGAGCGTGGATTTCAGAACCTTGATGTGCGAGCGGCGCCACTCGACCTGGCGTTCGGACATCCAGGTGGTGGTGAAGTCACGGAAGGTCGGTGTGAGGGGTGCCGACGCCGCCGTGGCAGCCGCAGCGATCTGTGTTTGTTGCGACACTGCCGGCGAAGGCGACACCGATGACGCGTTCGGCCGCGCAAGCGAGCGACTTCCGGGGAAGGTCTTGGCGTAGTCGAATGTGCCTGCCTTGATCTCGGACTCGATCGTCGCAAGTGCCTTCTCGAGGCGC
>LNFM01011259.1_pt1 | contig 12234 bp, 11 predicted proteins | sample 596031 | NCBI WGS metagenome assembly LNFM01 (sample SAMN04254537, study PRJNA301005) | activated carbon metagenome | isolation source: dual media filters at the Ann Arbor, Michigan drinking water treatment plant | place: USA: Ann Arbor | reverse complement strand
AACCGACGAATGGAAGGTTGTCCGGGGATCGCTCCCCAAGCCGCAGGGAAGCGTCGGATGCGTGCGATCGCATGGGTGACCGCGTTGCGGAAGCGGGCGCCGTATTCCAGTGTGCCCGCGAGGAACTCATCGCGAGCCGGAGCCGCGAAGCGCACTGGCTTCATCGCTGGCGAGAACGCAACAGGGCGTCTGCCTCGCCGAGGACAACATCGGCGTCATGCAACGGCATCTCACCCGATTCCACGAGCGCATCTCGGCGAGCGATCTCATCGTTCCATCCGTCAGCAAGCTCGGCATTGTCGCCGCGCTGGCCGTCGAGCTCCGCGAGCAGAGCATCCGCGAGCTCCTCGCGTTCGGCGTCCGTCAGGGCCCTGGCCTGGTCCAAGACGGCTTTGACGGCGGCGGTCATGGACGCGATCTTACCGCCAACGGCGAGCAGCGGCATCTACTTACAGGAGCGGCCTCGGCCACACCTAGCTGCGGCGGTCGAGCTCGGAGCGGATGCGGAGGCGGAGGGCGTTCAGCTTGATGAAGCCCTGCGCATCGCGCTGGTCGTACACGTTGTCTTCCTCGAAGGTGACGATGTCGGGGCGGTACAACGACCGCGGCGACTTGCGGCCGAGGACGGTGATGCTGCCCTTGAAGAGCTTGAGGCGCGCCGTGCCCGTGATGGCCTGCGCGACGTCGTCGATCAGGCGCTGGAGCGTCTCGCGCTCGGGGGCGAACCAGAAGCCGTTGTAGACGAGGCCGGCGTAGCGCGGCATCAGGTCCTGGCGGAGGCGCAGGACCTCGCGGTCGAGCGTGATGGACTCGACGGCGGAGCGGGCCGCGTGGAGCACCGAGCCGCCGGGAGTCTCGTAGACGCCGCGCGACTTCATGCCGACGAAGCGGTTCTCGACGAGGTCGACGCGTCCGACGCCGTGCTCGCCGCCGATCTTGTTGAGCTCGGCGAGGAGCGCGGCGGGCCCGAGGCGCTTGCCATCGATGGCGACGGCATCGCCCTTCTCGTACTCGATCTCGATGATGCGCGGCGTGTCGGGCGCCTGCGACGGGTCGCGGGTGAGCTGGAACATCGACGGGTCCGGCTCCTTCCACGGATCCTCGAGGACGCCGCCCTCATAGCTCGTGTGGAGGAGGTTGCGGTCGACGGAGTACGGCTTGTCCGCCGTGGCCTCGATCGGGATGTTGTGCTCCTTCGTGTACGCGATGAGCTCCTTGCGGCCCTTGAACTCCCACTCGCGCCACGGGGCGATGATCTTGATGCCCGGCCGGAAGTGGTACGCGGTCAGCTCGAAGCGGACCTGATCGTTGCCCTTGCCGGTGGCGCCATGGCTGATCGCGTCCGCGCCCTCGGCGTCGGCGCAGTCCATGAGGCCCTTGCCGATGCACGGGCGGGCGAGGGACGTGCCCATGAGGTACTGGCCCTCGTAGAGCGCGCCGGCTCGCAGCGCGGGGAACACGTAGTCACGGACGAACTCCTCGCGGAGGTCGCCGATGAGGCCCTTGCTCGCGCCGACGGCGAGCGCCTTCTTCTGGGCGCCCTCGAGGTCTTCGTTCTGGCCGACGTCGGCGCAGTAGCAGATGACCTCGCACTGATACTTCTCTTTGATCCAGCGCACGGCGACGGAGGTATCCAGACCGCCGGAGTACGCGAGCACGACCTTACGAACCATGTCGCGCTTATATCACCGAGCGACGAGGTCCTCGACGAGCGCGGGCAGGTAGTCGCCGAGCGGCGGACACGTGATGCCGCTGCCGGCGAGCGCACGCATCGTGTTCGTCTGGTCGTAGTGGACGACATGGTCGGGCAGGTCGGCGAGCGCGAGGGGCAACCGGGCGAGGCGCGCCACGCCGGGAGCACGCAAGACGGCCCGCGCGATGGGGCGGGGCACATGCCCGCGTGGCCGCTCCGTGTGCGCCAGGTCCGCCACCCGCCCGAACACCTCGCGGGCGCTCAGCGGGGCCGGATCGACGAGATGAAACGTCTGGCCCGCCGCCGTCGCGTGCACCACGTGCCACGCCGCGCTCACGACGTAGTCGAGCGGCACGAGGTGCAGCGGCGCATCGGCCTTCCCGACGAGCGGAAGCGGCCAGCCCGTCGCGTTGGTCGCGATGAGCGCCATGAGCTGGGCGGGCCCCGACGCGCGATCCTCGGCGAGCACGCCGGGCCGCAGCACGCTGATCGGCAGGTCCCGCATCGCCGCCCGCACCAGGAGCTCCGCGTCGAAGCACGCCCGCTCGAAGGCATCGTGCAGCCGCTGCCCGGCGTCGAGGTCCTCCTCGTACACCGTGCCGCGCCGGTTGCCGGACACCAGCACCGACGAGCCGTGGACGATCCGCGCGAGCCGCGCCGCATCGCGCCCCAGGTCGAGCACGGTCCGCGTTCCGCCGGTCTCGCCCGCCGCCAGGTGATAGATCCACGTCACGTCGCGCACGAGCGCGCGGTACTCGGTACTCGAGAGTCCGAGATCCATGTCGGCCACGTTGCCGACGAGCACCTCACCCAGGGCCGCCGCCTCGTCGGCGTGCTCCGCGGGCGCCAGCACGATGCGTCGTGTGGTCGGCTCCCGCTCGGCGAGCATCGCCAGCATCCCGCGCGCGATCGCCCCCGGGAAACCCGTCACCAGCGCCACCTCGTTCGCCAGCTCCGGGACCGCGGTCGGCCGCTTCGAGCGCGGACGGGGGACTCGGATCGACCCGAACTTCAGCTCGATCGCCGCCACCAGGCGCGCGAAGCCCGCCTGGAGGTGCTCGGCATCCCCATCGTTCGTGATGACCCACGTCGCCGCGGCGAGCTTGTCCTCGAGCGACGCCTGCGCGGCGATGCGCGCCGTGGCCTCCTCGGCCGACAGCCCATCCCGCGCCATCAGCCGCGCGTGCTGCACCTCGGGCGGGGTGGCCACGACCACGAGCCCCGCGAGCCCGAGATGGGTCCGGTTCTCGACGAGCAGGGCGGCCTCGTAGAACACGACGTTCGCGCCCGCATCGGCCCACGCTGCGATCGCGGCGGCGCTGGCTGCCGCGATGCGCGGGTGCGTGATGCGCTGGAGATCCGCCCGCGCCGCCGGGTCGGCGAACACGATGCCCCCGAGGCGCTTCCGGTCGAGCGTCCCCTCGGCGGTCAGGATCTCGACGCCGAACCGGGCGACCAGCTCCCCGAGCGCCGGCTGGCCGGGCTCCACCACCTGCCGCGCGAGGAGGTCCGCATCGACCACGGCCGCGCCATGGTCGGTCAGGAGCTTCGCGACCGTGCTCTTCCCCGACGCGATACCACCCGTGAGCCCCACGACGTGAACAGCCACGCCGCATGCGTACTACAGCGGCTTGCTGGTGCCCACCGCTCACGCCGTGCTCCGAGGCGCGCTATAAGGACGGCGATGCGGGACCTGCTGATCGCGATCGGCGTGCTGAGCGCCCTCGCGGGTGTCGCAGCCGCGGCCAAGCGCGATTGGACTGGCAGCACCGCCTGTGGCGCCTGCCATCCCAAGGAGCTCGCCGCCTGGCAGGCGACGCCCCACGCGACCACCGCGGCTCGCTTCGGCTCGGCCACCGTTCCCGGCAAGTGCCTCGCGTGTCACGCCACCGGTGAAGCCCCCGCGGGTCCGGCCATCGCCCTCGAGGTTGGCTGCGAGGCCTGCCACGGCGCGGGCGCGGCCTACGCCGAGGACGATCTGATGCGCGACCTCCCCGTCGCGAGGGCCCTCGGCCTCGTCGACCTCTCGACGCCCAAGGCGCGGGCCGCCGTGTGCAGCGGGTGTCACGCTCGCACCACGAAGAGCGGCCCGTTCGATGCCAATGCCCCCGTGCACCCGGTGATGCCATGAAGATTCCTGCTCGCTTTGTGATCTCGGCGGCCAAGCCGTCCGAGTTCCCCGCGCCCACGCTGCCCGAGCTCGCCGTCGTCGGTCGTTCGAACGTCGGCAAGTCGTCGCTCATCAACGCGCTCGTCGGACAGGATGGCCTCGCGCGGACCAGTCGCACGCCCGGGCGCACGCGCCTCGTGAACTGGTTCGAGGTGTCGGCGCGCGAAGACAAGACCAAGTTCTTCCTCGTCGACCTCCCGGGCTATGGCTATGCGGCCGTCGACAAGAGCACGCGCGAGTCGTGGCGCCCGCTCATCGAGTCGTATCTCGAGAAGCGCGAGGCGCTCCGCGGCGTCCTCCTGCTCATCGACATCCGGCGCGGTGTGCAGGAGGAGGAGCTCGACTTCGTCCCCTGGCTCGCGCAGCGCGAGGTCCCGATCCTCGTCGCGCTGACGAAGGGCGACAAGCTGCCGAAGAACAAGCGCAGCCTCGAAGTCATGAAGGTGAAGAAGGACCTGGGCATCACGCGCCCGCCATTCGCGGTCTCCACGCTGGACGGGGAGGGCATCGACCCGCTCTGGAAGGCCGTCATGAAGCTCGTCGCCCCGCCGCCCACGTGATCATCGAGCGCGCGACGGAGGCGGACCTCGACGCGATCGTCGAGCTGGAGCGGCATTCGTTCCCGCGCCCGTGGCCGCGCTCGACGTTCGAGACGGAGCTCGCCGCGCCGCAGTCGCGGCTCGAGGTGGGGCGCCTAGGCGGTGTGATCGTGGGCTTCGTGAACTACTGGCTCGTCGCTGACGAGCTCCACATCCACTCCATCACCACCCATCCCGACCACCGCCGGGCTGGCCTCGGCACCCAGCTCCTCGACCACATGCTCGCCGCGGGGCGCGCGGTGGGGGCCACCCTCGCCACCCTCGAGGTCCGGGCCGGGAATGCACCGGCCATCGCGCTCTACACGCGGGCCGGGTTCACGACCGTTCACACGCGTCCCCGCTACTACCAGGACAACCACGAGGACGCGCTCATCATGACGATGCCTCTGCTAGCTTCGTAGCGTGGCGCTGCGCCTCGGCGGATTCGCGGACCTCGATCCGCGCACCGTGCCGCTCCCTACCGGCACGGAGGTGGTGACGCGCGTCGATCGCAACGATCGGCCGCAGGGAGCCACGGGCCGCGTCGCGACCGTCGACGGCGAGCACGTCCAGGTCCGATTCCTCGACGGCGCGGCGGCGACGTACCTCCGTGACGAGCTCACGATTCGCAAGCTCGGCGTGGCCCGCTATGCCCACCGACGCGCGGCGGCGTGGGAGACGCTGCGCCCGTGCATGGTCCTCGACACGCTGGTCGGGTCGCGGGCGTGGGGCGTCTCGGACGCAGACTCCGACGAAGATCGGCGCGGCGTGTTCGTGCTGCCGTTCGCCTGGACCACGGGCCTCGTCGATCCGCCGCTCGATCTCGTCTCCGCCGACGGCTCGCACACGTACTGGGAAGTCGGCAAGGCGATGCGGCAGGCCCTGCGGGCCGACCCGAACACGCTCGAGATGCTGTTCGCCGATCCGGTCGTGCTCGATCCGATCGCCGAGCCGCTCCTCGCGATGCGCGCGGGCTTCCTCTCGCGTGAGATCTACGGCTCCTTCGGTCGCTACGCGCTCTCGCAGCTCGATCGCCTCGAGCACAACCAGCGCCTCGCCGAGCATCGGACCATCATCATCGAGTGGCTCCGCGACGATCCGAGCCTCGAGCTCGATGCCGCTGCGGACCGCCTTGCCCGCGAAGCCCGCATCGAAGCCCCGACGGCGGGTGACTCTGTCCGCCGCGCGCGGGACTACATCAAGCAGCTCTACCGGTCGCTCTACGACCAGGGCGTCATCGCCGCCAACGACTGGGCGTCTCTCCGTGGGGCCGCGGCCCGCGACCTCGAACTGCCGCGCGACCTGCGCCCCAAGAATGCCTACAACCTGATCCGCTTGCTCGATCTCGCCATCCGCTGGCTCCGCGGCGAGCCGCCAACCGTCCGCGCGTCGGACGCCATTCGCCCGACGCTCGTCGCGATCAAGCGCGGCGAGCTCCCGATGATCGACGTCCTCGCCCTCGCGCGCGAGCTGACCCCCTCGCTCGAAGCCGCCCGGCATACGAGCCCCCTCCCGCTCGTCGCCGACGTCGGACAAGCCGACCGCGTGCTGCAGGCGATCCGGCACGAAGCGGCGCGCCGGGCCGTCGCCAACGAGCCCGGCCCCTTCGGTGCCGATGCGACCCGTCCGCCGGAGGCCACCTTCGATGAATGATCCGTGGAGGGTCCTGACCCCGCACCAGGCGACGACCGCGCGCAGCTTCCTCGACGAGCGTGCCCGCGAGCGCCGCCACCTCGTCGTCTATCTCTCGGGGGCCCACGCCTACGGCTTCCCCTCGCCCGACAGCGACCTCGACCTCAAGTGCGTGCACATCGCGCCGACCGGCAGCCTCGTCGGCATCATCCCGCCGACCGAGACCGCCGAGTCCACCACCATCGTCGACGGCGTCGAGCTCGACTACGGCTCCAACGAGCTCTCCCCCGTCCTCCACGGCGTCCTCAAGGGCAACGGCAACTACCTCGAGCGCATCCTCGGCGACCTCGCCCTCGTCGCCGACCCGCTCCTCGCCTCCGCACGCGACGTCGTCCGTCCCACCCTCTCGCGCCGCATCGCGCGCCACTACATCGGCTTCGCCCGCAGTCAGCTCGAGCTGTTCGACAAGAAGCCAACCGCCAAGCGCGCTCTCTACGTGCTGCGCACCGCCGCGACCGGCCGCCATCTCCTCGTCCACGGCACGCTCGTGACGGACCTCTCCCTCCTCGGCGAATTCATCCCGCGCGAGACCACCGAGCTCATGGCCATCAAGCGCCAGGCAGAGCGGCAAGAGCTCTCGCCCGAGCTCGTCGCCCCGTGGCGCGCCCGGCTGGTCGCCGCGATGGCCGCGGTGGATCCGGCCGTATCGTCGTCGGTGCTCCCGACGGAGCCGAGCGACGCCGCCATCGGCGACCTCGACGCGTGGCTGCGCGAGGTGCGAAAGAGCCACTGGTAGCCCCCCCGTTTCGGGGCGCGCTACCCGAGCAAGATGTTGCCGTACTGCTCGCGGAGCTTCGTCTTCAGGAACTTGCCGGTGCTGCCGCGCGGAATCTGTTCCAGGCGCACGTAGGCGTCGGGCAGGTACATCGAGGGGAACTGCGTCGCGAGGTGGGCCCGGAGCTCGTCGTCGGTCGCTGACGCGCCGGGCTTCGTGACGATCGCGGCGACGGGGCGCTCGGACCACTTCGGGTGGGCGGCCGCGAACACGGCCGCTTCGGCGATGGCCGGGTGGGCCATCAGCGCGTTCTCGAGGGCGACGCTCGAGATCCACTCGCCGCCGGACTTGATGACGTCCTTGGCTCGGTCCGTGATCCGGACATAGCCCTCCGCGCAGATCGTGACGACGTCGCCGGTCTTGAACCAGCCATCCGCGGTCCAGCGGTGGGCGTCTTCGTCCTTGAGATACGAGGCCGAGACCCAGGGGCCGCGGACCTCGAGCTCGCCGACGGCCTGGTTGTCCCAGGGGAGGAGGCGGCCGGTGTCGTCGACGTGGCGCGTCTCGACGAAGGGCAGGGCGAGACCCTGCGTGGCGCGCAGGGCTTTCGCGGCTTCCACGTCGGCTTCGAGGTGCGGCTTGACGCGCGCGACGGTGCCGACGGGGTTCGTCTCGGTCATGCCCCAGGCGTGCGTGACGGAGAGGCCGTGGCGCACGCGGAAGCCGTCGATCAGCGCAGGGGGCGCGGCCGAGCCGCCGATCGCCATGGTGCGCACGGAGGAGAGGTCCCAGCGCTTGGGCTCGGCATCGAGGAGGGCGAGGATGCCCAGCCAGATGGTCGGCACGCCGCCGGCGACGGTGACCTTCTCCTGCTGCATCAGGTCCAGGAGCGAGGTCGGGTCGAGGTGCGGCCCCGGCAGCACGAGCTTGGCGCCGACGAGGACGGCGGCGTAGGGCAGGCCCCAGCCCGAGGCGTGGAACATCGGGACAACGGGCAGGACGACGTCGCTCATGGCGAAGCCGATGACGTCGGGAAGCGAGGCGGTGAGGGCGTGGAGCACCGTCGAGCGGTGGCTGTAGAGCGCGCCCTTGGGATTGCCCGTCGTGCCGCTCGTGTAGCAGATCATCGCGCCCGTGTTCTCGGGCAGCTCGGGCCAGGCGAAGTCGGGCGACGCCTCGGCGAGGACGGCGTCGTAGTCGAGCGTGCCCGGAGGCAGTGGCTCGTTCTTGTCGCGCACGACCATGACGTGCTGGAGCGAGGTGACCGAGGCGCGGAACTTCTCGAACAGGGGCCACAGCGACTGATCGACGACGATCACCGAGTCGCCGGCGTGGTTCGCGATGTAGCCGATCTCGGCGGGGGCGAGGCGGATGTTCAGCGTGTGGACGATCGCGCCCATCGCCGGGACACCGTAGTAGCACTCGAGGTGCTGGTGGTGATTCCACGCCAGCGTGCCCACGCGGTCGCCGGGTTTCACGCCGAGCTTCGTGAGCGCGTTCGCGAGACGCGCACTGCGCGTGGCGAGGTCGCCGTAGGTGGTGCGCACGCGCGACTTGTCGGGACGCACGGACACGATCTCGCGGTGGGCGTGATACGAGGCCGCGCGCCGCAACAGGTGCGTGATCGTCAGCGGCATATCCATCATTCGACCGAGCATTCAGCGGACCTCCCCCATGACTCCGAGCTCTCCGGTGCCGCCGGAGTCGCGCGTGGCGAAGTAGATGGTCGTGGCGCCCGCTCCGAGGAGGAGCACACCCAACCCGGCAAAGACGTACCAGTGCTGGTACCAGGCCGCCTGGCCGCGCTGCGAGAGCTCGGCTTCGACCTTGATCGTGCCGTCGGGCGGCAGGGCGATCCGTGTCGAGTACGGCACGAAGCCGTCCTTCTCGATGCGTACTTCGTAGGTCGCGGGCGCGGGCAGGGTCAGCGGCTCGATCGGCGTGTTGCCGCGCTTCTCGCCCCCGACGGTGACGACGGCCCCCGTGATGTTCGCGACGATGTCGATCACGCCGAACCGCTTGAAGTCGGTCTGGGGGAACAGGCGCTGCAGGTACGCGGTGATCTGCGCGTCGGATGGCGGCTCACCTTCCGCGAGGGAGTCGGCGATGCGGGCGCTCACGCTGCCGGCGGAGACGTCGATGCGCTGCATCGTCAGGATCACGTCGCCGAGCTCGCTCACGCCGACGAGCACGACCTCGGCCGCGCCGACCTTCTGCCCGATCTCCGCGATGCACACCGCCTCGCCCGAGCAACCGACGATCTGCGAGTCGAGCGCATTGCCGTACGCGATGCGCGCCTGCTCGGGCCCGACGAGGGAGAGCGACGTCTGCGTGCCGAGGGTCGCGATCAGGCGCTTCGCGATGCCCGGGAGTGCGGCCGAGCCCGAGCGGTACTCGAGCACGGCGACCTTGCGCTTCGGATCGGGGTCCGCGAACGCCGTCGTCGACAGGCCCACCAGCGCCAGGAGAGCAAGGACGCGCCGCATCACTTCTTGCCGAAGAGGAAGGTCATGGATTGCACGCGGTGCTCGTTGTCGAGGTTGGCAGGAGCGGTCTGGCCGCTCGTGATCGAGCACTGCCAGGCGTCGATGTCGAGCGGGTCGGGAATGAACGTGCCCTCGCACCATGCCCGGTAGCGCTGCAGCGTCCCGCCCGTCGCGGCGTCGAACACGCGCAGCTCCTCCGTGACGACGGTCATCTGGGGGAAGTTCGCGGCATTCACGTCCACGCCGAAGAACGAGCTCGCGATGGTGGCCGCCACGTAGTCCCCGCCCGCGCCCAGCTCGAGCTGCTGGAACTTCGCGCTCGTCGCATCGAGCCGACGCTCCACGCCGGGGTAGTTCACGGCCGCGAGCACCTGGGCCGACGCCTCGCTCCACAGCGTGCGCGGACTCGACGTGCTCTCGACGGGCGTCACGAGGAGGGAGGTCCTCGCGGTGGTGCCGGCCGTGCCCTCGACACCGATGAAGGCCTGGCCATTCGTCACCGCGAGAGCCGTCGCCCGCCCCATGCTCGCGAGGTCACCGCGCAGCTCGCGCACGTCACCATCGATGACTTCCCCGAGCGTGTTGGCGCAGGCATCGATGAAGTACGCGTGGCCGCTGTCCGCCGCGACATCGGTGAAGCCCCCCACCATGATCATCTCCGCATCGGGCTGCGTCAGGTCGGGCACGTACCAGAGCTCGGCGGTGGTGGGGCAGGGCGTGGCCCCGGTATCACCGCGCTTCGCGATCGCGATCGCGGCGTGCTGGTTCTCGCCGACCGCGAGCACGGCCACGCGCGAGAAGTTCCCCTCGGCGACGACGGTCGGCGCGAGGGCCAGCGGCTCGCCGGGGCGCGCGGGCGTCCCGCTGATCCCGCTCATCACGATGAGCTTCGTCGACGTGCCGATGACGAGTACCTGCCCGTCATCCGTCCCTGCGCCGTCCTGCACGGCGCCGTCATCGAAGGCGGGCTCGGCCGGTCGCGCGGCGTGCGAGCCGGTCGACACCTCGGCGATCGTCGTCGGGCCGGTGGGAACGCCGGTCATCGGCTCGGGCGCCTGATCGAGTGAGAACAACCGGGGGCCGGCCGCCACCACGAGGGCCGGTCGGGCGCCGACCTGCGTGGAGCCATCGAGCGACGCGCCCGACGAGAGATCCGAGAACGTCGCCGGCTGCCCGAACCAGTTGCTCGAGGACGACAGGCGCGAGTAGCCCGCAAAGTAGGCGATGGGCCGGCGCACCGGAATCACGATCTCCTCGCCGGCGGCGAAGTCGGCCGACTCGGCCGTGCGGCCGTAGCCCACAGCCGCGCCGCTGTCGTTGCGCAGCGTCGCCTCGATCCAGACATCGTCGCGGGGGCTGATGGCGCCGAGGTCGAATCGCCCCTCGGTTTCGATCACGGCCGTACGCGAGGAATCGCCGTTCGCCTCGTGCAGCGTGATCTCGACCGTGGTGTACCCACTGGGATCGAGCGCCTCGTTGGGGATATCGAGCACGAGGCCCACCGAGCCGTCCGGGGTATCCGAGCATGCCCCGAGCGCGAGCAGCGCAAAGGTGAAGCGCGCGATCCACCTCATCGAGCGCCACGCTATCAGCTCCCGCCGGGTCGACACAACCACGCGATCTCGTTCGGAAAGCGGCGTGGGGCACAGATCGCTTGGCGTCCGAGCTTGTTCGTTGTACCACCCGCCGCTTCGGTTAGGATTGCTGAGTTGCAAGCTGCGTCGGACAAGGGGGTGCTGAGCGGACCATTCGGCCGCCAGGAACCGGGACTGCCTCAAGTCTTCGGGCGGTACCTGCTTGTCCAGCGTCTGTCGCGCGGCGGCATGGGCGAAATCTTCCTCGCGAAGCACGGCCTCGCCGGCTTCGAGAAGCTCGCCGTCATCAAGAAAGTCCTCCCGCACCTCGCGGCCGACGCCCAGTTCATCTCGCGCTTCGTCGACGAGGCGCAGGTCGCGATCAAGCTCCAGCACGTGAACGTTGCGCAGGTCTTCGAGGTCGGCCGCGTGGGCGACGAGTACTTCCTCGCGCTCGAATACGTCGAGGGGCGTGACCTCCGCCGGACCCTCGCCCTCCTCGGGCACCGCAAGACGCGCATGCCCGTCGACCTCGCGCTGTTCATCGGCCGCGAGCTCGCCAACGGCCTCGCATACGCGCACCGCCGCACCAGCTCCGACGGCGCGTCGCTGAACCTCGTGCACTGCGATATCTCGCCGCCGAACGTCCTCGTGTCGTTCGAGGGCGAGACGAAGGTCATCGACTTCGGCATCGCGAAGAGCGCGCTCCGCGGCACCGCGACGGATCCCAAGATGGGCTTCGGCAAGTTCGGCTACATGGCACCGGAGCAGCTCATCCGCGGCGGCCAGGTCGACTACCGCACGGACATCTACGCCGCCGGCGTCGTGCTCTACGAGGTGCTCACCGGGCAGCGGCTCTACGAGGCCGGTCCCGAGCCCGACTACCGTGCGCTCGCGAAGAAGGTCACCAAGGGTGACCACCCGCTGCCCAGCGAGGTCGACAAGGCGCTCGCGCCGTACGACGACCTCGTCGCCACTGCGTTGCGCCCCAAGCTCGAAGATCGCTACCAGAGCGCGGCCGAGTTCCGCGACGCGATCCAGCAGGCGCTCGTCGCCGTGAACCCCACCATCTCGACGGACCAGCTCGGTTCGTACATGCGAGAGCTGTTCGCCGACGAGATGACCGGGCAACGCGAGCTACACGAGCGTGTCGCGTCCACGCACCTGGCGGACTTCCAGGAGCAGATGCACACGCAGACCATCTCGACGGTCTCGTTCGCGATGGCGCAGCTCCCCGCCAACCTCGTCCCCGACGCCGCGCCCCGCCGCCCGAAGCGCACCACGCGCAGCCAGTCGGTGCGCGTCACGGGGCAGCAGGCCGCCGCC
>LNFM01020249.1_pt1 | contig 12236 bp, 9 predicted proteins | sample 596031 | NCBI WGS metagenome assembly LNFM01 (sample SAMN04254537, study PRJNA301005) | activated carbon metagenome | isolation source: dual media filters at the Ann Arbor, Michigan drinking water treatment plant | place: USA: Ann Arbor | reverse complement strand
TGGAGTCGTCCACCAGCAGCACGTTGCGGCCGCGGAACTCGACGCCGATGGCGTTGAGCTTCTGGCGCACGCTCTTCTTGCGCACCGCCTGCCCGGGCATGATGAAGGTGCGGCCCACGTAGCGGTTCTTCACGAAGCCTTCCCGGTACGGCTTGCCGATGCGATGGGCCAGCTGCATCGCCGACGGCCGGCTGGATTCGGGAATCGGGATGACGACGTCGATCTCGTTGGGCGGCATGGTGGAGATGAGCCGCTGAGCCAGCGTCTCGCCCAGGTTCAGGCGCGCCTGGTAGACCGAGATGCCGTCCATCACCGAATCGGGCCGGGCCAGATAGACGAACTCGAACATGCAGGGGTTGAGCGTCGGGTTCTCGGCGCATTGCCGGGTGTGCATGCGCCCTTCGAGATCGACGAAGACCGCTTCGCCCGGCGCCACGTCGCGCAGCAGGCGGTGCCCGGTGCCTTCGATGGCCACCGACTCGCTGGCCAGCATCACCTCGCGTCCGTGTTCCGTTTCTCCTTCGCCGATGCACAGCGGGCGGATGCCGAAGGGATCGCGGAACGCCAGCAGACCGTGGCCGGCGATCAGCGCGATCACGGCATAGGAGCCCTTCACGCGGCGGTGCACGGCGGCCACGGCCTTGAAGATCTCGTCGGTGGTCAGCGGCAGGTCGCGCGCGGCCATCTCGATCTCGTGCGCCAGGATGTTGATCAGCACCTCGGTATCGCTCTCGGTGTTGATGTGGCGGCGGTCGATCTCGAACAACTCCTGCTTCAGCGCATGGGCGTTGGTGAGGTTGCCGTTGTGCACCAGCACGATGCCGAAAGGCGCGTTGACGTAGAAAGGCTGGGCTTCTTCTTCGCTGTAGGCGTTGCCCGCGGTCGGGTAGCGCACCTGGCCCAGGCCCACGGTGCCCGGCAGTGCGCGCATGTTGCGGGTGCGGAAGACGTCGCGAACCATGCCCCGGGCCTTGTGCATGAAACACTTCGTGCCCTGCATCGTGACGATGCCCGCGGCGTCCTGGCCGCGGTGCTGCAGCAGCAGCAAGGCGTCGTAGATCAGCTGGTTGGCGGGCGCCTTCGAGATGACGCCGACGATGCCGCACATGGTGTGGGTCCTAGGTAGTGGATCAGGCCGGCAACAGGTCGGCCATGGAAGGGGGCAGCAGCGGCTTGAGCCCGCGCAGCGCGATCATCAGCCAGCTCGCCCCATGCGAGCTGCGCCACTCCTGCGCCTGCGCGGCGGGTGTCATGGCCACCACGGTGGCCACGGCCAGGAGCAGCATCATGCCCCGAACCAGGCCGAAGCCGCCGCCCAGTGCGCGATCGGCCAAGGACAGCGGTGTGGCATGCACCAGCAGGCGCACCAGTCGCGACAGCAGCGACCACGCCAGCAAGGCCCCCAGGAAGCAGATGAGGAAGGCCGCCGCCAGATTCAAGGGCGAAGCGGGCGTGCCGATGGGCAGGTGCAGGCCGAGCGACGGCGCACCCCACTGCGCGGCAAACCAGGCCACGACCCAGCCGGCCAGCGACATCATCTCGAAGACGAAGCCGCGCGCGAGGCCGATGATCACCGAAGCACCCAGCACGGCCAGCAGCGTCCAATCGATCCAGCCGAGCTGCGGCATCAGAGCGTCAGCAGGTTGGCCGGCAGCCCGCCACTCTTCAGGCGCGCACCGGCACGCTCGGCTTCCTCGCGGGTGTCGAAGGGGCCCACCCGGACGCGTGTTCGCGCGCCGGCCGCCGTTTCCACCACCTGGGTGTAGCTCTTGAAGCCGAGCTTCTCGACCCGCTGGCGCGCATCGCGCAGCGCGCCGGGATCGGTGAAGGCGCCGACCTGAAGGACATAGCGGGCGGCCTTGGGCGCCGACGCCGCGACGTCGGGCCGGGCAGAGGCCACGGACGCTGCGGGTTTGGGCTTGTCGGCGGCCGTGACCGTCGAGCGCGGGGCGTCGGCCGTCGCCGGCCGGGCCGAAGCTGCCGCGGCCGAGGCCTTCGGAGCTGCCGTGGCGACGGGCTTCGGCGCTTCGGAGGGGGCCGCCTGGGCATCCGCCACCACGGGCCTGGCCGGGGCCGACGCCGCGGCGACGCGCGCAGCTTCCGCGACAGGGGCCGAGGCGACTGCCGTGGTGGGCGACGCGGAGGTCGCTGCGGCGCCGGGGGACGGGGTCCCGCCGCCGGGCAGCTCGTTGCCGGCGTCGGCAGGAGGCGGCAGGACCGGCTGGCCGCCGGACCGGGCCGAAGCCGACGGTGCCGACGCAAGGCCGACGGACCCCGACGCCGTGACCTGGATCGGGATGTCGACCGGCAGGGGTCTGGGCTGGGTTTCGAAGAGCACCGGGAATCCGATGACGCCAGCGGCCAGCAGCACGACGGCGCCGATGAGCCTGCGCCTGGCCCGGGTGCGAGCAGCCTGCACGGCCGTGCCGTCGTCGCCCGAGGCGGCCGGGCCGGCCTCAGGTGCGGCGACCACGGTCTTGGAGCGCTGGAAGAACGGCAAGGGCATTCGATGGCTGTCGGGTGGGCTGTAGGCGGCACGCCCGCGGGGCCCGGGACGGCCGGTGGGGCGCCGGCCGATCGAGGATCAGCCGACGTGGCGGGCCGTCAGGCGCGGCAGGCCGTCCTTCAGCACGCCGCCCACGGTGTAGAAAGAGCCGAAGACGACGATTCTATCGGCTGGGTCCGCACCGGCCACTGCCGCAGCCAGGGCGTCGGCCGGCGATGCGTGGCCGTGCAGGCCGATGGTCCGGCCGGCAGGCGCGGCGGGTGCCATGGCCAGCAGGTCGGCAGCCTTGGCGGCACGGCCGGTGGGCAGGTCGCAGAAATGCCATTCGTCGACCAGCACCTGCATGCGCGCCAGCAGCGCCGGGATGTCCTTGTCGGCCATCGCGCCGAACACGGCGTGCGTGCGCGGGTAGAAGCCCATCGCATCGAGGTTGATGGCCAGCGCCGACACCGACTGCGGGTTGTGCGCCACGTCCAGCACCAGCGTCGGCTGGCCGGGCACGATCTGGAAGCGCCCGGGAAGTTCGACCAGGGCCAGTCCGGTGCGCACGGCCTGTGCGGTGATGGGCAGGCGTTCGCGCAGCGACTCCAGCGCGGCGATGGCGCCGGCGGCATTGAGCAACTGGTTCGCACCACGCAAGGCCGGGTAGGCCATGCCGGTGTAGCGGCGACCGCGGCCGCTCCAGCTCCATTGCTGGCGGTCACCGGCGTGGTTGAAGTCGCGACCGACCAGCCAGAGGTCGGCACCGATGCCCTGGCCATGGTCGATCACGGTCTGCGGCGGCACCGGGTCGCTGACGATGGCGGGCTTGCCGGGCCGCATGATCTGGGCCTTTTCCAGGCCGATGCTCTCGCGGTCGGGGCCCAGAAACTCCATGTGGTCGAGGTCGATGGACGTGATGACCGCGCAGTCGGTGTCGAAGGCGTTGACCGAGTCGTAGCGGCCGCCCAGGCCCACCTCCAGGATCACCAGGTCGAGCCCGGCCATGGACAGCAGGCGCACGATGGCCAGCGTGGTGAACTCGAACTTGGTCAGCGTGATCTCGCCGCGCGCCTGCTCCACCGCCTCGAAGTGCGGCAGCAGGTCGGCGGCCTGCACCGGTTCGCCCAGCACGCGGCAGCGTTCTTCGAAGTGCACCAGCTCCGGCTTCTGGTACAGCCCCGTGCGATAGCCCGCGTGGCGCGCGATCGACTCCAGCATCGCGCAGGTCGACCCCTTGCCGTTGGTGCCCGCCACCGTGATCACCGGCACCGACAACGTGATGCCCAGTCGACGCTTGACCTCGACCGTCCGCTCCAGCGAAAGGTCCATCGAGGTCGGATGCATGGCGTCGCAATGCGCCAGCCAGTCGGAAAGGGTCTTCACGGTACAAGGATGTCTTCGGATCAAGCCGCCTGCGCGGATCCGGCTCTGCCGGTCCGCTGCAGGAGCCCCCTCGGGGGCGCAGCGACCGGGAGGGAGCGTGGGGGTCGTCAGTTCACGACCGGTACGGAGCGTGGGGGCTCATATTCCCCGGGGTCGTCAACTCACCGCATCGGCGCTCTGCCGCTGCAGCATGGCCAGCACGCTGGCAATGGTCTGCCGCATCTGGCGACGATCGATGATCATGTCCAGCGCACCCGTGCCGAGCAGGAACTCGGAACGCTGGAAGCCTTCGGGCAGCTTCTCGCGCACGGTGTTCTCGATGACGCGCGGGCCGGCAAAGCCGATCAGCGCCTTGGGCTCGGCGATGACCACGTCACCCATGAATGCAAAGCTGGCCGAGACGCCGCCCATCGTCGGGTCGGTCAACACGCTGACATAGGGCAGCCGGGCCTTGGCCAGGTGCGTCAGCGCGGCGTTGGTCTTGGCCATCTGCAGCAGGCTCAGCAGGCCTTCCTGCATGCGCGCGCCGCCGGTGGCGGTGAAGCTGACAAAGGGTACCTTCTGCTCGACGGCCGCCTCGACGCCGCGCACGAAGCGCTCGCCCACCACGGAGCCCATCGAGCCGCCCATGAAGTCGAACTCGAAGCAGGCCGCCACCAGCGGCACGCTCATCACCGAGCCGCCGATGACCACCAGCGCGTCGGTCTCGCCAGTGGTCTCCAGAGCGGCCTTCAGGCGTTCGGGGTACTTCTTGCTGTCGCGGAACTTCAGCGCGTCGACCGGCAGCACCTCCTGACCGAGTTCATACCGGCCCTCGGCGTCGAGGAAGGCGTCGAGCCGCGCGCGAGCGCTGATGCGGTGGTGGTGGTCGCACTTCGGGCAGACGTTGAGGTTCTGCTCGAGGTCGGTCTTGTAGAGCACCGTCTCGCAGGACGGGCACTTGATCCACAGACCCTCGGGCACCGTGCGGCGCTCGGTGGGATCGGTGGGCTGCATCTTCGGTGGCAGCAGCTTTTCGAGCCAGCTCATCGGTCTACTCCTTCGCGATGGCGTCGAGCGCCTTGCGGATATCGGCCATGAAGGCGCGCGCGGCGCCGGGAGCACTTTCCCGGGTCTCGGCCTGCAGGATCTGCACGAGGCGCGAGCCGATCACCACGGCGTCGGAAGCGCGGCCGACAGCCTGCGCCGTGGCAGCGTCGCGGATGCCGAAGCCCACGCCCACCGGCACGCTCACGTGCCTGCGGATGCGCGGCACGGCCTCGGCCACTGCGGCGGTGTCCAGGTGGCCGGCCCCGGTCACGCCCTTCAGCGACACGTAGTAGACGTAGCCCGTGGCGATGCGGCCGACGTCCTTCATGCGCTGCTCGGTCGAGGTGGGCGCCAGCAGGAAGATGAGGTCGAGACCGGCCTGCTTGAGGCTGGCTGCAAACGCTTCGCACTCTTCGGGCGGGTAGTCGACCACCAGCACGCCATCGACGCCCGCGGCGGCGGCGTCCTTCACGAAGGCGCCCACGCCGTGGCGCTGGTCGTAGCGCTCGACGGGGTTGGCGTAACCCATCAGCACGACAGGTGTGGCCTTGTTGCTGGCACGGAAGCTGCGCACCATGTCCAGCACCTGGACCAGCCCGATGCCGCGGGACAGGGCGCGTTCGCCAGCCTGCTGGATCACCGGGCCATCGGCCATCGGATCGGAGAAGGGGACACCGAGTTCGATGATGTCGGCGCCACCTTCGGCCAGCGCGTGCATGATGTCCGGCGTGGCGTCGGCGAAGGGATCGCCGCTGGTGATGTAGGGGATGAGCGCCTTGCGGCCCTCGGCCTGGAGTGCGGCGAACACCGCCGCGATGCGGCTCATCGTGTCACCTCGATGGTGTGGCTGCCGCCCTTGACCGTCTGCCCGCGGCAGCTCGGCCGGCAGAAGAATTCGGCCCCCGACAGATCGGCCACGGTGCCGATGTCCTTGTCACCACGCCCCGACAGGTTCACCAGCAGGCTCTGGTCCGGCCGCATGGTCGCCGCCAGCTTCATCGCGTAGGCCACTGCATGGCTGGACTCCAGTGCCGGAATGATGCCTTCGGTGCGGCACAGATGGTGGAAGGCCTTCAGCGCTTCGTCGTCGGTGATGGCGACGTATTCGGCGCGGCCGATGTCCTTCAGATAGGCATGCTCCGGGCCCACGCCGGGGTAGTCCAGGCCGGCAGAGACAGAATGCGTCTCGGTGATCTGGCCGTTGTCGTCCTGCAGCAGGTAAGTGCGGTTGCCGTGCAGCACGCCCGGCGAACCGGCCGACAGCGAGGCCGCGTGCTTGCCGCTGTCCAGGCCCTGCCCTGCCGCCTCGACGCCGATCAGCCGCGTGCCTTCGTGCGGGATGTAGGGATAGAAGATGCCCATCGCGTTGCTGCCGCCGCCCACGCAGGCGATCACCGCGTCGGGCTGGCGCCCGGCCATCGCCGGCATCTGCGTCAGGCATTCCTCGCCGATGACGCTCTGGAAGTCGCGCACCATCATCGGGTAAGGGTGCGGCCCTGCCACCGTGCCGATGATGTAGAAGGTGTTCTCGACGTTGGTGACCCAGTCGCGCAGCGCCTCGTTCAGCGCGTCCTTCAGCGTGCGGCTGCCGCTTTCCACCGGCACCACGGTGGCGCCCAGCAGATGCATGCGGTAGACGTTGGGGCTCTGCCGCTTGACGTCTTCGCTGCCCATGTAGACCACGCATTCCATGCCGTAGCGGGCGCAGATGGTGGCGGTGGCCACGCCGTGCTGGCCGGCGCCGGTCTCGGCGATGACGCGCGGCTTGCCCATGCGCTTGGCGAGCAGGGCCTGACCGATGGTGTTGTTGACCTTGTGCGCGCCGGTGTGGTTCAGGTCCTCGCGCTTGAGATAGATCTGCGCACCGCCCACTTCACGGCTGATGCGCGCAGCGTGATAGATGGGGCTGGGGCGACCGACGAAGTGGGCCAGTTCGTACTTGAACTCACGCTGGAATTCCGGGTCCTGGCGGTACTTGTCGTAGGCCGCCTCGAGTTCGTGCAGCGCATGGACGAGCGTTTCGGCGACGAAGCTGCCGCCGTAGGGCCCGAAGTGCCCGCGGGCATCGGGTTGTTGATAGTTCAGCATGGGAGTCTCTCGATTCAGGGTGTGCGCAAACGGTCGTCGGCAAGACGAACCGCGTCGCAGAACCGGCGCATCAGGCCGGCATCCTTGATGCCCTTGGCCTCTTCCACGCCGGTGCTCACGTCAACGCCATCGATCACGTTTGCCGGATTCAACCCACCAGACAAAACGAGCGGACGGTGCACGCTTGGTGGAATCAGTGACCAATCGAAAGCCTTTCCGCCGCCTCCGAAGCCGTCGACGTGGGCGTCGAGCAGCAGGGCCTGGGCCCGAGGGAAGCGAGAGGCAAAGTCTAGCAAATCGAATCCAGCGGCCATGCGGGCCGCACGGATGTAGGGTTGACCTGCGGCATCGCAGTCGGCGGGCGTTTCGTCGCCATGGAACTGGAACAGCGACTGAGGCAGCGCGACGCGCGCTTGCGCCAGCTCTTCGGCGCCGGCATGCACGAACAGCAGCACCGGCGTGACGAAGGGCGGCAGCCGAGACGCCAGGACCCGGGCCCGGGCCAGGCTCACGGCACGTGGGCTCCTGGCATACAGCACGAAGCCGATGGCGTCGGCACCAGCCGACACGGCGGCATCGACATCGCCCTCGCGCGTGAGTCCGCAGATCTTGATGCGGGTGCGTGTCAAGGCAGCCCTCTAGGGCAGCCAGTCCAGCGCGGGCACGTGCGAAGGGATCTCATGGGCCGCATCGTAGTACGGTCCGACGAAGTACAGGCCGTCTGCCGGAAACGTCGGGGCGGCAAGCCTGCGGTCGCGCGAGGCCAGAAGTTCGGCCATCCAGGCCGGCGACTGGCGCCCACTGCCCACGACGACGAGGCAGCCGACGATGTTGCGCACCATGTGGTGCAGGAAGGCACTGCCGTCGAAGTCCAGCCGCCAGTAGGCACCCCGCCGCTCGATGCGGATCTCGCGCAGTGTCTTCACCGGGCTGGCGGCCTGGCAGTCGGCGGCACGGAAAGCGCTGAAATCATGCTCGCCGACGAGGCCCGCGGCGGCCTGACGCATGCGCTCGCCGTCCAGCGGGCGGAAGACCCATCCACAGACACCGTGCTCCAAGGCGGGCCGGACGGCTGACTCGAGGATCAGGAAGCGGTAGCGCCGCCCGCGCGCGCTGTTGCGGGCGTGGAAGCCGGCCGCCACAGGCTTGCACCACTGCACGGCGACATCGGAGGGCAGGTAGCGGTTGGTGCCGCGCACCCAGGAGTGGTCATCTCGGGCGACTGGCGGGTCCAGATGCACAACCTGATTGAGACCATGCACGCCGGTGTCGGTGCGGCCGGCGCAGACCGTGGCCACAGGCGAGTCGGCAAACTGCGAGAGCGCCTTTTCCAGCACGTCCTGCACGGTGCGGCCGTCGGGCTGCGACTGCCATCCGTGATAAGCGCTGCCCCGGTACCCTACGCCCAGGGCCAGCCGGGGCAGCCCCGAAGCGCCGGGCGGGCCGACTTCAGCCGTGCCGTCAGGCAAGGTTGTCGAGCATGCCCTGGGCCTTGGTCTTCAGCGCACCTTCGGCCTTGGCGACGACCTCTTCGAGCAGGTCGCGTGCACCTTCGGCGTCGCCGATGCGGCGGAACTCCTCGGCCAGTTCGAGCTTGCGCACCAGGGGGTCGGCGGCGTCGACCTCGTCGAGTTCGCCGGCCACGCTGGGCAGCGTGAACTCGCTGCCGTAGTCGTCGCTGCTGACCGTCGACGGCGGTGCCGCACCGGCAACATCGGTGCCGCGCTGGGTGGGAGCATCGAAGTCGCCGAGGTCGAAGTCGAGAGATTCGACATCGGCAGACTTGGCAGCCGGCGCAGGGGTCGCGGAAGAGGCCGGGCTCTGGGCCTTCTGCGAGACGGTCGGCTCGAAGGCCTGCAGGTCATCGAGGTTGAAATCGGCCGCCGTCTGCAGCGGCTGCGTGGCCTCGATGGGCGACGTCGGCGGGTCATTGGCGTCGAGGTTCAGGTCGAGATCCAGGCCGCCGTCGAGCGTGGCCGCATCCGCCGCAGGAACGAAGGGTTCCGGACCCGCCTTGGCGGTGTGGGGCACGGTGGCGGCGTCGAGCACCTCGACGGCCTCGCCACTCTCGCCGTACACCGTGTCGGGCTTGCCGCCCGGCATGTACAAGGGGTTCTCGGGGTCGAGCTCGTGGCCCATGCTCTGGGCCTTGTCCCAGTCCTCGCCGGTGCCGCGCGTGAGCGAGTGCAGTTGCGTGGCCAGCAACTCGAAGCCCTTGGTGTCGCGCCGCTTGGCGTAGACCTCGAGCAGCTTGGTGCGGATGGCCAGACGGTCGGGGGTGGACCGCATCGCTTCCTTGAGAATCTCCTCGGCCTGCAGGTCGCGGCCATAGGCCAGGTAGACGTCGGCCTCGGCCACCGGGTCGACGTCGCCGATGGCATCGAGCTGGCTCAGCGAATAGCTCATCGACGACGAGCCGCCGCTGGCGCTGGCGTCCTTGGTGTCGATGCGCTGGCCACCGCTGGCGCCGAAGAAGGAGTCGGGCTGCAGGCGGCTTTCCAGGAAGGAGGTCTCGCCGGCCCGCTTGCGCGAGCCGCCGCGCAGCTTGTAGATGCCCAGGAAGGCCAGCAGGGCGACGAGCACACCGGCCCCCGGCAGCAGCAGGGGGCTGCTCGTCAGCGACGCCAGCAGGCCCTCTTCCTGCCCGAGATCGGGCGCCGCGGCCACGGCGGGGGTCGGTGCCGGCGGCATCGCCGGAGCCGGGGGCGCCGCCGGCGAAGGTGCGGGAGCGGGATCAGGCGCCGGCGGCACCGCCGCTGCCGGCGCGGGAGCGGGGGTTGGCGCGGCAGCGACGACTGCAGGTGCCGGAGCGGGTGCAGCGGCAGGCGCGGGGGCCGGTGCCGGGCTCGGCGCCGCCGCGATGGCGGGTGCCGGTGCAGGTGATGCGGCGGTGGCGGCCGTGCCTTGCTGCAACTTCTTCAGGTCGTCGACGTTGCGCGACAGTTCCGCCAGGCGCGCGGAGGCGTCCTTGCGCTCGGATTCCTTGGAGACCCGTGCTTCCGGTTCAGAGGCCTTGACCGCCCCCTGCGACAGCTTGAGTTTGTCGGGCGTGGCGGCGGCGGCCTGCTTGCGGTCGTCGACCTGTGCCGTGACGGTGCCGGTGGCTTGCCGCGCCGGCGCCTGGTCGCGCATGGTGGGCACGACACCCGCCAGACGTTGACGATAGGCCGAGAAATCAGCGGCCTGAGCCTGGATGGTCTGGCGCGCCTCGGCAGGGGCGACGGCCCGGGCCTGCTCGGCCGACGGCACGGTCAGGACCGCTCCGGCCTTCAGCCGGTTCATGTTGTCGCCCATGAAGGCGTCGGGGTTGCCGCGGAACAGCGAGACCAGCATCTGATCGAGCGAAACGCCGGGGCGCTGGTTGCGGATGGCCACACCGCTGAGCGAGTCACCTCGACGCACGCGGTACTCGTCGGCCGACGCGCCTGACGGGCTTGAGGAGGGCACTGGCGCGGTTGCAGGTTCCGCCGAAGGCGCCCGCTGCGGCACGGGTGCCCGCGCGACCGGCGCGGGTGCAGCGGCCACGCGAGGGGCAGGAGCCGGCGTGGACGGCGGCAAGGGCGTGGCCGCAGTGACCGGTGGCGGCGCCACCGGCGCCGGCGAGGCCATCGCGGGCGTGGTGGGCGCCGGGGCCTGCGCGGTGCGCACGGCCGGCGGGTCGAACAGCATGGTGTACTCGCGAACCAGCCGGCCCGAAGACCACGTGGCTTCGACGATGACGTCGACGAAGGGCTCCAGCACCGCACGGTCGCTCGTCACCCGCAGGAAGGGACGTCCATCGGCACGGCGTTCGAGCGAGACCACGGCCGAAGGCAGCACGGGGTTGTATTCGACGCCGGCAGCACGGTAGACCTCGGCGGGCGCGACCCGCAGGCGCAGGCTGGCCGCCTCCTCTGGCGTGATGCTGGTGACGTCGATCTCGGCTCTCAGCGTCTCGCCCAGTTGCGACTGCACGTTGAGGCGGCCCAGGCCCAGCGCCCAGGCGGGCGAGACCCAGACACAAGCGGCGGCCAACGCCACCCCAGTCAGCGCAAAGCGCCCAGCGTTGAACGAGCGGTGCTTCAAAGCGTCTCCCAAAAACGACGGGCGGGTACTCCGAGGAATCCCGCCACACGAGCCCTCCCGGGGCCACCACCAAGCCGCATGCTGTTCACTTCGGGCTGATGGAAATCACAATAACATCAAGCATATAGGCTGCCAAGCTAACCCAAAGGCTGATGATTGGGCCTGAAATGCAATGTTTCTCCTGGCGCCGTGACTTGTGGTGCATCTGCAACGAGTAGTTGCAATTGCAGCCCCAGCGTGTGCCCCGATGAGGCCCCACAAGCCGACGCGATGCGGAGAGCGAACGCTCGCATCGGTGCTCAGTGGTCGAGCAGGATGCGCAGCATGCGACGAAGCGGCTCGGCTGCGCCCCACAGGAGTTGGTCCCCGATGGTGAAGGCGCCGAGATACTGCGGGCCGATCGCCAGCTTGCGCAGGCGGCCGACTGCAATGTTCATGGTGCCGGTCACGGCCACCGGCGTCAGGCCACGCACCGTGGCTTCGCGGTTGTTCGGCACATAGCTCACCCAGGGGTTGTCGCTGGCGATCATCTGCTCCAGGTCGGCCAGCGGCGCGTCCTTCTTCAGCTTGATGGTCAGCGCCTGGCTGTGGCAGCGCATGGCGCCCACCCGCACGCAGATGGAATCGATCGGCGTGCCCGGCGTGCCGAAACCCGGGCCCCGGCCGAGGATCTTGTTGGTCTCGGCGCCGCCCTTCCACTCTTCCAGGCTGGTGCCGTCGCCACGGTCGCTGTCGATCCACGGAATCAGGCTGCCCGCCAGCGGCACCATGAAGTTCTTCGTCTCCTCGGCCGACAGCCCGCGCTGGGTGTCGGCGATGCGGCGGTCGATCTCGAGGATGGCACTGGCCGGGTCGTCCAGCAGCGGCTTGACGGCGCCGTGCAGCGTGCCCATCTGTGTCAGCAGTTCGCGCATGTGCTGCGCTCCGCCGCCGCTGGCCGCCTGATAGGTGGTGGCCGTCATCCACTCGACGAGGTCGGCCTTGAACAGCGCGCCCAGGCCCATCAGCATGCAGCTCACCGTGCAGTTGCCGCCGATGTAGTCCTTCACCCCCTTGGCCAGCGCGTCCTTGATGACGGGCATGTTGACCGGGTCGAGGATGATCACCGCGTCGTCCTGCATGCGCAGGGTCTTGGCGGCATCGATCCAGTAGCCCTTCCAGCCCGCGGCGCGCAGCTGCGGGT